>Ga0315296_10002431_pt1 | contig 15907 bp, 19 predicted proteins | sample YL17G14_18_MG_FD_203921 | JGI IMG/M metagenome (GOLD analysis project Ga0315296, IMG submission 203921) | Sediment microbial communities from Yellowstone Lake, YNP, Wyoming, USA - YL17G14_18 | ecosystem: Environmental > Aquatic > Freshwater > Lake > Sediment | place: USA: Wyoming | collected... | reverse complement strand
GGATAGTCGTAATCAGGCCCGATAAACGGCGTGGCGACCATTATTACGCGAAGCTGAGGGCAAGCCCCTCCCTGGTGGGCGCATTCGCAGTCCCAGGCTATTACCGCTTCGTTCAGCCCGGACGAATTCGGCAGAACCTCGATTTTGGGAAGAATCTGATGCCCGTTGTCGATCTCGGGGGAGATTCTGATATTGTAGGGGGGATGGGCATAATTCGCTATTTCCCAGTAATTGTAGAATACGTGGTAGAGGCCGTCGACCGGCTGGGACCACACGACCTGAACTAGCTCCATGGGGTCCCCATCCGAAATCCTGCTGCTCAGACCCGCGTCTATACTGGGATGTTCCTTCACTGTCGTATAGAGTAGGGCAACCGTTCCCGCGGATACCCATCCCTCGGGGTCCCATCCATCATCGTACGGCAGCTTGACCGCGTAAATGGCGTATCTCGTGGGTCCGGAGACCTCAGCCCTGAATACGGCGTACAAGTCGCCGCTCGGATCGTGGACGCAAAGGTCCGGCTGGGTTTCGTGTGTCGACACGGTGTCAGTCACCTTGTAATAGACATCCTCGTCAAGCAGCTCCCAATCGTTCGAGGGATCGAACTGAAGCTGCCTGTAAACGATCTCCCACTGATTCGGGAACTCTTCAGCCCAGACAATGTGGACTGTTACTATTCCTTCCTCCGATTGCCGGTGATCGTAAGTGACTTCGACCGCAGGGTCCTGACAGTGCCGGTAGTCCTGCCGGTAACTGAAGTCGTCCTCATAAACCACTTCCCAGTCCCTGTCCCGCAGCGTAAGACCGACCAGAACACCGCCCATGAAGGGCTCGTCTCTCACGAACGCAGTAACCAAGGGATCGACATCCCCGTCGACCGAAGCGATGTCGCCGCTCGTATCGTCTGCATGCGTCCAGGTTGATGTCGAGGAGTCAACGGTATAGGAGTCTCCCCACTCCTCAGGCGTGGAGAACGCCTGCGCCGACCTGTAAACAGCGCCCGACTGATCCGGACGTACCGGATCGTTGTGCCCGTTACAACCGACCATGGAACTGAGTGCGATGAAACTGAAAACAAGGACAGCGAGGGTCAGGGCAATTCCTGCCCCCCCCCGCCCGCATCGAGGTAATTTGAGATTGGCTGACATAGCCTTGCTCCCTGTGAGATTATTCCATCAGCCTGATCGTCCGAAGACCGATCCCGGCACCGCCGATGGTAATCTCCTTATATCACGAAAATGGGCATAAGCGCAAGTGGCTAAAGGCAGATTTTGTTAGGATTAGTTTCCCACGCAAGCCGGGCTAAGGAACCTGCGCTACGGCAGGCGGGACGCATGCGCTCCAGCGGGTGGGGGGGTTATTCGAGTATATACACGAGCACGGTGCGGCGGCCCCATCTGAGGGCTTCTTCGTAGGTGTCGAAGCAGAGGTCGATCCTGTTGCCATCGATCGCGCCGCCGGTATCGCAGGCGAGCGCGTAGCCGTAGCCCTCGACCCAAACCTCGGTCCCGAGCGGGATCACGCTCGGGTCGACCGCGCAGACTCCCTTGGTCGCGACATGTCCGGTGGCAGTCCGACCGTCCGCGCTCGCCCCGCACGACCTGACACCGGGATCATAGCCGGTGGCGACCATGGTCAGCACATCGCGGTGCGCGCCTGAACGGCTGGCAAGAGGGGGCGCAGAGCGAACGCCGACCCGCGCCACCCGCTCCTGCGGCTCCACTATCGTACGGCTGCCCATGTCGATCCGGGCGGTCTCCTCGCCGTTCCGGTAGTAATGGCGGGTCACTTCCTCCGCGACCCCGGCCCTGCCCGCGCGGACCTCGACCATATGCCCCCTCGGGAGAGCAGGATCGGCCTCAACGACCAAAGGAGGGTCGATCGTCCGCTCGGTGGTGACATCGAGGACCTCCACGCGGGTGATTTTGACGTGCAGATCGTCGGTCAGCGGGGTCGAGGGATGCGGCTCCACTCGGTCGAGAGGGCTTACGTCGAGGCCGAGCTGCGCGAGGAGGTCGCAGACTGTCTCGCCGGGGCACATCAGCTCCACTTCCGCTCGTCCGGCGTCGGCGAGGTACACCCGCCTGGCCTTCTCGTAGGTGACGATCAGGCCGGGTCGGATCGCGGCCGACGGCGGCGGCTTGACCAGGTCATACTCGGTGAATTGAATCCCGAGCTCGCCCAGGAACCCGCCGACCGTCCGCGCCTCGGTGAAGTAGCTCCGAGCGTCGCCGGCCGTCTCGAGAGTAACCTGGCGGCTGCCCCCACCGCTCTGAAGCCCCCCCATGTAGACGAAACCCGCCCCGATCAGGGAGGCGGCAAGACATAGAGCCGCAAGAATCCGCTCTGCTCGCTGTATCCCACGTGAGCCTTGTAATGGCACACCGCTCATGATCACTCAGGCCACCCGTCCAGTAAAAACGAACCGTGCTGATAGCACGGCTGGCGAAAATTAGCACAAGATGCAATCTTTGTCAAGTATCGGCGGGACGCTCCCCGATTTTGCATAAATACTCAGTCAATGCCTCCTCCCACGGACCGAGCGGAGTGAATCCCCTCTCGCTGAAAAGCAGCCCGGAGAGGACGCTGTAGGCCGGTCTGGGAGCGGGACGGCCCAGCTCGGCGGTCGTGATGGGTCTCACCGGGGTATTCACGCCGGCTTCTGCGAGAATTCTGACAGCGAAATCGTACCAGGTGGTCTCGCCGGCGTTGGTGATGTGATAGGTGCCGTAGTACGGCGTGTCGATAAGGTCCCTGACGGCCCGGGCGAGGTCGGAGGCAAATGTCGGGCACCCGCGCTGGTCGTTCACCACCGTCAGCTCGTCCCTCTCCCTCGCGAGCTTGAGGATCATCTTGACGAAGTTGCGGCCCTTCTCGCCCACGAGCCAGCTCGTCCTGACGATGAAGAACCTGAAGAGCATGTTGCGCACATACTCCTCGCCGAGCAGCTTGCTCTTACCGTACCAGGACAGGGGGCCGGTCGGATCGCACTCCACGTAGGGCCTTTTCGAGGTCCCCGGGAAGACGTAGTCGGTGGAGAGATAGACAAAGACCGAGTTGAACTCCTCGGCGGCGATGACCAGGTTCTGGGTTCCGAGGGCGTTGACCCTGATGGCTTTCTCCGGGTCGAGCTCGCAGCCGTCCACATCCGTCATGGCGGCGGTATGGATGACGATATCGGGCTGATGGAGGTAGAAGGTGCCTGCCACTTCCTCCGCGACGGTGATGTCCATCTCGTCGAGGTCCACCCCGGCCACTTTGAAATCCGGCTGCAGGAGGTCCATAAGCGCCTGACCCAACTGTCCCTTGTGACCGGTCACCAGGACCATCTTCCTGGGCTCGCCCGTGGGCCTGTCCAGGGGGTCCATGGTGACATCGTCCTCGAATGGCAGTCGGTCGGCGCCTGAGGGGGGGATCGGGGCTTTCTTGCTGTCCTTCGGAGTCATCGGTCCTCCCGAACCCGACATTGCGAAGGGGTTCCGCTGGCTTGGGATTATAGCAAATCCGGTGTATATTTTCGGGGGGAGCAAAGGCCACCCGGTCGCGACACGAGGACCGCTATGGCGGAGCAGCTGGAGTCTTTTCTGGCGTTCATTAGGGCGGTGCTGGATTGTACGGCACTGTTGCCTGATTTCCTTGCGCATCTCCTGGGCGGTCTCCTGTGGATCGTGGCACTGTTTCTTGAGGCCGCTTTCTACTACTTTGTGTTCGCCGCCGCCATCAGCCCGATCAACCTTTACGTCAGCCACGTGACCAGCAAGGTCGCGGGGCAGCATATCGCCGACCCGGATTACTGGTTCTGGGTTTTCCTTATCTTTCCCGGAGTCGGTCAGATGCTTTTTTCCATTCTCTACTTCGGCCGGCAAGTCAGGTACAGGATTCGCCTCAGGCAGCAAGACCTATTCGGCCTGTTTCTGTGGGCGCGATACCTCGAGGAGCTTCTGAGCAGGCGTGACAGGGTCGACTCGCCTGTCACTCCATTCGGGGAGTCAGCGGTCGAGAGTCTGCTCGAGGTAGCGCGATGGCCTACCGCTGTGCTGAACGACTGGCACGACGCGAAGATAGACGAGCTGATCGAATGGAAGCAGTGGCGCAAAGCCTTCGAGCGCACAATGGAGCAGCTCAGGAAGGCGCGACTGGCGGGCGACAGGCGTTCCGTCGAGATATACAGGGCTTATGCCATGCTTCTTCTTCCGTATGTCGACTCGGAGAGATTCAACCGCCTGCTCATGGCGTGCAGCCGAAAAGAGAACCCGGCCCATCGGCCCATGAGCGGTGCTCGACTGCGGTCAAGTGCGACCGAGCTGAGCTGAAGCGAGTAACCGGTCGTGGAGACAGCGGGGGGACTGAACCACGATGAATGAGTTCGCGGGAATCTACACTCTTGCCGTGTTCGTCGTGGTGTTCGTCGGGTTCGTGCTGGTGAACTATGTCCTGAGTGACATCGCGCACCGACTTTGGGGCAATCAACGGCTGCGGTCGCTCTCTCCCGCGCTGTGGGGCGCTATGATAAGATTAAGGTCGAAGAGGATGCGGAGTTTCTCCTGGACAACGCTCGTTGTGTTCCTCCTGGTTGCGGGTGGGATCGCATGCTCACACTCCTCATCGCTGCCTGTCGTCGCTCCGGAGGACCCGAAGGAAGCGGTGGGGTTGGACACGGACAACTCATGGACGACGGTGAATCCCGCCATCAAGACCGGCCATCCGCGGTCGGCGAGCGACCCGCCAGCCGAGTACCGCTGGTACCCCGACATCTTCGAGCCCCACAAGACCGTCATCGAAGAGATCTACCTCACGAGCATGAACGGGAATCAGATCTTTGCCGACGTCCATCGGCCGACATGGGCCTCCGCCCAGAAGCAGTGCCATGCGCTCGTGCTGGTACCGGGTGGAACGATGAAGGGCGAGGTGTGGCATGTGCCGTGGAGGCGAAGCGGGTCGCTGCACTGGTCGGCCGCGGGGTTTATCGTGATGGATTTCGACTTCCAGGGGCGCGGCAAATCCGAAGGGGTAGAGGACTACTATGGAGCGACGCACCGCGAAGACCTCAGGACGGTGATCGGATACTGCGCAAGCCGTCCCGACGTGCTTCCCATCGGCGTCGGGGTCATCTCGTCTTCCTTCGGCTGCACCGTGGCCTCAGGCACGCTCGGCGCATATCCCGATCTGCCGGCGCGGTTCTATATCGACCTCGAGGGGGCGCACAACCGCTTCACAGCGACTCAGAACGACGACCCGTTCTGGGTCAAGATGTGGGGCGGGCACGAGACCTCGGACAACGAGTTCTGGGACGATCGCGAGGCGATCACCTTCCAGCCGTACATGACGGCGGCTTACATACGGGTCCAGAGCAATATGGACCATTCGTTCGACTACTTCTACGTCGACCACGCGATCGATATGGTGAACGCCGCGGTGCTCGGCGCCAGCCCGTACGCCCGGCTCAACCACAACCCCCCCAACATCATTCTTGAGTACCCTCTCGGCGACTCCTACCAGTATGAGGACCTCGACAAGCTCGACGAGGCGATGTACATGCAGGTGATCGAGGCCAGCATGATGGAGTTCTGAGACAGCCAGCGACGAGACATTTCAGCCTAACTCAACATCACGTTTCAAGCGGTTCAGCCTGGATTCAAAGGGAACAAGTCCCTCAAACTGCAGTCGTCCGACGATTATTCCCGGGCAGATGCCCAGGTCCGCGGCCATTTTCTCTATCAGACGCTCGTCGGGTTTCTTCGCCGCCACAACCTCCTTGATCTCTTTGAACTGCGCTCTTGGGATGAGCATGTCCGAGGCGAACCTGTTCGCCTGCTTCTCCTTATGTGCCTCCGTCTCCCAGCTCTTGTCGTCGAGGAAAATCGCTCTCTTTGAGTCCTTGTTGTGAATGACGATGTGAGCGGCCTCGTGGAAGAAGGTAAACCAGAAATGGTCATCCTTCCTGTATCGACCGCTGAGCTGGATAAGAGCCTTGTCGCTTGTCAGCCATCTGCCAGCGCCACTGACGGGGCAATTGGGCAGGGAAGGAACGTAGACTACCGCTACCCCGGCCGGAGCGCAGAGCCTCTGTATCTCTGACGGATAATCCGTTGGCTCTGTGCGACTCAGCTTCCTGATCTCCGCAAGAACACCGGCAAATCGGGCCTTATCAAACGATCCGCACCGGATGCTCAGGGCTTCAATCTCTCCCCTACGCAGCCATGCCGCCAGCGAGCCCGGGCTGAATTCGAACGCGCCGCTCATGCGGTATGTCGCGTTGGAATGGCCGTATATGGCTTCGAAAGACTCGGGCGAAGTCACACCGAAGTACCGGAGCACCGCCCTTGTCATATCGATCTTGCCCCTGTGCCGTGCGATCCAACCCAGCTTGACCATCTCCCTCACCGGTATCCCGCTCCCGCTTAGCCACTGTGAGTGTCGCTCTAGACGCCTCTTCTCCTCCAGCCGGGCAAGCCTTTCGCGGAAGATTCGCTCGGCGTTGTTCCAGAAGCTCGCGGGAACGCCCAGAACGATCTCGAGTTGGGTCGCCGTATCGGGAGTTATCGACGCCTTCCCCTTGATGATCTCGTTGATCGTCTTCACGGGCCGGTCGGTCCGACGAGCAAGCTCAGCCTGGGACATCCCCATCGCCTCCAGCGTCTCCAGAAGCGTCTCGCCCGGTGGAACCGCGTAATCGGGATCGTATCTGTATAGTGGCCTCTCAACCATGGTAATCCTCGACCTCTATGACCTCGACACTCGTGACCCTCTCAACATCGATGCCCCCGTCCTCCTTCAGCGGGATCGGGTCATCGAACGGTCTGAAGACGAGCCGAAACGGATGGACGAGGTCAACGGCGAACTGCCCGGACCGGTCCCCTTTCAACTGATGGCAGCGCGCTCCGGGAATAGTAAACATCACGCCCAGATTCGGCGCGTACTCTAACTCAGCGACGCGCCGCATGATCTTCCCGGCCATGTTCTTTCCCCAGCGACGCTTCAACTCTCGCTCCGAACCGAACAGCTTCGCCAGTTTCCTTGTTCTGAAGTATACCTTCATCCCGCTGATTTGTCAATAGAAAGATTAACCCCAAGGGTTAATAAAATCTGCCCAACGAACGCCATTTGCGTGCACGGGTTTGATTATCCGGCGCCGTCACCCCCTCCCGATGGTAGAACGTTTGCCGCGTGGAAACACTGACACGATTGACTCGAGCCGCGACTCGAAATCCAGCCGGAATCGCTTGGCTTGCTCAGGTATGCCCTACCTGTCCACCTCTCCAAGCACAATATCGACGCTGCCGAGGATGGCGACGAAGTCGGCGATCATGTGGCCCGAGCCCGCATGATTGAGGCTCGTGAGGTTCACAAAGCTCGGGGCGCGACACTGGACTCTGAATGGGCTGTCCGAGCCGTCACTGACCAGATATACGCCAAGCTCGCCGCGAGGGGACTCGGTCGCGGCGTATACCTCCCCTGCAGGGGGCTTGATTACGCGCGGAAGGTCGGGCGAAATGACCTCGCCCGCCGGTTCATCTTTCAGCTTGTCGAGGCATTGCAGGATGATTCTGACCGACTCGTACATCTCTCCGAGGCGCACATCGTAGCGGCCCAGGCAGTCGCATCGGTCGGAGAGCTGGACATCGAACTCCATCTCGGGATAGAGCGAGTACGGATGGGTGCGGCGGAGATCGTACGGCACTCCTGAGCCGCGCAGATACGGGCCGGTGGCACCGTACGCTATCGCGTCCTCCGCCGACATGTAGCCGACCCCGTCCACTCTCAGCCGGAAGATCTCGTTCCCGCTCAGCAAATCCTCATATTCCGTGATCCGCCTCGGCATCTCAGCCATAAGTCTGCGGCAGGAGGCGTCCATGCGCTCGTCCCAGTCGCGCATTACGCCGCCGATCCGGATGAAATGGTAGGTCAGCCTCGCGCCGCACATCATCTCGAAGATGTCGATGAGCTTTTCGCGCTCCCGCATGGTGTACATGAGCATCGTGGTCGAGCCGAGATCGTTGGCGAAGGAAGCCAGCCAGAGGAGGTGGCTCGCGATGCGCTGCAGCTCGAGTGCGAGCACGCGGATGAGGTCGGCGCGGCGCGGAATCGCGAGGCCCAGGAGCTTCTCGACGGCGAGGCAGTAGCTCATGTTGTTCGCCATGGACGCGAGATAGTCCCATCGATCGGTGTACGGGACCACCTGCGGATATTTCAGGCTCTCCGCCTTCTTGGAGAAGCAGCGGTGGAGGTAGCCGAAATACGGGACCGCTTCGCGGACGATCTCCCCGTTCATTTTCAAAAGCACCCTCAGGACGCCGTGAGTCGATGGGTGCTGCGGGCCCATGTTGAGCCAGAAATCGTCCGTCTGGATGTTCGGTCCGCTCTTGAGCTGTGTCGGGGTCAGTGTGAAAGCCATGAGATCCTCACCGTGCGAGTCACTTTCCTCTTCGTCTCATAATCTGGAGCACCACGACCGAGACCAGAGCCGCGACAATGAGCACGAGCGCGATCACCTGGTTCGAAAACGGCACGATGGCTCCAGCTGCCGGTTCCCGTCGGTCCGGGCAATACAAGTCGCCCATCCGACGGGAATCGGCAGGTGAGCATAATAGCGCAATGGCAGACGGGATAAAAGGGGGGAACCGAGGTCACAACTCGCCTTGCTCAACCAAGTCGGCAACGAGCTTGCGATAATCATCAAACCCAAAGGGGCACCGAATCGCCTCATCGAACTGTGATCGATCCAGATGCATCTGCTGTCTGATGCCGGCTATGGTGCTTTTCGGGAGATCTCCCCGGCCCTTCGGCACAGACACCCCGGCCCTTCTCTCGCCACTGGAATCCCGATAAATGTACCTATGATGAGCCCCACGACGAGTCCTTTCTTCGAATCCCAACTTTTCCAGAGCGCTCCTGACCTCCATCTTGCCGTACTGTCGGCTCATCCCTCTATCCTCCGCAGCAACCGTCGGAGCAGGCTTAGCTGGATCTGCATGGCTCTGCCCAATGCGCGCCCCTCCCGAACGTCACTCTCCAAATCTTCCAACTCGTCAACAAGAATTCGAGAGAACTCCCGACGCGCATCGTGATCCGAGTATCCCTGGGCATATAGGTTCAGGTCATCACATCTGACAACAACCGTGCCGTCTTCGTAACGGTAGGCACGGATCGGGATGGGCCGGGTCAGCTCATACTCGTCCGACACCAGGATCTCAAGATGCTCCTGGGAAGGGCTGGGTTCCTCCGCCTTCCGGACAGCCCGCGTCTTGCCTTCCGCCTTTCGGACGGTTTTCGCGGTCTTTGTCTTGCTCCCCGATTTCTGCTTCATGTCGGCCTCCCTTCCGCCGGATGAGCGACAAGCGGCTGCCCGGCGGGAATCGGCAGGTCAGCATAATAGCGCAATGTGACAGAGGATGGAAGAAGGCAGGACACGCGACGGCTATTCAGCCAGTCTATTGCGGTCTATGAACTCCTGGTAATCCCTGAGCCTAAAGGGACACACAATCGCCCCGTCGAACGAATGCAGGTCGAGGCCTGTCTGGCGCCGAATACTGTGGAGGGTTCCTTTCCTGATCTCCTCCCTGCGCTTAGGAACCGAAACCGTCTTTGCTATGACTCCGTTGGTGTGAGTGTAGCGGTACTTCAATTCCTTCGCGCCCCCGATCCTTTCGAAACCGATCTTCTCGAGAGCTCTGATCACTTCCACCTGCCTGGCTGTTTTTCTCATTCACCGATCCTCCGAAGCAACCTGCGCAGCAGACTAAGTTGTATTCGAAGCTCTCTGCCCAGCTTCTTCCCTTCCTCAAGGAAAGCCTCAAGGTCCTCGAGTTGCTCAACGAGAATCTCGGAGAAAGAGCATAGAGCATCATGATCGCTGTCGCCCTGCGCGTAGAGATTGAGCTCCGGCGAGTCCACAAGCACCGTTCCGTCTTCGTAGCTATAGACCCGAATCGGCACGGGACGTGTCAACTCGTATCGATCCGACAGGAGAAGCTCAAGATGCTCATGCGAAGGGCTGGGGTCTTCCGCCTCCCGGACGGCCCGCCTCTTGCCTTCCGCCTTTCGGACGGTTTTCGCGGTCTTCGTCTTGCTCTCCGATTTCTGCTTCATGTCGGCCTTCCTTCCACCGAATCAGCCAATCGTCTTACTCAAAATACCAGTACAGAAGCGCCGTGCCCCAGTAGTTCTCACCGAAATACCCCACCTTGCCCTCGAGGCCGGCCTGGGGGCTGAAGTCCCAGCCGAGGACTACGAACGGTCCGGCGGGCCATTCGACGAGATCGTCCTCAAAGAGGAAGAATCCCGCACCGGCGCCCGCGAAGACGCCGTAGTCCTGCCACTCCGGTCGCTGGAAATCCTCCAGCCATGCGCCCCAGACGAAGACAAAGTTGTTGTCGCCCACCCCGCCGCGACCCTCGCTCATGCAGAAGTCGATGCCGTATTCCAAGCGATCCTCGCGACTCTTGAAGCTCACGGCGAGTGACTCATCCGCCTCGTTCCCGGTGGCCTGGTTCACTCCCGCCCCGATCGCCATTCCGGGCGGAAAATCCAGCCCGCCCGCGTAGGAGGCGGACGGCGCCAGCAGTGAGACAATCAGCCCCAGGTTCAGCGTAAGAATCGTCGAAAGTCGCATCGAGGAACCCCCGACAGGCAATCCGTCCAAGGTGACGTCGCCGGGATCACAATGCAACGGCGGCCTGTCTCAGAAATGGTAATAAACAACGAAAGAATAGAGCGACGGATCGAAATAGCCCCACTTGAACTCCATGCCCCATCCCCTGCCCTCCCATCCCATGGCGGAGACATACCCGAACGAATCCTCGAAGCTGTTTCTCTCGAAGATCTTTCCAAAGCCGACACCGAGCCAGGGCGTGTTGTTCTCCTCGACATGGAGGTCGTACCGATAGATCAGCCATGCGAGCGCGAGCTGGTCGATCTGGTTCTCCTTGTCGTTGTCGTAGAAGACCTCGGCGCCGATCTCCAGCCAGTCATCCCAGTACTTGCCGCTGAGCACCCCCGGCCCCACCTCATCGTCGCCGAAGCCGGCCCCGATGCCGATGGAAAGATCGCCCTCGCCGAGCCCGAGGTCGAACGCGCGGACGGGCGAAGCCGCGAGGATCAGGATTGCCAACACTGCCGGAATGATGATTGTCCTTCGCATTCTCCCTCTTCTCCAGACGGTAACGGACTCAGGCAAGTTCAGTCGACGAAAACGGCCGGACGGGGGGAATTCTAAAGGATTTGACGCGCCAAATCACCCTCGACCGGATTGCCCGGCGAAAAGGCAAGAAGAAAGGCCGGTCGTCACCGGCCCGATGCTCGATGAGACATGCAACCGCCTCCCCGGACAACAGACCAGAGATACGGATGCCCGAAGCGGACTGGCTGGCGAGTCGCGTCTACTCCGCGAAATGGTAGTACGCGACAATCGAGAGGACCGACGGGTCAAACCAGGCCCATTTGAACTCGAGACCCCATTCCATGGAGTCCCAGCCGACGATACCGATCGGGCCGAACTGGTTCTCGAATCCTTGCTCCTGGAAAACGCCCGCGCCGCCGATGCCGGCATACATGGCGTTCTCTTCCTCGACGCTCAGATCGTACCGGTAGGCAAGCCAGGCCATTCCGATCTGATCGTACTCGTCCTCCGTGTCGCCGCTCCAGTACACATCAGCTCCCAGCTCCCACATGGGATCCCAGTACTTGCCGCTGAGAATCAACGGACCGACTTCAGTGCTGTCACCAAAGCCCCCGCCCAGTCCGATTGAGAAGGTTCCCATCTCCATGTAGTCCTGGGCGAACGCCGGGGCGGCCGCGAAGAGCATTACGAGTGCAACCAGAACAATGAGTGTCTTGCGCATGTTCTCGGTTCTCCTCCTTGTGGATGTCCTTTTACGGGCCGCCGGTGCAGCCGGCCCGTGGATTTAAGTGATATGCGCTATTGTACCGCACCAGACCATGTTAAATCTAATCAAATCCCACTCCCACTACCGCCGGAAGCTGGGAGGCACATCCTTCAGCGGATCGAACTCCTCCCCGGCTTCCTCCTTCATCGCGCGCACCTGATTCTCATCAAGGTAAGCATCGACCGCTTTCATGTCCTCCCATCTGCCCTTGAGAGGATAGTCCTTTCGGAGAGGATGCCCGACGAACTCGTCCATCAGCAGTATCCGCCTCAGGTCCGGATGGCCCTCGAACCTGATCCCGAAGAGATCGTACGCCTCCCTCTCCTGGAAATCCACGCCCGGCCACAGGTCAACAAGAGATTTCGTCACCGGGTCCCGCCTGTCGGAAATCACCACAACAATCGCGATTCTCTCGAATCCCTGTGCCGGTCCCTCTCCCGGCATGGGAATGCGGGCCAGGTTGTAGACGACCTCGAAGCGGTCGACCTTGTCGAGGCCGGTGACCGATCTGCACGCGTTGAACGGGAGAATGTCGTTGTTCTTCAGAAAAGAGGCCAGCTCGACTATGCCGGAGGGATCGACCACAAGGGCGGGCTCGTCGGCCATACGGCCGTCGCGACGTTCCATCCTCGGAAATCGATTCGCGACTTCCTCAAGAAGCGCGTTGAGCTCCGGGCTCCACGATTTTCCGCCTTCGGGTTCAGGCGGCTCGGGCGGAGGTGCGGGAGGCTTGTCTTTCTTGCCCATGTGACTTCAGTCAGGCTTTCTTCCTGGCGAGGGATTCGTGGTCGATGAGGCGCTGGAGCTTCATGATGCCGTCGAGCAGCGCCTCGGGTCGCGGAGGGCACCCGGGGACATAGACATCGACGGGCACGATCAGATCGACGCCGTTGACCACGTTGTATGTGTCGACATACGGCCCGCCGGAGATCGCGCACGAGCCCATCGCCAGGACCTTCTTGTGCGCCGGCATCTGGTCGTAAAGCAGCCTCAGCCTCTGGGCCATCTTGTGATTCACGGTTCCCGCGACGATCATCAGGTCCGCCTGACGAGGTGTCGCCCGGAAGACCTCGCAGCCGAAGCGCGACATGTCGTACCGCGCGCTGCCCGTGATAATCATCTCGATCGCGCAGCACGCTATGCCGAACGTCAGCGGCCAGATGCTCGACCGCTTGGCCCAGTTCACGATCGAATCGACGGTCGTCAGTATGATCCCCGGCGAATATTCCCTGTCAAGAAGACCCATGCTATTTCTCGCCCGCGAGCCATCTCGGCGGCTCATCCGGAAGCGTGAAATCGGTCTGGATGACCTTCACGTCCGGCGGGACTTCCTCCGCTCCGAATACCCTTATCCCCCTGCCCTCGAATACCGCCTTCCAGAACTCCGCAACTCTCTCCTGCGGGAACTCATAACCCTCGACGGGAAAGAGCTTGTGCGACAGTACGAGGTTCTTGATGTCAGTCAGCAACTGGACGGAGCCGGATTCATCGACCACCCGTCTTCCTCCGGAAACAGCCCCGCTACTCCCACTTGAGATATCCCTTGCGCCAGGCATAAATCCAGGCCACGGCGAGAAGGAAGATAAAGACGAGCATCTCGCCGAAGATCGCGAAGCCGAAATTGTGGGCCTCGGGCACGCCCAGCGTCACCGGCGCGTAGCTGTACCGCGGCTTCATGTGGATAAAAGCCGCCGCCCACGGATAGAGGAACGCGATCTCGACATCGAACAGCAGGAAAAGCAGGGCGAAGTAGTAGTATCGAAGGTTAAACCGTATCCATGCCGGACCTATCGGCTGCTCGGCGCATTCGTAGGTCGTGTACTTCTTGTCGACCGGCTGCCTGTAGCGTATCAGCCACGCGACACCCAGGCCGACGCAGGCGAATGCGAAAGCGCCAAGACCGAAAAACAACACCCAGGAGAAATCAACGTAAGTCGGCATGACATAGCACTCCCGCCCGGGCAGGACGTCCGGTCAGGATGGCGGTAGTTTACCGACCGCGGGAGCGAAAATCAACCGCCGGCCTCCGTAGCATGCGCATCCTGCGCATGTCTTCTTCGTAGCATGCGCATCCTGCGCATGTCTTCTTCGTAGCATGCGCATCCTGCGCATGTCTTCTTCGTAGCATGCGCATCCTGCGCATGTCTTCTTCGTAGCATGCGCATCCTGCGCATGTCCTCTTCGCGCCTACTGAATATATCCAAGCGACCTCAGCCGCTCCTCGTACTCGGCGCTCATCGGGACCGAGGCCGGCCTTTCGCCCGCCTTGTAGTTCACATCGTATGTCGCCACGAACCGGGGTCTGAAATTCTGCATGAACCTCGCATCGAACGCGTCGGTGATCGGGGAGCCGTCCATGTCGACCGCAAGGGGAAGCCCCATTATCGCCAGGATGGTGGGGGTCACGTCCCAGATGTACGGCGGGTTCTCGTCGCTCAAATGCTTACCCTTGCGAATACCGGGACCCCACATGATGATGGTGCCGTCATCCCGATGGTTACCTGCGAAGGTGTGACCGACCCAGCGCTCGGCCTCGGGCTCAAGGAAGGGACCGAACCCGTGATCCGAGCAGACGATAACGACGGTATTTTCATCGATCAGCGCCAGAAGCCGCCCCACAAGCTCATCAGTGAAGATGTAGTAGTTGTCTATGGTGTGGCCGAAATACCGCCGATATGTCGCCTCTTCCTCCAGCATCAGATTGTAGCGGACGAGCGTATCGTGAAGGACGTTGCTCTCCTCGCGGAACGACCAGAACCTGTGGCCTACCGTATCGGTCCCCTGGATGTAGATCATCGATAGATCATACCGGCGTTTATTGAGCAGATACTCGGCGATCTGCACGTAGGAGAGGTCCGTGGCGTAGGTCCAGGGAAGCACATAATCCACGCCCTGCCCAACACGCTCAAACTGGAACATGACATGGTTCCAGTTGTCGACATCGACGAACCGAGCCAGATCCTCGTGGGTGACCGAGTCGGCTCGCACCATGTATGGAGCGATCTCTTCAACCAGCGATTCCGGATACGTGAGACCCTCAGGTGGATTCTCTGCATGTACGCCTCTCTTGTGGTATGCGACCGGATCGTACGGAGCGAAAGCGCTCACCACCACCCCGTTAACCTCCTCCGCGGGCCAGCTCACCCACCAGCCGAGAGAGCAGACCGTCCTGTCCTCCATGCCCATCATATTCCACAGGGCCGCCACCTTCCTGTCGGCGCTGACCCAGGGCGTGTGTCCGCCGGTACCCTCATCGCTGAAGAATCCGGTGATACCGTGCCTCTCGCGCTTCTTCCCGGTCGCGATCGTAGTCCAGATCACCGGGGAGTTGGTGATGGACCGGCTCATCAGGATTCCGCTAGTGCCCTCCCTCACCATACGCTCGAGGTTTGGCAGCTTGCCCTGGTCGAAAAGCGGGTTCAGGATGTCCCACTCGAGGCCATCCAGCCCGATGACCAGAACTCTGGTGCCGGTGCCTTGCTCCTGAGTCGATCTGCCCGCGAAAATGAAGGCGGCAACGACGACCAGAAGGACTATCGGTCCCGCCCACACAGCAACTGAAGCCGCATTGAACCGTCTTCGGCCCTTACCTTCCATCGGCGGGCGATGATACGCCCGGCTGAATTATTTTACAAGCGGCAAATGTTCGCTCTTCACGCGCGGCGGGAGAGGGAGCGGGGCTTAATGTTGCCCCAATCCAGTCGAAAATGAACCCGGAGAGCAGCCAATCCCCCGCGGGTTGCGTATAATTGCGCGACGGGTCATTATTGGCTGCTCCGAGTGATGTACCCCGGGTCCGATACCCGGCAGAACGCCTTTCGGCTTTGGAACAGTGTCAAACGGCGAACGCGAATTCACGCTGCATGACTTCTTCGCCCTGCTCGGGCACCGCTGGAGTATCATAGTCGGCTGCGCGGTCATTCTGGGCGTGTTTCTGACCCTTGTGGCGCTTGCCGGTGAGCCGGTGTACGAGGCGAGGGGCACGATCCAGATCACCGCATTGCGGGGCGGTATAGGTGGCG
>Ga0315296_10002430_pt1 | contig 15911 bp, 15 predicted proteins | sample YL17G14_18_MG_FD_203921 | JGI IMG/M metagenome (GOLD analysis project Ga0315296, IMG submission 203921) | Sediment microbial communities from Yellowstone Lake, YNP, Wyoming, USA - YL17G14_18 | ecosystem: Environmental > Aquatic > Freshwater > Lake > Sediment | place: USA: Wyoming | collected... | reverse complement strand
TGAAGCAGCCTCCAGAATCTGCTCTTTTGTGGCTCCTGCATCGAGACTTTTTTGTACATGCGCTCTGATACATGGCACACAGCGCTGAGCCACACCGATGCCCAGAGCAACAAGCTCCTTTTCTCGAAGCGTTAGAGCGCCGTCTTTCATAATTTTGCCGAACATCGCCGCAAAACCGTTGACAGTATCGGGAGCCTGCTCTTTCATTTTCGCCACGTCATTTTTGAACTTCTCAAAAAATTCTTTAACTTCGCTTGCCATGATTAACCTCTCTAATTTGAGTGTTTAGTTTAGCCGTCGCCGGTACGGCGATGGCAAATGTTAATAAAAGCATCGCTTAACGCCTGTGCTATATCGGTAGCCATCAAGCTGACCTGGCCGATCTTTTCCGCTGCGATGTCACCGGCTAAGCCATGGATGTAAACACCCAGAACAGCGGCATCAAAGTTACTCAAGCCCTGGCCGATAAGCGCAGTTATCACGCCGGTTAGGACATCGCCGGAACCAGCAGTAGCCATGCCGGGATTGCCTGTTTTGTTAACATAGACCTTTTGGCCATCGGTAACAACCGTCCCTGCCCCTTTCAAGACCAAGATGGTCTTGGTGCGTTGTGCTAACTGTGCGGCTTGTTGCTGGCGGTCAGGCGGCAAAGGCTCTCTAAACAATCCTGACCATAATCTTTTCATCTCGCCAGGGTGAGGTGTCAAGACTACATTTGCTTTTAGCTTGCTTGGCCAGTTTTTTAATTTGCTCAGGTTATTTAATCCGTCACCATCTATAACCAGACGTAATTGCTCTTGCTCGAGCAGTGTCTGAACAATTGACTGCAGGTCGGCGCTTATACCGATACCTGGGCCGAACGCCACGGCATCGTTTTCACTGACTGCGGTAAGAATAGTGTTGATTGCTTTTGCGGAAATTCGGCCTACGCTGTCTTCAGCCAGAGGGATAGTCGTATAAGATGGCTCAATTGACGCAACTATCGACAGAGCACTTCTGGCCGTTGCCACTCGCACCAGACCGGCTCCAGCCCGAAGCGCAGATCGGCCCGCAAGGGCGGCAGCCCCGCTCATGCCGACACTGCCGGCGATAATAAGCACCTTGCCGAAATCGCCTTTATGAGCATTCGCCACGCGTGGTTTTAGTTTCGGTATCGTTTCTATCAACTGCATACAAACTCGTTTCGTGCAGTATATTACAAATAATGCAGGATATGGTCAATATATTCTGGTTAGGTTATTTCCCCGCGCAGATACGCTGATAATTTTCAGAAGCCGGCGTCGTCATTCCGAACGAAGTGAGGAATCTATTGAAATTTATCAGATTTCTCGACTCGTCCGGCTTTAGACGGACTTCGCTCGAAATGACCGCTGTTCTTTATCTATGGAGCAAAAAACAATCGCAAGACCGTAAAAATTCTTGTTGATGGGGTCGGAAGGTATATAATGATGTTTGTTCCTCAGGTGTCTTACATGGCAGGAACGAAGATATTATGAAGAAGGCGAATAACAGAGAAAAGGCCGACGATTTGCGGCCGGAATACGACCTCTCCAAACTCAAAGGTGGTGTGCGGGGCAAGTATGCGAAGCGGTTCCAACAGGGAACGAACTTGGTCCTCCTCTCCCCAGATGTTGCCAAGTATTTCCCCGACGAACAATCGGTGAATGCTGCGCTGAGGTCTCTGGTCGGCATTGCCAAGGCCGAACTGCGCCACGCGAATTAATCCGTAGATAAGACACCAGTGAACAGGATCGCCATGACGTGCATGATTCCATGGTGCAGAAAGCGGGCAGTGAAGGAGGCGATTAGCAAGACAAAAGACGGTAACTAATTGATATGAAAGATGTTAGACTAACAGATAAAAAGACTCGGGAACTTCTTATACAGAAAGGAACTGCCTGCTTTTCCCGGTTTATGCAGACTGTATAAACATTGTTGGCGGAAACAAATGAAGTGGATTGGGCCATACAAAACTGACGAACTTCTTGATGGGATGATGACCGATTCCCATCCAAAGCCTCCACCGGCAAATAGCGTCTACGTCATCTCACAACGCTCATGGCAAGATGCTCCCACGTTTGAGTGCATCCCTCTCTACGTAGGGAGTAATACAAGCACATCGCAGAGGTTCAGGACTCGGGTAGGGGATCTGATCGCAGACATGTTTGGTTTTTTCACCACCGAAACGGGTCATCATTCCGGGGGGCAAAGCCTTCACCAATTCTGTAAGGAACACGGCGTTAATCCCCGAAACCTATACATCGGCTGGGTACAACACTGCGAATGTCCAAGATGCCTTGAGAATAAGGTGTACAACGGCCTGAAGCCACGGCTAAATAGGAACAAACCGGCAAAGTGCAAGAAACATTGAACGGAAACCGCCAACACTGCCTTCCACCGGACGCCGCTATCGCGCCGCCGGTGAAGGCTACGTTCGCCAAACAAATATGGATGAGAAATTTAGAACCCTGATCGAAGACCTTCACAAGAAATACGAAGAACTGATGTCGATGCGTCCACTAACCGTTGAGACAGTCCCATCTGATTGCCCGACCGGAGGAATCTACCTGTTTACGGAAAATGGCGTCCATCTCTATGCAGGCAGAACAAAACGCCGTATCAAAAAAAGGTTGAAGGGGCACGTCAGCACCGCAGACGATTGTCCATTCGCTTGGCATTTGGCCAGAGGAGAGACAGGTAACATCCAACCCTCTTATAAAACCGAAGGCTCGCGAAAGTACCTCCTAGCGCAACCTCATTTCAAGCAAGCATATGACCGAGCCAAAGACAGAATAAGGCGAATGGAAGTACGATACGTCGGCGAGCCAGATCCATTGAAGCAAGGCCTCCTTGAGATTTACGTAGCTGTCGTTTCCAAGGCGAAGTTCAATGATTTTGATACACACTGAAAAATAAGGCGAACAAGTCACTCCAGCCGACGGCTGATGGCCGCCGGTGATTTCAGGCGTTAGGCCGGTGCGTCCAAGAACCAAGCGTGAACTTTTGTGACAGTGAACGCACATGAACAAGACTAAGCGTAAGACAATAGAAGGCTGGATTGATAAGGCTTCAAACCAATTACAGGCAGGCAGAGAACATTTGAAATCCTTCAGGTACTCAGAAGCAATAGAGGCCGCTCAGGAATGTGTCGAACTTTCAGTCAAGTCAATTTTGTCGCTCTTGGGTATCAAATACTCACGTAGTCATGAGTGGGCACCTGATAAGAAAGAATTTGCCGGTATTGCGCAACAGATTCAAGAGCGTCAGCTTCTGGACAAACTCGCGAAGCAATATCTTGACCATACGATTCGCTTACCAAGACTACTCTTTCTGATGAATTTCTGGGCCCAGTTCTACATAACGGCAAAGTACGGCTTTGAGGCTGAGTATCTCGCATCAGCACGCGATTTATTCAACAAGGAAGAAGCTGAACTCGCAGTGCAGCATGCTGACGAATGTTATCGAGCGGCATCGCAACTGAGATATCTGAACGAAGACAAGTTGGCTGCCTTGGTCTCATAAAAGGCGGCCTAACAACTCGCTGCAGGCGACCTCGCTATCGCTCGGCGGCTGAGCTCAGTCGTGAGCTTTCGTATCAATATAGGAAAACCTTATTATGACACGGGGCTCCGATGATTATAGTTTATTCAAAGGTCTTGTCTTCTGGGGATCAGAACATCTTCCAAAGGATTTGGTGATCTCGCTGGGCGAAATTAGGCAATGGGCAATTGACCAAGAGTTAATTTGGGATGATGAAGCGCAATTTGTAGCTTCGGAGAGAATTGAAGAATTAAAAAAGCACTTCACAACTGAACATGAATTGTCGATCCTTATCCATTTATACACGGATGACTTAGGTAAACTGGCCTATGCTGAATATCCCTATCTACCCATTAAGTCGTTAATTAAGATGGATCAACAAATCGAAATAGTATACTGGGAAATAATACCGTCAGTGTGGGCTTCCGATGGTAGTGTCAAGGAATATGGGCAAGTGAATTTAGGGTTTTGGATTCCAAACACTAGTGACGAATTCTGTTCAGTGTCGAACGCCAAGATGGTTGTCCAACGTTTCCTGGGCTTGTACAACAATATGTCAAAAGACTTTGAAAGGTATAAGCTGCCCAACGGTGTTTTGAGCGCACAGGTTGAAGGAAATGTGAAGGCCAAGTTCTTCAAAAATGGTCGCAATTTTGATGTAGAGCTGAGTTGAATCCAGAATTGCGAACGATTGAAAGCGTAACACTTAATCCAGCCGACGCTAAATAGCGGGGCTGATCTTTGTCGTTAGTGGCTTTGCCAAAACTCGTCAAGGCGTAGTTTTTGAGTCTGAAGTCTTTGGTCTTCTGTTTCCTGTCTCCTGTTCCCCGCTTTCGCGGGGACAAGATTCTGCTTTTCTATTTTCCTGCTTCTATTTTTTTGTTTATCAGCGTGGCGGTGACCGCTGCCGAGAAACCATTGTCGATATTGACCACCGTGACGCCGGAAGCACAACTATTGAGCATTGTTAATAGTGCTGAAAGTCCCTCGAAGTTTGAGCCGTAGCCGACACTTGTCGGCACAGCGATTACCGGGCAACTAACCAGGCCGCCGACGACACTTGCTAATGCCCCTTCCATCCCTGCTACAACGATAATGACATTGGCCTTTTGCAGCTTCGGCAGATGTCCAAACAATCTGTGCAGGCCAGCTACTCCCACATCACAAATCAGTTCTGTCCGCTGGCCCATAATCTCAGCGGTGACTTTTGCTTCAACCGCAACCGGCAAATCGGCGGTCCCAGCAGTTACTATCGGCAGGACACTTTTGGAGCGCGGCATCTTTTTCTGCTCCAGCACAATTGCCTTAGCTAATTCCTCGTAGCGAGCTTTGGGAAATTTATTGGTTGCAGCTAATGCTTTGAAGACATGTGGTTCGGCTCTGGTAGCTAATACATTATTGCCTATCGCAGCAAGGCTTTCGAAGATTTTGATAATTTGCTCGGTAGTCTTGCCGGGACAATAAATAACCTCAGGAAATCCCCGGCGAATCTGACGATGGTGGTCAATATTGGCAAAGCCCAAATCCTCAAACGGCAGGTGCCGAAGTTTCTCCACCGCCTGGTCAATATCGATCCTGCCGCTCTTGACCTGCTTCAATAATTTTTTTAACTGTTCAGCCTGAATATCTCACCTGCCTCGTGAACTGTCATTCTGAGCCCTTCGCTTCGCTCAAGGGTAAACTCCGCGAAGAATCTCACTTTGCGAAGGCCAGATGCTTCGCCTTCGGCTCAGCATGACAAGTGCTACTTTTCATCCGGTTGCTTTTGGCTCCAGGGTCAAATCTGCAAAAAGACCCGCCTTAAATTTATGATATCCTAAAGAGGCTACCATAACCGCGTTATCAGTGCAATATTGTTTTGGCGCAACCAGCAATTTTCTTTGTGGGAGACTTGAGTCACACATTAGTTTCAGAGCGGTCCTTAGTGCATTATTTGCTGCTACTCCGCCGCCAAGCAGAATGGTCTTTGCGGCGATTTTTTTAGCGGCACGCTGCATTTTTTTCACCAACACATCGATGACCGCCGCCTGAAATGACGCTGCAATGTCAGCGATTTCCTGCTCGCTCATCGCGTCCACCTTGTTTTCACCTTTCATATCTTGGCCGTGACAGTAATAAAGCACAGCTGTCTTGATACCGCTAAAGGAAAAATCCAGCGAGTCGCGTCCGAGCATAGAACGGGGGAATTTGATTGCCTTTGGATTTCCTTTCTCTGCTGCTTTTTCGATGCTGGGCCCGCCAGGATAAGGCAGTTTCAGGATGTTTGCAACTTTATCGAAGGCCTCGCCAGCAGCATCATCGATAGTAGAGCCTAAAAGTTTAAGTTCTAAAGCCGACTTGCACTCATACAGGCAGGTATGTCCCCCTGATACGATAAGAGCAACAGCCGGAAGTTGTAATCCGCCGCAGGCGGACTCAGTCAACATCGCTGATTGCAGATGGGCGTGCAAATGATTGATTGCTATTAGCGGCTTATCCCAGACCAAGCTGAGTGTTTTAGCAGCAGTCACGCCCACGACCAGCGCAATGGTCAGGCCGGGCTGATTTGCAACGGCTATCGCATCAATGTCATCTTTGCCGGTCTCGGCTCGTTCCATCGCCTCAGCTATCACTGGATATATTTTTTCGATATGTGCACGAGAGGCGATCTCCGGGACAACACCGCCGTATTTTTCGTGCAGCTTGGTTTGTGATGCTATCACTGAGGATTTGACAGTTCGGCCATCGGCCACCACCGCCGCCGCAGTTTCATCACAACTGGTCTCAATGCCCAGAATATTTATGGATTTCTCCTGCATAAATGCAGATATTAGCGAAGGGAAGACGAAAAGTAAAGAAAGAGCCATAGAGGCAATTCAACAAAGCTTTCTTATCATGGCTTTGGCCAGTAATAATATTTGTTTGCAGATACTTTTGCAAACGCGCGGCAATGAGAATCTCAAAGGGACAAGCTCAGGTAGTTCGAAATCCGTGCATATACTTTCTGGGAAATCGTCACCTAAGATTTTTATTTTGTCCCCATCCGGGCAGTTTAATCCCATTTGTCGTGCTGTTTTGATGATTGGTACATTATCGGGCCTAATATTTACCAATTTGGAGCAAATAACTTCCAACGCAAAAGGCTCAGTTCCGCCGATGAGCCAGCCCAGCGGCCTGGTTCTGCCATGAATCGGGCCAGGGCCATCCATCGCTGAGACGGCATCAATGATGGTCAAGGCGGGATTCAAGAATCTGAACAGCTCAATCAGGAATTCGCAAAAGTCATCAATATTTCCGCCTTTGCGAAAGTGCCATAGTGCCTTTCGCTTGCCGCTGACACAGCCAAACATATTTTTAACCGCAAATGTCACCAGCAACTGCTGATGCGTTTTGAACTTGGGCAGATTTATAATCCTGTCGGCATTTAGAGCAATTGAACTTATACCGACCTTGATGTTTTTCGCTCCTATGCGACACTTCTTCGGCTTATCGAGCTGCTTTACCGGCACCGATAATTGCTTCAAGGGCTCATCCAATTTCAGTGCCTTCACACAGGCGAATACGTCACCCCAGGCTGGTGAATCGCCGACAAAAGGCCTTGCCCCGAAATCTTTCAACAGGCGTGCCACCTCGATTATTACCGCAGGGTGGGTTTGCGTAGCGTAACGATGAGACCTCGGAGCAATGAAATTCGGTTTAAGCAATACTGTGTCACCCGGACTTACGAACTTTTCCAGTCCGCCGAGGAGTCTGAATTGTGTTGCCAGCGCTTCAGCAATTTTTGGCTGGTTGTAATCGCTACACTGGGTTAATGCCACTGTGGCGTTGGTCATGTGATAGTCAATAATTTATCCTGCTGCAAACCAATAACAATATCCTGACAGCCGGTTTAAGCTCGGGTTTTCTGGGGTCAGCCGGGCTAAAAAATAAGCCGCCTTCAGGTTTACTGAAGAATAGGCCAGCCAAAGTTGATTGGTCGCTGATATATGTTTGCGGCCCCAGCACGACGAAATCGCCGGGGCCCATTTTCAGTCCAAAAGCAGCAGAGGAAAAAACAAACTCGCGCAATTTCGCGCGAGCCTCTAATTCTGGAATTGAACTTATTACAGGCACGGCAAAGACGGGATAGGCAATAACCTTACATACGCCTTGCAACTGGGGGATTTTTTCGGTTTTTATCCGCAGGACAAGATTACCCGGCCCAATGGTTGCACCTTCACTGCGACCTTCAGCGGCAATATAAGAGATGCTTTGTTTTGAGTTTAGTTCTGTGATGATAAGGTCGTTGGCCTGGCCGTCTGGCAGCAATAGCGAAACAGTCACTATTTTTTGACCGTCGGCAGCACGCAACAAATCGTTCACTCTCTGCCACATCTGTACACCGCCTGTGCGGACCATAAATGAATTAGCTCGGAATGCATTATAATTAGTAAATAGCAGTGGATTCAGGTATAAGATCTGCCAAGCATCATTAAGTTTGCTGGCATTTTCAGCCGGTATTTCGAAGATATAGACGTCAAAATTTGCAGTATTTAGCAATTCGGCGGCCGACTGCTTGCCGCTGTGCGAAGGAGCTATATCGCTGATTTTGATTTGCTTAGGTTTTGGCTCACTTTCCTCGGGGCTGCTGCAACCTACTATGTAGAATCCAAAGCAGCTCAGAAATGCAATTTGAAAAGCACGAATCATAAAAATAGATTAACAATTCTGTAAAGGCTGTCAATAGATAGCTTAATGCCAGACGCTCACTGGCAGTATCGAGCATCGAGCACGCGTCAATTTTCTTGACCCTTTGTTTGTTTTGGTCTTTAATATGTCAGGTTGTACGAAAAATTAACCACAGATTACACGGATTACGCAGATAAAGTAGAAGGTCGAAAGCTAAAATCCGTAAAATCAGTGAAATCCGCGGTTGAAATTGGAAAGGTGTTGAGAAAATGAAAGTAAGTCGAAGAGCTCAGGATGTGCCGGCTTCGGCGACCATAGCTGTTACCTCGCGAGCCCAACAATTGAAAGCCCAGGGCGTAGATGTAATCGGCTTCGGTGCAGGAGAGCCGGATTTCGACACGCCGGATTACATTAAAAATGCAGCCATAGAGGCGCTAAAAGCCGGCAAAACAAAATATACGCCCGCTGCTGGGATAATTGAGTTGCGAACCGCCATCGCCGCTAAGCTCAAAAAGGAAAACGGTCTCGAATATAGCCCGGAGCAAATCGTTGTCAATATCGGCGGCAAACACTCCGTTTACGAATCGATGCAGGCGGTGCTCGATCCCGGCGATGAAGTTATTTTGCCTACGCCATATTGGGTGACATATCCGGAGGCAATAAAGCTCGCCGGCGCCACGGCTAAAATCATTCAGACCGATAGAGCCAACAGCTATAAAATCACGCCGAAGCAGCTAAAAGATGCCATCACTAAAAAAACCGCTATGCTGGTGCTTAACTCACCCAACAATCCCGGCGGTTTTACGTATACACCCCAGGAGCTAAAAGACATCGCAAAGGTTCTGGAAGGAACGCAAGTAACGGTGCTTTCAGATGAGATTTATGAGAAGCTAATTTATAGCGATACCGAATTTGTCAGCTTCGCTTCACTGAGCGAAGATGCGTATAATCGAACGCTGACCCTGAACGGTTTCAGCAAGACCTTCGCGATGACAGGCTGGCGGCTGGGTTATACGGCGGGACCTTTAGAAGTCATAAAGGCTATGGCACGTCTGCAGGACCACATGACCTCAAACTGCGTGACCTTCACGCAATATGCGGCGATTGCGGCCCTGGGCAGCCCTGCCCAGCAGGCTATAGAGAAAATGAGGGTAGAATTTGAACGGCGAGCTAAATATATGGCTGAGCGGCTAAATAGCATCGAAGGTATACAATGCCCTGAACCGACCGGCGCTTTTTACTGTTTCCCTGATGTCTCCAGCCATTATGGCCGAAATATTAATGGTGCAGAAATTAACGGCAGTATGGACTTTGCAAAGGCACTTCTGGAACAGGCTAATGTTGCCCTCGTTCCGGGCCTGCCGTTTGGCTGCGACAATAATGTTCGTTTGAGTTTTGCATGCTCGCTTGAGCAGATAAGTAAAGGCTTAGACAGACTACAAAAATGGCTCAGCCAATAAAGACCAAAGACCAAAATCGTGGTTCGGGGGACGAGTTACGGGGTACCCTGCTTCGCGGGAATCCAGTCGCGAGTCACAAGCACCGTGCTCTATCCGGCCGGCCCATGATCTTAGCATGGCTGGGGATGCTCATCTTTGCCTGCCATGCCTGCACACACATGGTTGCTGCCGGCGATACCTGGGTGGCAATGGCCTGTGGCCGGCACTTCATCAAACACGGCGTAGATACCATCGAACCATTCAGCGCAAACTCACATAAACCAGGGCCAACACCCGAGGAGATCAAAACCTGGCCTGAGTGGGCCCAGTGGATTACGAGCAAAGTCGGCCTTGAAACAGTCAAAAAATGGCATCCGACAGGCTGGATTAATCAGAACTGGCTGACCCATGTGATTTTTTATTGGTTATCCACAACATTCGGCTCTGAGGAAAATCCACATTTCAACGCCCTGGTTTATTGGAAGTTCGCCATTTACATACTTACGGTCATTTGTCTTTTCTACACAGGCGTTACTTTAGGTGTAAATCCTGCTCTCAGTGCTGTTTTGGCCTGCTTTGCAATGTTCATAGGCCGTTCGTTCTTTGACATCCGTCCCGCTGGTTTCTCGAACCTTTTGGTTGCTGTTTTTTTGTTTATACTTGTCTTTACCACATATAGAAATATATTGTACATTTGGCTAATCGTCCCACTGACGGTCTTCTGGTGCAATGTTCACGGCGGATACATCTACGCTTTTATAATGCTCATTCCGTTTGCTGGCCTGCATCTCTTGGCCAACTGCAGCAAAAAATGGACTGCTATTTTATATAATGTCACTGCCTGGCCGATTTTCTATTTTGTTGTTTCCAAAGCCGGCCTTACATTAGCCACATTTCTGTTCGCCGTTTTGCTAATAGTGCTCGATATAGCACTGATTTTTTATAAGCAGAATCTTGTCTGTATTAAGTGGAAGGGCCTCTACCACACGATTGCTGCCGGCGTTGTCGCTTTTTTAGCTACGGTTTTGCTCAATCCCTTTCATTTAACGAACCTGACTCACACTTTTGTTATCAGTGTCAGCGAACACGCTGCCAGATGGCGTGACATCCATGAATGGCAGGCTGCCTTCGACTGGGACAATCCTGTCGGCACAGCGGTACCTTTTTTAGTGATGTATATTATTGCATGGGCTACCCTTGTAATTTGGGCTGTGGTCCTGGTATCAAATTCTCGTTCCATCAGCCGATATCCTAAGCGAAAGGCAAAGGCCTCAGCAGAATATCAATGGCCTAAGATCGATTTTGTTTTAATGGTCATTACTGCACTTACTATTTATATGGCCCTTTGTTCTCGCAGATTTATACCGGTAGCGGCTTTTGCAGCCTGTCCGATTATGGCGATGTTCATTCAGCAAATTGTTTGCACAATCTCAGCAACGCAGAACTTCCATAAGCATAATCGTCTGGCCGTCTCAGCGATGCCATCCAATCTACAATTGGCTTTCATGTTTATTGGTGCCACGCTGATTTTGTTCTTTGGTATCTGGTGGGGACTTAAGTTTAAGTATATCTATCTTGACCCTTGGCCATCTGAGACAAACCCAAAATTATGTACTGTTTTTATGCGAATGACTGCCTCTGATGCCAAGCCGTTTGACGTAGGCCGGTTTATAAAAGATAACAAACTAAAAGGCAAAATGTTTAACTACTGGACAGAGGGCGGCTTCATCGCCTGGGCACAAGAGCCCGACCCCAACAGCGGTAAAATACCTTTGCAACTATTTATGGATGGCCGGGCACAGGCAGCTTACAACCGCGAGGCTTTTGACCTTTGGTCAATTATTATGTCTGGAGGCCGGCTCACCGATGAGATAGCCGCAAGTGCCAAGGCCCGTGGACAAAGTGTCAGTGCCGCTGATTATGTAAAAATCGGCCAATGGATGGATGAGCAACTGAAAAAGCATAATGTTTGGGTGTTCCTAATGCCCGCCTCCGTATATAATGACCCTGAACAAAAGAATCCTTATCACGCCATAAAAGGGCTTGAGTATAATCACAATTGGCCTCTTGCCTTTTTCGATAACGAGCAAAAACTGTTCGTTGATTACAACACACCTCAAGGCAGAGAACTCTTCGAAGGCATAGAAGTCGGTAAAACCATTTTCCCTGATGATTTTCATAAGAGTCTCATTATGGGTCATAATTTACTTCTATACGGCAGGACGGCGGAGAATAGAAAAGAGGGCCTCAATTTTGCCATCGAAGCCTTAAATCTAAATCCATCATCGGCGCCAATGATGGAGATAATACTTCTTGCCGCAAGATTTGCTGAGCTAAGACCTCTGATTGATGAATTCTGCAAAAACTACTTTGATAGCTTTGTAAAAAATAAGGATACTTACGCTAATCAGGATGGCTATCGTCTTAAAGTTCAAGCTACCCACCTGGCAGGCATTCATTTAGAAAAAGTTGCCCGCGAGCAGAAAGATACAAAGCTCGCCCATTTTTATGACGAAAAAACAAAAGAATACGCAAGTGAAAGAAACAAAATGTTTAAACGGTGGTGACTCGTGCGGCGGCCTTCGGCAGACCACCGGAAAATTCGAAATTCCCGCCGAAGGCGGAGTTTCCATCAGCGTCTTTTTTCCTTGTTATAACGAACAAGATAATGTCGCCCGCACTGTTGAACAGGCGCTTTCGGTGCTGCCACAGCTTAGCGCTGACTTTGAGATAATTATTGTTGACGATGGTAGTACCGACGCCACCGGCCAGATTGCTGACGAAATCGCCAGCCGGGACAGCAGAGTAAAAGTGGTGCACCATCGGACTAATCTTGGTTATGGAGCAGCTTTGCAATCTGGTTTTAAAGCAGCCACCAAAGAGCTGGTCTTTTATACTGACGGCGATGGCCAATTTGACATCAACGAATTGCCGCCATTGCTGCCGTTGATAGGCGAATATGATATTGTCAGTTGCTACCGGCTAAACCGCCAGGACTCTTTTGTGCGCAAAATTAACGCCTGGTGCTGGACAAAATTAGTTTGCTTTCTATTCGGCATGAAAGTTCGTGACATCGATTGTGCTTTCAAACTATACAGAAGAGAAATCTTCGATAATATTAAGATGTCAAGCACAGGGGCCCTAATTGATGCCGAAATCCTGGCTAAAGCAACACGGCGAGGTTACCGCCTGACCCAAAAGGGCGTACATCACTATCCGCGAATAGCCGGCTCACAAACTGGCGCAAAGCCCAAAGTAATTTTTCGTGCGTTCAAAGAGTTGTTTAAGCTATACAGACAAATTAAACTGGATACTTGATACTGGATACTCGATACTCGTCGAGCATCAAGCATCGAGCATCGAGATATGAGTGATACAAAAGTCAATTTGTTTATATACGGCTCATTGCGTGACCCGCAAATCTTCAAGTCCGTCAGTGGATTGAGCTTCACGCTCAAGCCGTCTCAAAAAGATAGCAAAAATCTTTTGGCAGAGCCTGCCTTTCTGCCGGGCTATAGAAAAGTCACGCCGGACAACGTCTATTTCTATGCTGTCGAAAGTCCCACTTCAAGAATTGAAGGAACTGTCATTTACGATGTCCCTGCGCAGGTGTTGGCTGAAATCGATAGGTATGAAGGAAAACGCTACGATAGGGAAACCGTCGACGTTAATACCGCCAAAGGCCCGGTCGAAGCCCATGCCTATCTTGCATCACACGAGTCTATGAAAAAGCACTTCGGCGATAGATTCCACGTTAATTTAATACACGAACTCTGGCTGCGAAAACGCATCGAGAAATTTATAGAAAAGCACACCCGTCCCGGCGAGAGGTCCGCCGATGCAGAATTAGAGCGGCGATCTGAAAGAGAACTGCTGGCAACCACAGAAAGAGATTTGGTCATAAGCCATTATCGCAAAGAGCCGGTTAGCGATTATTACCTCGAACATGAGCTTGACCGGCCTCGGCCAAGCATAAAGCATCTATATGATGACCCCCAGGCCCAGCCATTTATTGAAAAATATTTGGCTATGGTCATTAAGCAGGTCTTGCTCAATCAGATAGACGAAAAAATTCAAACTCAATTTCGCTTCGAAATTGAGCATATGCTCACCTCGGAAAGGTACTTTCGACGCTCTAAGAGCTTGCTGGCAGCCTTGCGAATGATAAATGATAATAGTTCCACCGTTGGCTTGCTTGTTGACGAATGTCTTAAAACGATGCCATTCACTAAGCATGATCTCATTGACTACGTAAAGTATGCTGTGCGTGCAGCCGACAGCATGTTCGACAGCCGGGTCGCCAAATCGCTCCTTGAGTGGATTAGGTCGAATCTCCAGCCGGGCCTTTTGCCCCTTGGGGCAGAGTTGGAATTGAGTAATGTTGGCTTCGCTGCCGTTGAGCCGCAAAGGTCGGCGCAGGCGGCATCTGATCCGGTATATGACGATTTTAGATATTTTTATGATTTTAGCCTTGATGTGCTGTCCTGGAAGCTCGGCGGATATATTGATGACCATACCGGCGACACCACACGCACCCGCCGGCTCGGCTTTTTAGAGTTGGCACCAGGCAGACTAAATATCGCCGGCGAGCTATCACGACCGGCAACAGCCGATACCTGGCTGCTTAGTAAGCTGATAAACGAGATCGTTGCTTTCTATGACGTCCGGCCGCACAGCCTGCATATCTCTTTTCAGCTTCGCAAGAAACAGATCGGCAGGCAGCAAATTCTGCCCTTAGATTTCGTAAAGTGCCTCCTCGCTCTGGGCGGCGGCCTTTGCCAAAGGGACAACGGCAAATTCTGGATATCAAGAATGGACAATGACGAAATAATACAGTACCAGCACGGCGAAGAGCTTGTCTTCTCCAGAACCAGCAAACGCGGATGGTACTTAGGCGAAGACGAAATTGCTGATAAACCTCCAATTCAGGCCACCTCATACGTTCAGCAGTACAAATTTATTCGCCTGGAGAAAAGAGCTAATTATGAGCCTTTAATCTTGTGTCTTAAAGGACTACAGTTGTCATACAATCCCGCTGATTACATAACGTCCGAGCAGCTAAAGGCAGATAGGAAACTTTCGCGTGACTACGAACAGTTAAAAAAATGGGCTGACCAGCCCACCGAAATCAGCAACCAGACCATAAGCAGGTTTCTCGACGACGTCCGGCTGGGTTTAATGAATGAAGCTCATTATCGGCCTGTTCACAAATTGCATTATATCGATTGGGCTTTAAGTGCTATTGATGTACAATTGCGAATGTTCAATAAGCAGCTCAAGAAGACACCTGGCTAATTGCCTATCGCCCTTTGCGATTTGCCATTTGCCGATATATCTTTCTTCTCTTTAATATTCTTATGGCAAACTTAGCTACTTCATTATGGTCAAATGCTAAATCTTGCGGCAGTTTTTCTATATCGAACCATCGTGCCTTTGCCGCATCATCGCCGGCTTTTATCTGATGCTTTTCCTTTGTTATAACGCCCATAAATGTTACTGTAATTACTCTGCCTCGCGGGTCTCTGCCGCATTTGCCAAAGGTATGCAACTGCTCCAAATGAACTCCGGTCAGACCTGTTTCCTCTGCAAGTTCCCGCACGGCGGCATCTTCTAATTCTTCGTCGATATTGACAAATCCGCCCGGCAGTGACCATTTGCCTTTGAATGGCTCATAGCCACGATTGACTAACAATAATTTAATTTTGTTTTTAAAAACTGCGAACACCATCGCATCGGCTGCGACCATTGGCCGGGGCCAATCATAAACGTATTTGCTTTTTGTAATCATCGCGCGAATCTACACAAGACGGTCTAATAGTCGCTAAATTCTCTCATCCATTGCGGCCAATCTGCCGGTGTGACGCCCCCGGCTTTGGTCCAGCGACCCGCAGTATCGAACTGCCGATGCCACTTCAACATCCATAATTCTTTAAGCCCAACCTTTCTGACAGACCAGTCCATGAAAAGGCAGTTTGTCACGCCCTTGCCGTGGCGGTTGATGCAGAAACTTTTCATCTGTTCGGTCAGTGCGATTCCCTGGGGTAGCTGACCATCGTTCTGGGGCGGTGTAGAAGTGTGGTCTGGCCAGCCCGTAATCGCCAGGCAATCCAAGAACACCGGTATGTTTTGAGCACCTTGGACATCTGGTCTCCTCCAGTAATGGTCGTCCCCGAAGACAGCACCGGGGTCTGCATTACAAACCCAGGCGCTTAAGCCGTAGCTTCCGTAATCACCTTCCGGATCTTCCCACGCTGCAAATATCCCCTGTCCTCCTTTAGCACGTGT
>Ga0315296_10002429_pt1 | contig 15911 bp, 14 predicted proteins | sample YL17G14_18_MG_FD_203921 | JGI IMG/M metagenome (GOLD analysis project Ga0315296, IMG submission 203921) | Sediment microbial communities from Yellowstone Lake, YNP, Wyoming, USA - YL17G14_18 | ecosystem: Environmental > Aquatic > Freshwater > Lake > Sediment | place: USA: Wyoming | collected... | reverse complement strand
TACAATTCGATCACCGGGGCCTTCTACCTCGTGATGGTGGTCATCTCCTCCATCGGGCTCCTGGTCGGCGGCATCGGGGTGATGGACATCATGCTGGTCTCGGTCACAGAACGCACCCGGGAGATCGGCATCCGCAAAGCGGTCGGAGCCCGGAGAAGGGACATCCTCTTACAGTTCCTGATCGAGGCCGTGACCCTTTGCGCGGTGGGCGGGGCGCTCGGAATCCTCGCCGGCATCGGGATCGCCAAGTTCGTATCAGCCGTTTCGCCCCTGCCTTCGGTCGTGCCCTGGTGGAGCGTCATCCTGGGGTTCGGGTTCTCCTCTGGCGTTGGGGTATTTTTCGGGGTCTGGCCCGCCGTCAAGGCCGCCCGCCTGGACCCGATCGCGGCCTTACGGTGTGAGTAACCTGTCTATTAAGCAAATATCATTAAACAGGGCTTGAAAGAGAAAGAAGAGATATTGTAATACAAAGCCATCCGTTGGGAGTGCCAATCCTGTCGTAATGATGGCCGCACCCTAAGAGGGGCGCGGCTTTTGTCGTATCCAGGCGGCCTGGCCCGAAAAGGGCCCTAGGATAGGTCAAGTCGTTTCGTTTGGCTGGTTCAAGCGGACTGGTTTTAGGCCCTGGGGATCTTTAACGCACAGGAGGTGTTTTCGTGAGCATGATGCTGATCAAGGGAGCGGTGAAAGGGTTCAGGGATTCCAAGGGCTAAGGAATTTTGCCCCATGGGGGACGTCTTTATGCATTAATCCGCGATCCAGGGCGAGGGTTCAAGGTCCTTCGCGTAAGCCCGGAGGAGCGGTTGACAAAGACCGGGTAAAGGGTGTATAGTTATCTTCAAGATGATGCAATCGGACGCGAAAGGCGGACGGTGAAGCCCGAGCCCAAAAAAATCCTCTGGGTGGATGACGAGATCGAGCTCCTGCGCTCGCATTTTCTGTTCCTCCGGGAGCGGGGTTACGAGGTCGTGGCCGCTTCCTCCGGAGAGGACGCGGTGGAGCTGGCTAGGAAAGGGCGGTTCGATGCCGTGCTCCTGGACGAGATGATGCCGGGCAAGGACGGGCTGGAGACCCTCGCGGAGTTGAAGGCCGTGGACGGCGACCTTCCGGTGGTGATGGTGACCAAGAGCGAAGCCGAGGACCTGATGACCGAGGCCATTGGGAAGCGGATTGCGGACTTCCTGGTCAAGCCCGTGAACCCCCACCAGATCCTCTCCACACTGAAGCGCCTTCTGGAAGCCCGGAAGATCATCGGGGACCGCCTGGGGAGGGACTATGTCCAGGAGTTCCAGGCCATCCGCCGATTGCGGTCCGAGGGCCCGGACTGGAGGGGCTGGGCGACCATCTGGCAGACCTTTGCCACCTGGGACCTGGAGCTGGAGAAATATCCGGATACCGGGTTGCGGAGCACCCAGGAGGGGGAGAAGAAGGAGGCCAATATCGAGTTCGCCCGCTATGTCGAGTCTTCCTACGGGCGGTGGCTTCAGGGCGCGGAACACCCCATCCTTTCCCCTGAGCTTTTCAAGACCTATGCCGCCCCCCTGTTAAAATCCGGAGAGAAGGTCTATTTCGTGGTTATGGACTGCATGAGGCTGGACCAATGGCTGGCCCTGGAGCCCTTCCTGCGCGACTATTACGAGACAGAGCTGGACCTCTACTATTCCATCCTGCCCACGGCCACGCCCTACGCCCGGAACGCGATCTTCGCCGGACTCTACCCCGCGGAGATCGCCAAGCAGTTTCCCCAGTACTGGGACGAGAAGGGAGACGATACCAGCCGGAACCGCCACGAGCGCCAGCTTCTGGACAAGCAGATCGAGAGGCTCGGCCTCAAGCTTTCCTCCGAGGCGAAGTACGTGAAGATCTTCAACCTCGAGGAAGCCCAGGAGGTCAGGCGCCATGTGGGCGCGTTCTATTCCAGCCAGCTTGTGTCCATCGTGGTGAACTTCGTGGACATCCTGATGCACGCCCGGGGGCAGTCCAAAGTCCTACAGGAGATCGCCCAGGACGAGATTGGGTTCCGCAGCCTGACTCGGGCCTGGTTCGAGAACTCCCCACTCCTGGATACCCTGCGATTTCTGTCCAAGCAGAAGTGCACGGTCATCCTGACCACGGACCACGGGTCGGTGCAGTCCAACCGCCCGGCGATCGCCAAGGGCGACCGGGAGACCTCGCCCAACATCCGCTACAAGTTCGGGACCAACGTCAACGCGGACGACCGCCAGGCGTTCATCATCCGCAACCCCTCGGCCTACCGCCTGCCAGACGACATCTTCAACAAGCGCTACATCATCGCCCGGGAGGATTTCTACTTTGTGTATCCCACGAACTTCGAGGAGTACAAGAAAGAGTTCATGGGCAGCTTCCAGCACGGCGGGATCTCCATGGAGGAGATGATTATTCCGGTGGTCACGATGAAGGTCAAGTAGGCAGTAGTGTATTCCCAAACTCAAAATCCTGTTTACAAATGTTTGACATCAAATTCGTGAGGGAGAACCTCGAGACGGTCCGCCGGGCGGTCCGGGTGCGGGGGATGGCCCTGGATCTGGACCGCTTCGTACGTCTGGACGAGGAGAGGCGCAAGGTCCTGGCCGAGGTGGAGGGCCTGAAACATGAGCGCAACATGGCTTCGGAGGAGATCGCCCGGAGCAAGAAGGCCGGAGAGGAAGGCTCGGCTCTCCGGGAGAAAGTCGGGCGAATGCGCGAGGTCGGGGAGAGGATCAAGGATCTGGACGAGCGGGTGAAGGCCGTGGACATCCAGCTGGCGGAGATCCTTCATCAGATCCCGAACATTCCCCATCCGGACACGCCCGTCGGCAAGGATGAGACCGAGAATGTGGAGGTGGGGACCTGGGGGGAGAAGAGGGTGTTCGCCTTCCAGCCCAAGCCGCACTGGGAGGTGGGGGAGAGGTTAGATATCCTGGACTTCCAGAGAGCGGCCAAGATCTCCGGGACGAGATTTTATATCATGAAGGGCCTGGGCGCGCATTTGGAGCGGGCGCTCATCGACTACATGATCGAGGTGCACGTCCGGGAGCACGGCTACACCGAGATCTTCCCGCCTTTCCTGGTGAACCGGGATTCCATGTTCGGGACCGGCCACCTCCCCCTTTTCGAGGAGGATATGTACCGCACGGATCCGGACGACATGTTCCTGGTCCCCACGGCCGAGGTTCCGGTCACGAACATGCACCGGGACGAGACCTTCGAGCCCGGGAAACTGCCCGTGAAGTATGTCTCCTATACCGCCTGCTTCCGGCGGGAGGCCGGGGCCGCGGGCAAGGACACCCGGGGGGTGGTGCGGGTGCACCAGTTCAATAAGGTGGAGATGGTGAAGTTCGTGGAACCCCAGACGAGCAACGAGGAATTGGAGAGCCTCCTGGAGAACGCGCGGGTCATCCTGAGGCGGTTGAATCTGCCCCACCGGACCCTCAAAATCTGCACCGGGGACCTGGGTTTCAAGGCCACGATGCAGTATGACCCCGAGGTCTGGTGCCCCGGACAGAACCGATATGTGGAGATCTCCTCCTGCTCCAACTTCGAGGCCTTCCAGGCCCGGCGGATGAACATCCGCTACCGGCCTTCGCCCGGCGCCAAGGCGGAGTACGTGCATACCCTGAATGGCTCTGGGCTGGCTGTGGGCAGGACCCTGGCCGCGATTCTGGAGAACTATCAAGAGGATGACGGCTCAGTCGTTGTTCCAGAGGTTCTGAGAAGCCGGCTGGGGGTTGATCGGATCAGGTGAGATAGGCCGAGAAACGTCATTGAAGCTTTAACATTTAAGCGTAACGCAAAGCAGGGTCGGTCGTTATGAGCGACCCTGCTTGCATTCATTCTCATTTAGTTTGTGAACCCATGCCTTCCAACTCTTTGGCGATCCGGTCGAGAACACGGTTTTCTAATTTCCCATTCGAGACTCCGAGGTGGGGCCGCAGGGAGACCATCGCGGGGTGAGGCACGCCGCGAGCATAGATCCACATCTCCGCCTTGACCCGTGTGCTTGCTTTTCCGGCCCGTTTAACGCGGAGGGTTAAGGCGTATCTTCCCTCCTGCCACCAGGAGTCCGGGGGGACATCGCCCATCCAGGCCAGGGCCGTGTCCCCGGGAATTTTGATGGTGTCGCTCTCCAGGAGGCCATCTTTCTCCTCCCTCCTGATGGTGGGAAAATAGAGCGAGTCCCAGGCCGTGCTGGCAGCCTTCCAGACGGTTTCATATGGAGCCTTGAAGACCCGTTGGGTCTTTCCTTTTCCCTGGGCGCAGAGCCCGCCTGGAAGACCAAGCAGGGCAAGACAGAGAACGCATGCGAGATGTTTCAAGAAACCTCCCTTATGAAAAGCTTGTCCCGTTACGTTACCGGAGTATTTATCATACTCTCTTTTTCCCTGTGAAGTCAAGGGAGCCTCCTCTTCTCCCCCCTCTCCTTGACAAAAACGGCCTGAGTTGATATACTGCATAACGAAAATGAAGCAAGCGGCTATCTTACAAAAGGCGATTCTACTCGTCCTTCTTGCCGGCCTCTCGGGTGCGGCCCGAGCCCAGGACACGGTCTGGGTCCGGCGATACGACGGCACAGGATTCTCCGAAGACATCCCCACAGCCCTTGCCGTGGATTCGTCCGGCTGCGTGTATGTGACCGGGCAGAGCTACGGCATGGGGAATGCGGGCTATGATTTCGTGACCATCAAATACAGCCCCCAAGGAGACTCCCTGTGGTGCAAGCGCTGGAACGGGCCCGGGGAAGGAGACGACCGTCCCCAGACGATCGCCCTCGACCGTTGGGGGAACGTCTACGTCACGGGCTGGACCGGAGAGGGCGGGATCTATTACAACTACGAAACCGTCAAGTACAGGCTCAACGGGGACACGGCTTGGACCCGAGCCTATGACGGCCCAGCGGGGAGCGACGACTACGGCAGGGCACTGGTCTTGGACACGCAGGGAAATCCTATCGTCACGGGTTGGAGCTATGTGGTCGGCTCCACTTCCAGCTTCGACATCGTGACTCTGAAGTACGACACGAACGGTACCGTGGCCTGGAGCGCGGACTACGACGGCCCGGGGCACGGCTACGACCGGCCTCAGGCGATGATCCGGGACGACTCCGACCAGGTTTACATCACCGGAACCTCCAGCGACATGAGCACGGGCTATGATTTCATCACCCTGAAATACGATGCCCAGCTTCAGCTTCTCTGGGCCCGGCGCTATACCGGGATGGGGGGGAGCCGGGATGACCTGGCCCGTGCGATCGCCCGGGGCTCCTCGGGGAACCTTTATGTCTCGGGCTACAGCCTGACCGACACCATCGGGTACAACTTCGCCACCCTTAAATACAGTCCCGCCGGAGACACCCTATGGGCAAGACGGTATCATCACCCGTCTACGGGCGATAACTACGTAACGGGCATGGCCCTGGACGGGGCAGAGAACGTGCTGGTCACGGGCTACGTGGTCAGGCCCGGGAACCCTCCCACCATGGATTATCTCACGGTCAAATACGACTCCAGCGGGAATTTTCTCTGGGCCCGTATCTACAACGGTCCCTGGGGAGGAAACGACGAGCCCAACGCCATAGCCGTGGACCGGCAGGGGGACGTCTTGGTCACGGGCCAGAGCCAGGGCATCGGGGGGTCCTACGATTTCGCCACTCTGCTCTACGATCCGACGGGAACGAAGCGCTGGGAGGCGCGTTACGACGGGGGGGTCGGCGGGGACGACCGGGCTGCCGCCCTGGCCGTGGACCGTCAGGGTTACCTTTACGTCTCTGGCGGAAGCTGGGGGAGCGGGACGGGAACGGACTATGCCACGATCAAGTACCTCCCCCAGGTCGGTGTGGAAGCGGTGCTTGGGAAAAGGTCGGTGGGAGAGGAGATTGCCGCCTGGCCGAACCCGATGCGCGAATTCTGCCGGATCAGGTCTTCCCGGACGGTTGAGATCTACGATGTCCTCGGAAGGAAGGTCCGAGTGCTCGCGCCGAGAGGTGCAGAAGCAATGGTCTGGGACGGTAGGGACGCTTCCGGGAAAGCAGTTCCCTCCGGGGTCTATTTCATCAGGACCCAGACGGGTGACCACTCTCCGATGACCCTCCTGAGGTAGGAGAAGGGGTTTTGGGTGCGTCTTGACTTTTCCCCTCCGAATCTGGTATCCTGCTTAGAGGAATGCCCCAATTCTTGAGGAGGAGCGGCTGTGGCTGAGAAGAAAACGGTCTTGGTGGTGGAGGACGAGGCCTCGGTCCTGGACGTCCTGGAGACGATCCTCGTCCAGGCGGGTTACGAGGTGATCCGGGCCGTGGACGGAGAGGAGGCGGTCTTTCGGGCTAAGGGGCATCCCAGGATGCCGGACCTGGTCCTGGCGGACATCATGATGCCCAAGATGGACGGGTTCGAGATGCGCTCCGCTCTCAAGGCGGACAAGGCCACCCGGGGCATCCCGGTCATCTTCCTCACCGCGAAGGCCAACGACCGGGACAAGGCCATGGGCTTCGGGCTGGGGGCCCAGCGTTACCTGGTTAAGCCCTTCACCAAGGAGCAGGTCCTGGAGGCTGTGAAAACGGCCTTCGCAGATGTGGAGGAAAGACACCGCCTGGCCGCGATCAAGGCCCGGAAGCATTCCGGAAGCCTCAAGGACACCTCGGTGCACAGCCTGGTGGAGCTCTTCGCCGTGAACGAGTGGAACGGGAAAGCCCTGCTCCATTTCGGGGAGGAGGAGGGGGTTTTGAAGTTCGAGAAGGGCGAGATAAAGGAGGCCAACGTGGGCCGGGGGAACAATTGGATGGCCCTGGAGGAGATGCTTGCCTGGACCGAGGGGACCTTCGAGATGGAGCGAAGTTAGAGCACCTGGTCACGTACTTTCCGCCCTGCTGGGGGCCAAGCGTAAGACAAGTTAAACTTTGCGATCCCGACCCCCCTGGGTCGGGATCGTCCTTTTTGGAAGGAGAAACGATGGGCATGATGGAGGAGATCGGAGAAACGTCCGGGGTCATCTGGAGGACACTGTCGGAGAAGGGCGAGATGCCCATCACCAGGCTCCGCAAGGTCAGCGACTTGGGCCCGACCCTGTTCCTTCTGGGCCTGGGTTGGCTGGCCCGGGAGGGCAAGATCTCTTTCCGCAGCGAGGAGAACAAGACGGTCGTGAGCCTCATCGAGAGGAAGTGAAACCCCAAAGGGCGTTCCTCGCGGTGCTCCTCGGCATCCTGGTTACTACCTGCTTTGGCCGGGCGGATTCCCTGAACGTCCGCCGTCTCGGGTCCCTGGACACTCCGGATTTCGCCCGGGCTGTGGCCGCGACCAAGCAATACGCATTCGTGGCGGATAACGGTGGGGGCCTCCGGGCGATCGATGTCAGCGATCCCGGGAACCCCCAGGAGGTGGGCTATTACTGCTCCGGGAACCTGGCTACGGGCGTGGCTCTGTTCGATACTTTGGCCTACGTGCCGGAGATCGAATGGGCGCTCTGGGGCCATTTCCGGGCCCTCTCGATTAACGACCCGGCCAACCTCTACCAGCTCGGAGATTGCGGGCTTTCCGGGATGGGCCGGGGCGTGGCCCGTTCCGACAGCTATGCCTATGTGTCGGACGGGGGGAGCGGGCTTCAGGTGATCGCGGTGCAGGATCCCACGAACCCCCACCCCGTGGGCTATTGTCCGACCACGGGCTGGTTCATCGGGGTGGCATGCTCGGGGACCTGTGCCTATGTCGCGGCCTACGATGGCGGGCTAAGGGTGATTGATGTCAGCCAGCCTGCGGATCCCAGGGAGCTGGGCAGCAGTTCCGGGGAATGGGTCTTTGGCGTGGCTGTCAGTGAGTTTTATGCCTATCTCGCGGACAGCACAGCGGGCCTCAGGGTGGTGGATGTGAGCGATCCGTCCCATCCCCGGGAGGTCGGAAGGCTCATGGTTCAAGGCGAGCCTCATGGGGTTGCGGTCAGGGACAGCCTGGCTTATGTCGCTTCCGGAAGCCGGGGCCTGAGGGTGGTGGATGTCCGGGACCCGGCCCGTCCGCTCGAGGTGGGCTTCTACGATACGCCGGGATATGCGATGGGGGTAGGGCTTGCGGGGAATTATATCTATGTGGCGGACGGGGACTCCGGGCTTATCATCCTGGAGTACTACGGCGGGGTCGGGGTGGAGCAGGAGCCAGGCGCAAAGCCGGTGGTTAAAAACAGGGTCGTGATTCATCCCAATCCGATGTCGTCCTCTTGTGAGATCTACTGGCCGGGGCAGAGGTCCTGCCTGATTTACGATATCTCCGGGAGGAGGGTTTGCGAACTGGTCGGAAACGGCGGAGCCCGCTGGGACGGTCGGGATTCGGGCGGTGCTCGCGTCCGGGCCGGGATTTATTATCTGAAATTAGAAGGCTCTAAGGCATTTAAGCTGATTATTATGAGGTGACTATGAGAAGTTGGTTCTGTTCAATAGCCCAGCCCTTCAGGGCTGGGGTGGGTAAGCAAAACGGTTTAGCCCAGGCCGTTCACGGCCTTATTCCCTTTCTCTCTCTACTTGTTGTAATGGGCTGCGCCGGAAAGGCGCCCGAGACTCGAGTTCCTGCCTTTGCTCGGCTGACTTATGTGAAGGGGGCCGTGAACGTGACACATTCCGGCAGGACGTTTCCCGGGACGGACACGACCACGCTTGCCGAGCTGGATCTGGTGGAGACCGGTTCAAAGGCGAGGGCCGAGGTGGCTTTTGACAGCACGGCTTTTGCCAAGCTGGACGAGGGCACGAAGGTGAGGCTGGATTCCTTGTACCTTGACAGGGACTCCGGCAGTCGCAGGGTCCACCTGAACCTGGTCTCCGGGGAGGCCCTTTCCCGAGTCGGGACCCTGGCCTCGAAATCCACTTACGAGATCGAGTCCCCGACCGCGGTGATGGCTGTGCGCGGGACGAGGTTCCTGGTGGGCGTGGACAAGGCCCAGGAGACGAAGGTGGTGGTCCTGGAGGGCAAGGTGGGGGTGAGGAGGCCGAAGCGCAAGGAGCCGGAGGTTCTTCTGCCCTTCAAGACCAAGCTCCGGGTGGGGAAGGGGACGATCGAGCTTAAGCCCGAGGCCCTGGTTCCGAAGGACCTGGAGGACCTGGAGAAGAAATGGAAGTCCTGGGAGGACGAGCGGAAGCTCCTGAAGAAGGGGCTGGGGGAGCTGGGGATCGAGGCGCCGATTTTGGAGAATAAGAAGGTGGAAGACGCGTTGCAGAAGGGCAAGGAGGCGCAGAAGATTTTGAAGGGCTTGGGGGTGGGGAAGGGGGAGAAGAAGAAGCCGTGAGAAGGAGGTTGGAAGGCTTGGTTGTAACGTGGGTTCTATTGTTCCCCTGCTCCCCCGCTTTCGTCCGCGCCGACTGGGGGCCGGATGTTCGGTTGACTTACAATGATTCAGCCTCATCTCTATGCAGCAACAGTGCTCGCTGCATAGTAGCAGATATTACTGGGAGATTGCACGTATTTTGGAGCGATTACCGGGACTCAGGTCGATGTGAGGTATTATATAAACGCTCAACAGATTGGGGTAGTACTTGGGGGCCGGATGTGCGTATGAGTCTTAATGATTCCGGTGGTTCTGGTAATTCTAAAGTAGATGTGGATCGGCAGGGTCGAGTCCATGTTGTATGGACTAATGGTAAAGGAGAAACAATTTATAAGCGTTCCACGGATGGGGGGACTACTTGGGACCCGGATGTAAGGATTTCTGACCGACCTCAAAAAATAATTGTGCAGGGTATTGGCTTAGATGCTTTGGGATGGGTTCATGTGGTGGGTATGGTTTATGTGGGTTTTCGTCTGCAAGTCTGGTATCGGCGTTCACAAGATGGAGGGAATTCTTGGGATTCTACCTGGGTGCTTTTGAGGGATACCCTGAACCAATGTAATCAGGTCAGCATGGCCGTAGGCCAGGGCCAGGAAATCCACATCGTAACCGACCAGATGCACTACCTGCGTTCGTCTGATGGCGGGACCATCTGGGCTCGTGATACCCTCTTATGTCTTACACCGTGGGCAGTAATACCAGATGTTTCTGTGGATCGAGCTGATAGGGTTCATATCATTTGGTTTGACCAGAGGGGCGGGGGAGACTCCTTGGAGCTTTTCTATAAAAGGTCCACGGATGAAGGGATTACCTGGCAGCCTGATTTTAAATTGACACATTCAGACTCTACACTTGCCGACGATGAACCAGTTATTGCGGGAGATTCTACTGGTAGGGTCCATGTTTTATACAAGGTTCCCAATCACGGGATATTCTATAAAAGGTCTAACAACGCTGGAATAACCTGGGACCCCCCCTATCATCTCATAGCCTCTGGTGCTCAACCTCATGTCGTGGTTGATTCAAGGGAAAATGCCCATGTCGTATATGTTGACGTTCCTCCAGGGGGAAGCAGAGGGGAAATCTATTATAAGCGGTGGCAGTCAAGCCAAGGCGTTGAAGAGTTCACCATTTCGTCTTCCGATTCCCGTCCCCCATTTTCCGTCCACCCCAACCCCTTCGCCTCCTTCGCTACCGTCCCTGGCCAGTTTTCCGACCGCTTCGCCCTCTACGACATCTCCGGCCGGAAGGTAGGCGTTTACAAAGGTGATAGAATCGGCTGGGACGTTTCTCCGGGCGTTTACTTTCTCCGTGCAGAAAAGGGGGACCGGAGGCCTGTTCGGATTGTGAAGTTAAGATGACAGGTTATTTAATTCACATTCACATTTCAAGGGCGGCTTAAGGGTCGCCTTTTGTGTAGCAAAACCTACACACTATGTCAAAATGACACACCTTCAGCTTTTTTTAAAAATCTTTGGTTCAAAAAACGGAGGGTCGGGAGGGGATGGCGTGAAGTAGTCGTGAAGTAGTCGTGAAGTAGTCGGAAACCCCCTTGGGATTTCGTAGCTTTTTCGGCCATCCCCCTCTGGGGAGGGTTTTTTGCCTTTGGGGCGTAACTAAGCGTTGTAGGCCCTGGTTACGCAAAAAAGTGGAAATTTGCTTCTTATCCCGGGTAGGTTTAACCCCCGGGCCTTGGTTCCCTGTCCTGTCGGTTGACACGAAGCGGAAAGTTTGGTATCATTGTTAGAATCTTATGAGCGAGAAATCTAAAGTCATGGCTACGGCGATTCAACACCTCGACCGCCAGGTGGGAAAGGAGGTTCTCATCCGGGGCTGGGTCTACAATACCCGCTCCTCGGGTAAAATCCTCTTCCTCCTGGTCCGGGACGGGACCGGTATCGTACAGTGTCCGGTGATTCAGGGAGAGGTAGCGGATAAGATCTTCGCTGATGCGGAGAAGCTGACCCAGGAGTCCTCGCTGGAGATTCAGGGGGTGGTCCGGGAGGACAAGCGGGCTCCGGGAGGCTACGAGGTCACGGTCAAAGACCTCAAGGTCTTCCAGGTCGCCGGGCCCTATCCCATCACGCCCAAGGAGCACGGCACGGCCTTCCTGATGGAGCACCGGCACCTCTGGCTCCGTTCCAAGAGGCAGGCAGCCATCCTGCGCGTCCGGAGCGAGATCATCCAGGCGATGCGGGACTTCATGGCCGAGCGCGAGTTCACTTGCCTGGATGCGCCCATCTTCACGCCCAACGCCTGCGAAGGCACGACGACCCTGTTCCAGACGGATTACTTCGGGGAGAAGGCCTACCTCACGCAGTCCGGCCAGCTTTACAACGAGGCCACGGCCGCGGCCCTGGGCAAGGTCTACTGCTTCGGGCCCTGCTTCCGGGCCGAGAAGTCCAAGACCCGCCGGCACGTCACCGAGATGTGGATGATGGAGCCCGAGGTGGCCTATGCCGACCTGGACGACATGATGGCCCTGTCCGAGGACCTGACGGTCTATGTGGTGGAGCGGGTGCTTTCCCGGCGGATGCGCGAGCTGAAAGACCTGGAGCGGGATGTGTCCCTGCTGGAGAAGGTCCGGAAGCCCTTTCCCCGCATTCCCTATGACGAAGCTTGCGAGATTCTCAGGAAGAACGGCGTTGACTTTCAGTGGGGAGGGGACTTCGGGGGAGGCGACGAGACGATTCTGGCGAACCAGTTCGACAAACCCTTCTTCGTGCACCGCTTCCCGGCTGCGGTGAAGGCCTTCTACATGAAGCGTGACCCGGCGCGCCCCGAGGTGGTCCTGGGCGCGGACATGCTGGCGCCGGAGGGCTACGGCGAGATCGTCGGCGGGGGCCAGCGTGAGGATGACCTGGCGACCCTTGAGCAGCGTATCGCGGAGGAGAAGCTGCCCCGGGAGGCTTTTCAGTGGTATCTGGACCTCAGGCGTTACGGCTCGGTGCCCCATGCCGGGTTCGGGATCGGCGTGGAGCGCACGGTGTGCTGGATCTGCCGCCTGGACCACATCCGCGAGTCCATTCCCTTCCCGCGTCTGCTGGAGAAGATGTACCCTTGATAGGGTTCCGGGCCCTTTTTAAACTACGACCCTTTGTGATGAGGATCCATGCCTGTTAAGCAGAAGTTACCCTTGTACCCCGTGTTCCTTGACCTCCGCCGACGGTCGGCCATCGTCATCGGAGGGGGGGAGACCGCCGAGCGCGAAGTCATGAGATTGATGGCCTGTGGGGCTAAAGTGCGGGTGATCGGTCCGGAGGTGACCCCGGGGCTGGCCCGGATGGCCCGGGAAAAGAAGATCCGGCTGCGCAAGCGGGGTTACCGCATCGGCGACCTGATGGGCTATCCCCTGGTCTACGCCGCCACAAACGATCCCAAGACGAACGTGATGGTCCACGACGAGGTCCAGATCCGGACCGGCTGGGTCCACGCGGCGGAGGATCCCGACCTATGCACCTTCTTTGTCCCGGCGGTCGTGGCCCGGGGGCGCCTGACGATCGCCGTGTCCACGGCAGGGGCAAGTTCGGCACTGGCCAAGCGGATCCGGGATGACCTGGAGAAGCGCTACGGGCCCGAGTACGACGGCCTGCTCGACCTTTTGGAGACGATGCGGATCGAAGTGAAAAAGCGCTTTCCCCGGGACCCCACGAAACGGACCAAAGCCCTGGAAATCCTGGGACACGCCGATCTGTTAAGGTTCTTCAAGGCCGGGAAGCCCGGAGCGGCTAAGAAGGAAGCGTTACGCCTTCTGGATCGGATCAAATAGTTTATTCAAGCCATTACCTGGCACGGGATTCCTCCCGTGCCAGGGTGATTTTCCGGCAGTTCTGTCTTGAAAGCAGGACCACCTGAACTCGGTCAAGGACGGCTTTTTATGACGAGGAGAAGATGAGCGAACGAGGCCTGGCGATGCACTACGTCTGCACGAGGGGGGAAGCGAGGGAGCTGACGAAATCCATCACCCGGTTCTGGGCCTCTAACTGCGGTTGCCGGGAAGGGCGGGGCGGATGCAATCGCTCGCGCCTGGACGTGTGCCTGATGTTCATCGAAGGGGACCCGGGAAGCGGGTCGGGGAAAAAAGAGGTGCCTTCCTCCGGGGCTGAGGCGATCTTTCAGGAGGCCGAGAGCAAGCATCTCGTGACCCGCCCCTTCCGGAACGGGGCGCGGACAGCCACAGACGGGATCTGCTTCTGCTGCGACGACTGCTGCGGGTACTTCCTGAACAAGGACGAGTCCTGCGACAAGGGACGTCTCATCGAACGGACGGACATGACCCGGTGCACGGAGTGCGGGGTGTGCGCGGACGTTTGCTATTTCGGGGCCCGAGTCGCGAAGCAGGACCGCTTCGAGGTCCTCCGGGACAACTGCTACGGGTGCGGACTGTGTCTGGAAGTTTGCCCTGAGGAGTGCATCGAGATGGTCTCCAGGGCCTGATGGGCCGCCGGGACGTCAAGCCTCTGCAAAAGCAATCTCTGATTATCGCCATGTTTCTTTTCGGTCTGTCCCTCGTCGCGTCAGGTCAAAGCCCTCCGCCCGACCGTCTCGGCCCAGGGGACCACAGCCTGAGCCTCATGGTGGGCGGATTGGAACGACGGTATCTGGTTCACGTACCGCTCCGCTCGGACGGGAAGTCCCCGATGCCGGTGGTCATCATGCTCCACGGGGGAGGCGGCACTGCAGAGACCGCCAGGACTTCCACGGGCTGGGTTGTTAAGGCTGACGAGGCCGGATTCATCGTGGCTTTCCCGGAAGCCACCCGCCCCGACCCTTCCCGGCCTGTGAGCTTCCTGAGCAACCCTCCGATATGGAACGACGGCTCCGGCCGGGGCCACGCCGGAAGAGGAAATGTGGACGACACCGGGTTCATCGGGAGCATGATCGAGGACCTCATCGCGCGATTCCCGGTGGATGAGAAGAGGATTTACGTGACCGGGTTCTCCAACGGGGCCTCCATGGCCTTTCGGGCCGGAGTGGAGCTCTCCGGGCGGATCGCTGCCATCGCCCCGGTGTCCGGAATCCTCTGGCTCAAAGATGTGAAGCCGGAGCGTCCGGTCCCGATGCTTTACATCATCGGCACCCTGGACCCGTTCAACCCCCTGGAGGGCGGGGATGTTAAGACGCCCTGGGGAAGGACCGAGAAGAAGCCCCCGATCAGGGAATCCATCCTCGCCTGGGCGAAGATGCTGGACTGCACCTTGGAACCCAGGGTCGTCTGCGACCGGGACGGGGTCAAAGCCCTGTCTTACGGACCAGGCAAAGGAGGGGCCGTGGTCCTCTTCTACACCATAGAGGGGATGGGGCACGCCTGGCCGGGAGGGAAGCAGGTGCTGTCGGAGAAGATCGCGGGGAAGGGCACTGATAAGCTTAAGGCGGTGGACGTGATATGGGACTTCTTCAAGGGCCGCAGCCGGTAAATGATAAAAGAAGATTATCTGATCAGGCTGATCCGGCAGTTCACCAGCGCCCTGGCCCGGGTTCTGGGCCTCAAGAACGCTCTCCAGTATCCCCAGGCCCTGGAGGCCATTGACCAGGCCTATCAGGATCTCTTCGGGATTAATTCCCGATTCGTCTTCATCTTATCCGAGAAGGATCTGCTGGCTTTGATGAAATCAGGAAGGGCCCTGGACGCGGACAAGGCCATCGTGATGGCCGGGCTGCTCCGGGAGGAGGCCGAGTGCTACGAAAAGCAAGGCCGGCAGGAGGAGATCCGGCCCCGGTACCTGAAAGCCCTGAACCTGCTCCTGGAAGCCTTTCTCTCCGGACGGGAGACGAGCTTCCCGGACCTCGGTGCACAGATCGAAGGCCTGGTCGCGAAGTGCCCGGAGAGCGAGCTCCCGGAAGGAACCCGGGCGAAGGTCGGCCGATATTTAGAGGCGAAAGGAAAAGCGAACATCACCCCCCAGGGAGAGCAATGAAATCCATCCTGTCTTTGATCGCGGCCGGGGTATTGATCGGGATGTTGATGAACGCAAGCAGGGGGGAGGCACAGGTAAAGCCTGCGCCAGGCCCTTCCGGCAAGCCCCACTCCTTTGAGGCGAGCTTCACGCCCTATCATATCAACTATCGGGAGGACGTCACTCCTCCGCTCAAAAGCACGGAGAGCGGGTGGCTGCCCGGATTCGGCCTGGCTTATGGGTACAAGGGAAAGAACCCCCGGCCCCCTACGCCCGGCTCGCCCTTGGCCTGACCGTGGCCAATACCCACTACGACGGCTCGGACCAGCTGGGGAACCCCCTCTTGGGCACGACGCGGAATGTGTTCGTTAGAGGGGAGGGGAACCTGGGGCTCACCCTCTTCTCCTCATCCAATCCGCCGAGGGGGCCGGGGGACTTTACGGCCTACACCGGACTGGGCTACCGGTTCTGGGAGCGGGGGCTGGGCAGCGATACGTCCGGGTACCGGGAGCATTATTCGTGGAAGTACGTGCCGGTGGGAATGCGGGTCGGGTATAGGGTCAACGAGAAATGGAGCGGGGCTGTGGACGCCTCGGCCCGGTTCATGTTCGGAGGGTCGATCCTGGTTTATCTCTCGGACCTCGACCCCGGGTACAATGATCCCCGGATGTCCCTGGGAAACCGGCCGGGGTGGAGGGTGGAGGCCCCGGTGTATTACCG
>Ga0315296_10002428_pt1 | contig 15916 bp, 13 predicted proteins | sample YL17G14_18_MG_FD_203921 | JGI IMG/M metagenome (GOLD analysis project Ga0315296, IMG submission 203921) | Sediment microbial communities from Yellowstone Lake, YNP, Wyoming, USA - YL17G14_18 | ecosystem: Environmental > Aquatic > Freshwater > Lake > Sediment | place: USA: Wyoming | collected... | reverse complement strand
CGATCCGGTCGCGACGCTGGTCGTGCGCGAGCTTCATCCCGAACGCGTACTCCGCGTTGTCCTCGAACAGGCTGTTCGCCCATGCGGGACCATGGCCGCGCTCGTTCATCGCGAACGGCACCCCCGGCGCGCTGCCGCCGTAGATCGATGAGCATCCCGTCGCGTTCCCGATCATCAGCCGATCGCCGAAAAGCTGCGACAGGAGCCTATAGTACGGTGTCTCGCCGCAGCCGGCGCACGCGCCGTGATACTTGAACAGCGGCTCCTGGTACTGGCTCCCGATGACCGTCGTCTTCCTCATGAGATCCGGCTTCATGCTGACCGTGTCCGCGAACTGCTGGTTGGGAACCTGCGCCTCTACCTGGCTCATCAGCGGCGCCATCACCAGCGCGGGATCAGCGTCGCCCTTCTTGTTCACCGGGCAGATGTCGGCGCAGTTGCCGCAGCCGGTGCAATCGAGCACGCTTACCTGCACGCGGAACTGGAGGCCGTCCAACCCCTTGCCCTTCGCGGGCTTGGTGACAAATGTCGCCGGCGCCCTTGACGCTTCCTCTTCATCAAGCAGGTACGGCCTGATCACCGCGTGCGGGCAGATGTACGAGCACTGATTGCACATGATGCACGTCTCGATGTTCCATTCCGGAACATTGATCGCGATGCCGCGCTTGTCGTACTTCGTCGTGTCGGTCGGGAATGTCCCGTCGGGAGCGGTCCATGCGTACTTCCCGTCCAGCTGCGCTGCGAACGCGCTGACCGGAAGCTCGTCGCCCTTCTGCTTCCGCATGGGCACCATGACCTTCTCCACCCATTCCGGCACCTCCGGCTTCTTCACCTTCTCGATCTCCGCGTCCGCCCACTCAGCTGGTATCTCGACCTTGTGAAGCCTCTCCAGCGCGCCGTCGACCGCCGCGTAGTTCATCTTCACTACATTCTCGCCCTTGTCACCGTACTCCTTCACGATCGCCTTCTTGAGATAGTCGATCGCGTCCTCGACCGGGATCACTCCCGCAAGCTTGAAAAACACCGTCTGCATGATCATGTTGATTCGGCCGCCCAGCCCGATTTCCTCCGCGAGCTTCACAGCGTCGATTGTGTAGAACTTGATCTTATTCTTCGCTATGTGCCGCTTCATCGACCCGGGCAGATTGAGGTCGTACTCCTCCATGCAGTACCAGTGGCAGTTCAGCACGAATGTCCCGCCCGACTTCAAATCGTCAAGCATGTCGTAGACACCGATATACGCGGGGTGATGGCACGCCACATAGTCCGCGTGCTTGATTAGGTAATGCCCGCGTATCGGCTGCTTGCTGAATCGAAGGTGACTGATCGTCACGCCGCCCGACTTGAACGCGTCGTACGCGAAATGACCCTGCGTGTAGAGGCCCGTATGATCGCCGATGATCTTGATCGCGCTCTTGTTCGCGCTCACTGTGCCGTCGGACCCGAATCCCCAGAACTTGCAGCTCACCGTGCCCTTCGGAACCGTATCGAGGTCCTCACCGAGATCGAGCGAGGTGTGAGTGACATCGTCCACTATACCGACCGTGAAGTGATTCTTTTTCTTTCCCGCGAGATTGTCGAAAACCGCCTTCATCATCGTTGGGGTGAAATCCTTCGACGAAAGCCCGTACCGCCCGCCGACCAACTCGATATCGGTTCTCCCCGCTTCCGACAGAGCCGAGCGGAAGTCAGTGTACAAGGGCTCGCCCAAAGACCCGGGCTCCTTGCAGCGGTCCAGAACTGCGATTCTCTTCACCGACCTGGGAAGCGCCTTCAGGAGATGCTCGGTGGACCATGGCCTGTACACCCTCACTTTCAGTACGCCGACCTTCTCGCCCTTGCCGGTCATGTAGTCGACGGTCTCGTGCGCGACATCCGCGCCCGACGCCATTATCGCCACGACTCTGTCGGCGTTCGGGTCGCCGTGATAATCGAACGGGTGATACTCCCTGCCCAGCTTCTTCGAGACGGTCTCCATGGCGTCCGCGATGATGCCGGGCGCCGCATTGTAGTACGGGTTCGCCGCCTCGCGCGCCTGGAAGAAGATGTCCGGATTCTGCGCGGAGCCGCGGAGGTGCGGATGCTCCGGATTCATCGCCCTGCCGCGGAAATTCTCGATCTCATCCCACGGCACCAGCTCCGCAAGCTCATCGTAGGAGATGACCTCGATCTTCTGAATCTCGTGCGACGTGCGGAACCCGTCGAAGAAATTCAGCATCGGGACCTTGCTCCTGAGCGTCGCGATATGACTCACAATCGCGAGGTCATGGACCTCCTGCGGGGACGCCGCCGCGATAAGCCCGAAGCCGGTCGACCGGACCGACATTACGTCGCTGTGGTCGCCAAAGATCGAGAGAGCGTGCGTCGCGACTGTCCTCGCTGATACATGAAACACCGTCGGCATCAGCTCTCCCGAGATCTTGAACATGTTCGGGATCATCAGGAGAAGCCCCTGCGACGCCGTGAACGTTGTCGCAAGACCCCCCGCCGAAAGTACCCCGTGAACCGCCCCCGCAGCTCCCGCCTCCGACTGCATCTCCACCACCCGCAATCTCTGCCCGAACAGGTTCAGTACCCCGTCCGCCGACATCTGGTCCGCCTCCTCGCCCATGTCGGACGAGGGCGTGATCGGGTAGATCGCCGCGACATCGCTGAATGCGTACGCGATGTACGTTGCCGCTCTATTTCCATCGGTGGAACGAAACTCCCGTGCCATCGTACACCTCATTTTATCCCGCACCGCGTGCGGGACATCTCAATCTTGTGAAAATTCACACAAACATCTTAGTATACGACCTGACACAATTATCTTCAAGAGAACTCAGCCATTCGTGCCCCTCCGGAGGGGCGGCATCCTGCCGGCCGTACCGAGCGCATCCTGCGCTCGGGCCCGCGGCGGAGGACGAGGACGTCCTCCATACCGCCGGCTGGCAGCCGCCGCTCCCAGATCGGCAAGCTGGAGCTGCTACCGTGCCGGTCGACTTCCGATCTAGCCCACCGTTGGCAGCCTCTCCCTGAGCGCGTCCATCATCGCCCGCGTCCCGGCCTTCAGACCCTCGAAGAAACTCCCTTCCCTGAAATGCGGCAGGAACGCCGTCCGCACTATCTCGTCCCCCACCTCCTCGGGCAGTATCTCCTCCAGCCCGAGCCCGATCTCGCTCTCGAGGTGTTGCTCCTTCATGCACAGCAGGATAAGGACGCCGCGGTTTATACCCGCCTTCCCGATGCCCCAATGATTGTAGAGAAGGAAGGCGTACTCAGCCGGCGTCAGCGGCTCGGTATCATCCACGATCGCAATCACAATGGGCACCTCGGTCTGCCTGAAGAACGAGCCTGCCATGCTCGAAAGCTCTCCCGCCTGCGCGTCGCTGAGAAGCCCCGGAAAGTCGTTCACAGCGCCGCGCGCGAAAGGCAGATGCACCTCGCGCCCGAGGATGTCGACCTCGGTCCTGCACCCGGGACAGCACGCCGCGTCGCTCTCGAATTCCGTCCCGCATAGCTTGCACAGTATTCGCTCGGTCATTGTCCTACCATCCTCCCGATGCTCCCCCGCCGCCGGACGAGCCGCCGCCGAATCCTCCGAATCCTCCTCCCCCACCACCACCTGACCATCCGCCGCTGCTCCGGCCGGAGCTCGTGCCGGCCGCCGCTTTCACCAGCATCGGTATCGCCGTCATTCGACTGAACCTGTGGTGGCACACAGTGCACTCATAGTCCCTCTTCCTAATGCCGGAGTGACTATAGGTCGAGCCGAGCACCTCGCGGTCTTTTGTCAGCGTCACCCTGCTGCCGCATCGCGGGCATTTCACCCGCACCCCGAGCCAGATGAGAATTCCGGTGACTAAGAGAACTCCGAAGGGGATCAGCAGTCCCGCGAAATTGAACGTCCTGCTCGCCTGGTATGTCTCGCCCTCGAGGACCGATTTCATGCGCGTGGCGGCGTTGATCAGGCCCAGCCCGAACTGACCGTTGCGGAACTCCGGCACCGCCTCATCCTCCATGATGCGCCTCGCGAGCGAATCCGGCAGGACGCCCTCGACGCCGTAGCCGGTGTGCACGCGCCATTTCCGGTCGTTCATGGCGACCAGGATGAGGACGCCGTTGTTTGCGTACGATTTCCCGATCCCCCACGACTCGAAGAGGTCCTGGGCATACTCCTCTATCGTGCGGCCGTCCGTCGAGTCGATGATCGCTATCGCGAGCTCGGTCGAGTTCGCGCGCTCCAGCTCCTCGCAGATCGCGGTCAGTCGGCTCTTCTCAGAGCCGGTCAGCGTCCGCGTGTAATCGTTGACATATCCCTTCGGCTGGCCGAGTCCGACGACCGATGTCGCCCATGCTGTCGCGGCAAGCGCATTCGCGACCAGTACGGCGATCACAAGCGGAATAACCGGTGATAACCTTCTCTTTCTCCCGGTATGCGGATTGCTGTCCATGTGTAACACGACACCCGATTGCCGCTAATGATCTCGCTCAGAGCTTCTCGAATCCCCACCTCACAAGATTGGCGGGCGACGACTCAAGCGCTGCATTGTAGACCTCAGCCGCCTGGTAGAAGTTGCCCTTCTCGACCGAGTAGCGGTTCCGCGCGCCCTCCAGCTCGGTTGACAAGTCAACAAATGACGGCTCATTGAGGCTTCGCCCGCAGCCGCGCTGTACCGCGGACCAGGCAGCCTCGATCTCGCCCCATGCCGCCTCCAGTTGGCCGAGCGGAGCGTCGCGCGCGAGGCTCTCCACGGTTGCGGTCGCGCGCGAAGCCGCCTCTTCCGCGTCGGGACCACAGCCGTACCCGAGCATCCGTTCGAAAATGCCCGGCGCCTTGTCGATCTGCTCGTGCATGCGGCCGAGTGCCGCGAGCGCGTTCGCGCGCTTCCTGCCCAGATCGGCCCTGATCGCGACCGTCCCGATCAAGAGCAGCAGAATCAGCACCAGCAGCAGGCCGATGCAGCCTATGCTCGCGATCCTGTTGCTCTGCATCATTCTCGTCTCCGCGTCCGCTCTCACCATGGCCTACAGCACCCTCTCCTCTCCCAAAGTCAAGTCCAGCCTTGGCGCCTCTCGCGATCCGATGAACTCGAAAAGCCCCATGAGATAGAAGCCGGTCATCGACGCCACAACATTGGCCGGAAACTTCAGAACGAAGTCGTTGTGAGCTTTCACCACATCATTATAGTTCGACCTTCTCTCCGCTATCTCGTCCTCAAGCTCAAAAAGGGTCGCCTGAAGCCGCTGGAAATCCTCGCTCGCCTTGAGATCTGGATACTGCTCTCTCAGAGCGAGGATCGACTTAATGTGCGACGACAGGCTTGTCTCCTCGCTTCCGCTACGCCCGCCCGATGCGACAGCTTCGGTACGAGCCCGCGACAGCCGCTCGAGCACCTCGCGCTCGTGCTTCGCGTACCCCTTCACGACCTCGACTATGTTCGGAATCAGGTCCGCCCGCTTCTTGAGAAGAACATCAACCTGAGCCCATTCAGTCTCGCACACGTTCCGAAGCTGCGTCAGGCGGTTGTAGGCGTAGAAGATGTAGCCGAGCGCCACAACCGCGAACAGAAGTATGAGGATGAGGATCGGCATCGTCCTTGAATCGCGTACAGTGCATGGATGGTACCATAGCACAGCGCCAGGTCATAGACCCGAATCCATCGATGTAGTGCCGAGGACGCAGACGTCTTCGTGTCTTAGTGCCTTCGTGGTTTTCTTTAGAGACTAACCACTAAGACACTAAGGCACGAAGGACAGGGTTAACGCGTCGCGTAAGCAAAGTGTGCATGCGTCTACCGAAGGAGGTTGTCGGTCGGCGCGTAATCGTCCGTCAGCACAATCGCGCTCGCCAGACCGGACGGCGCGGTATCGAAGAAGCGCGATGTCCCCCGGACAAGATCGGGAGGAAACTCGGAGCGTCTGTCGCCAATCAGAGCCATCGCGCGGGACTGCAACTCCGCCCTTGTAAGCCGCTCTGCGTCGAGCGTCGCGACGATCACCACGTTCTGCGCGTCCTCGGCGGCGAACATGTATAGCTGCGGGAAGACCTCATGCATCGTTCGATACACCGATGCGATCACGCGGTTCGACTCGCCACCGTACACCGTCCCGATCACGTTGATCGCGAACACCCCGTCATCGCTCAGCCTCTCGCGGACCAGGTTGAAATACTCGAGCGTCGCCAGGTGGAACGGGATGAATGTTCCGTAGGAATTGGATGAATACGTGTCCTGGATGATCAGATCGTACTTCGCCGAGTCCCGCCTCAGATACATCCTCGCGTCGGACACCTCGACAGGCAGCTCCCTAGGATCGTAGAAGAAATACTCCTGGGCGACGTCCACAACCGCCGGATCGAGCTCGACCGTGAGCATGTCGAGCGACGGCTGATAGTGGTGAATCAGCCTCTGTGCGCTGCCGCCGCCCAGCCCCAGCACGAGCACCTCCTCCGGCTCCGGCTGGAACAGGAAGGCCTGGAACAGCAGATCGACATAGCCGAAATGCCCGAGCAGCGGATTGTTGATGTTCACTTTCGACTGGTAGGAATTGTTATCGAACCTGAGCCCCCTCAGCGCGCCCTCCTGCGTCACCCGTATGTGATGATACACGCTGTCGTACTCGTAGATCACCGTCTCCATAGCCGATGCGCCGGTGTAAACGAGCAGCGCCGACAGTATCACCGCAAGGGCAGCGATCCCGCTCAGTTGTGTTCTCATCATCGCTATCCTCCCCATCCTGCGGAACGACCCGCATCGTGGCGGTTTCTCATGGAGTTGGACTCGATCCCCAACCGCCATGGTTCACGACATCCAAATCAATACCAGCCTTTTCGCAAATGGGCAATAGTGAGCTCTGGAGTCTGAAACAGGGCTTGTCGACCGATGCAGTCTCGTGATGCGGAGGTGAAGAACGATTCAGGTCGCCATTCCGACGCGCTGCTGGATCTGGAAGCTCTTGCCTTCCGTGCCGAACGACGGCATCACGACCATCTCGACCTCATGCAAATCCTGGATCGTATCGCACCCCAAAATGCCCTGCGCGGTGCGGATCGCGCCGAGGAGGTTCAGACTTCCGTCGTTCCTGCCCGTCGCCGGACCTCGAATTATCTGCTCGAGCGTCCCGAGCTCCGAGACCTTGATCCGACTCCCGCGCGGGAGAATCGGGTCTGCGGTCGCCATTCCCCAATGAAAGCCGCGACCCGGGCTCTCCTTCGCCCTCGCGAACGCCGTCCCTATCATCACGGCGTCCGCTCCGGCCGCCAGCGCCTTCACAATCTCCCCGCCCTTGCTCATCCCGCCGTCAGTGATGACCGCGACCCTCCTCCCGCTCTCCCTGAAATAATCCTCCCTGGCTTTCGCTACGTCCGCGGTCGCGGTTATCTGCCCCGCCCCTATGCCGAGCACACCCCGGGTCGTGCACGCCGCTCCCGGGCCGATGCCCACGAGAATTCCGGACGCGCCGGCGCGTATCAGATCGAGCGCGACCTCGTACCCCACGCAATTGCCGATCAGCACCGGGATTTCGACATCGTCGCACAGCTTGTCGATCCTCAATGGTTCGCATCGCGACGACTGATGCTCGTTGCTCGTCACGGTCGACTGAATCACCAGGATGTCCAGGCCCGCGTCAACCGCAGCCCTTCCGATTGTGGCGCCGTACTGCGGCGTCACGCTCGCCGCGGCTATCGCACCCACCGCCTTGAGCTCCCTCACTCGCTTCGTCGCCAAATCCTCCTTCAAAGGCTCCGAGTAGACCTCCTGGATCACCGCGGTTGCCTCCTCCGCCGACGCGGAGCGGATCGCATCGAGCGCCTCCGACGGGTCCTCGTAGCGGCACGCTATCCCAAGAAGGTTCAGCACCGCCAGCCCGCCCAGCTTTGTAAACAGCGCCGCCGTGCTGACATCCACCGATGAGTCCATTGCGGCAGCGATGATCGGCACCTCGAAGGTGAATTCCCCCAGCTCGAACGACGTGTCTACATCGGCTGGATCGATTGTCCTCGTTGACGGAACCAGCGCCACCTCGTCGAAACCGTAAGAGTAACGCCCTTCCCGTCCCAAACCTATCTCAGGACTCATCGCCGCGCTCCCTTCTTGGACATTCGTCGGGATATACAAAAAGACCTGCTTCGCTTCGCGACGCAGGACCCAACCAAGTTTAAACAAGCCATTTTACCCAGCCGCCCGGCTTTGTCAAGCGACTCATTCGAACGGGCGCCGATAATCCAGGTTGACTGCAGTTCGCGGCAAACCTACACTCCATCCGGTGGACCCCGAGTCAACCATCAGTGCAGTCGACCGCGTTCCGATCAGGAGATGGGCGAAGGTGCGCCTGTGGGCCGGGTACCTTTTCCTCCTGGCAGCCCTGATCCTTGCCCGACCGCAGCCGCTGTGGGCTCTTGTCGGAATCATCCTGATCCTGATCGGCGCCGCGATCCGGCTCATCGCAAGCGCGACGCTTGTCAAGGACTCCGAGCTTTGCACGAGCGGCATCTACTCCGCCACCCGCAATCCGCTATATCTGGGCAGCGCTCTTGTCGGCCTCGGCTTCGTCTCGCTGTCATACTCCTTATGGCTGCTCGTCGCTTTCGTTCTGGTTCTTGTGCCTCTGTACGCGCGCACGATCCTCCTCGAGGAACGCTACCTGAAATCGCTCTTCCCTGAGTCCTATCCCGAGTACGCGTCGCGGGTGCCGCGATTCGTCCCTCGCCTTGTCCCGCTTCCCGACTTTGCCGGCACCGTCGATCGTCGCCGCCTCCTGAAAAGCAGGGAACTGCAATCCGCCGTCTCGTTTGCTATTCTGGCTGCCCTGATCTTCATCCTGCACCGCACATGGATTCCAGGCTGAAAATCCCTCCGAACGCGAAGATACTTGTGGCGGACCTCGCCTTCATCGGGGACCTGCTCATGTCGACCCCGGCGCTGGCGAATCTCAGGCGCGCGTTCCCGGACGCGCGGATCGATATCGTCGTCGCTCCCGCAAGCAGACCCGTGATCGAGCATAATCCCGATGTCAACTGGGTGCTCACAACAGGCTTGAAATCAGGCGGTTTCAAGGCTCTGCGAGCGGAGACCGAGCGGATTTCCAGGGAGAAATACGATCTTGCGATCTCATTTCATCGGGCACACGGCACGCTGCTCATGCTCAAGCTCGCGGGGATCCCGCGACGGATCGGCTTCACCAACGAGGGGCGACGGCTGCTGCTGACCGCCGGAATCCCGTTCCAGCTCTATCGTCACCGCGCATGGAACCACATCCGCCTGATCGAAAAATGCCTGGGGATCGATGCCGACTACAAGATCCCGACCAGGCTGAGCCTCGATCCGCAGGCGGTCGAGCGGATCGGCAAGCGCCTCGACGAAGCCGCCCCGGGCGCGCGCCTTGCCGCGGTCAATCCCAACGCAAGCTGGCCCACAAAGCGCTGGCCTGCCGAGCGTTTCGCCGAGGTTGCCGACCGGCTGGCCGCCACGGGCTTTCAAACCCTCCTTATCGGCAGCCCCAGCGATAAGCCGATCTCGGACACCGTGAAGTCGATGATGACCTCCAATCCCCTCGATTTCACCGGCGAAACCACATTGCCCGAGCTTGCCGCTCTCATCTCCAGATGCGAGATTCTTGTGACGAACGACAGCGGACCGATGCACATTGCGCAGGCCGTCGGCACTCCGGTAGTCTCGGTTTTCGGTCCGACCGACCCCGCCAGGTGCGGACCCTGGCTCAGCGAAACAGAACCCCTCCAGGCCGGCATTGACTGCATCAAATGCTACCGTAAGAGCTGCTGGCACCTCAGATGCATGCGCCAGGTCACGAGCGAGAGCGTGATTCGCGTCGCAAGGTCCTGTCTAGGTATGTAGCAAAATCTTGAATCTTGTATCACCTTGGGTAAAATTCCTATACATTGTACGCCTGCATTGGGGCACTTTTTCACATCCAATTTGCCACACAAATGTAGTATTTTGCTGAAAAACTTCGCCTGCTGATGTATAATCTCATTAATGATCACGTCGCAGCCGCGCCTTGACCTCCCCGCTGTGGAGGGTGGGGAGCCTGTAAGGGACCGGTTCCTGTCATTCTCGCAGCCGAGGCTCACGGAGGAGGAGATCGCCTCGGTAGTCCAGACCCTGCGCTCAGGATGGCTGACGACCGCGTCCAGGGCCCGCGAGTTCGAGAACGACTTCCGGGACTATGTAGGCACGGCCGAGGCGGTTGCCCTCAACTCGTGCACAGCCGCGCTCTTCCTTGCGCTCAGAGCACTGAAAGTGAGTCCAGGCGACGAGGTCATCACCACTCCCCTGACCTTCGCCGCCTGTGTCAACGTGATTGAGCATTGCGGCGCAAGGCCTGTCTTCGCAGACATCGATCCGGAGACCTGGTGTATCGATCCCGGGGAGGTCGAGAAGCGCCTCTCCAAGGCGACCAGGGCGTTCATGCCGGTCCATCTGTACGGTATGCCGTGCGACATGGGCTCGTTGCGCTCCCTGGCCGACGAGCACGGCCTGGCGATCGTGCAGGACTGCGCTCACGCCATAGAGACCGAATGGAACGGCCACAATGTCGCCCAATGCGGCGATCTCGCCTGCTACAGCTTCTACGCCACCAAGAACGTCACGACAGGAGAAGGGGGCATGGTAGCGACCGATCGGAAGGACTGGGCCGACCGGATCAGGACCCTCGCGCTGCACGGGCTGGACGCAAGCGCGTACGATCGCTACTCGTCCGGCGGCAGGGTCTCATACGACCTCACCGAGCCCGGCTACAAGTTCAACATGCCCGACACCGCCGCGGCGCTCGGGATAGAGGGCCTCAAGCGCGTGGATGAGCGTCACAAGAGGCGCGAGGCGATCTGGAAGCGCTACGTCGGCGAATTTGACAGTCTCCCGGGCCTGACGCTCCCGCCGGACTGCCCGGCCGGCTCCAGACACGCAAGGCACCTCTTCGTGTGTGCGCTCGACCCGGAGCTCGCGGGGATCGACAGGGACGGGATGATCGACGCGCTTTCCCGTGAGAATATCGGCTCCGGCATTCACTACACGCCGGTGCATTTCTACACATACTACAGAGAGAAGTACCGGATTCCCGCTGACGAGCTGCCTCACGCCGCCAAGCTCGGCGAGAGGGTTTTCTCGCTTCCTTTGACGCCGTATCTCACCGACGAGGAAGTGAGCGACGTCATCCGTGCCGTGCGGAAAATCGTCCTCTACTTCAGCGGGAAGTACGGGCAGTAATTCATAGGGACAGGATCCGGTAATGGATTGACATAATCTGCCGGAGAGGAGCGGAAAATGACCGGCTCAGACCACAGTTTCCACGACCCCTTTACCACCGGGAGGACATCGTCCTCCGCTGTCGGGCATCGGCCCGGAGCGTTGGCGATCCTGATCGAGCTGCCGGCTCGATTGGCCGCACGCGCCAGATCAGCGAAGCGGAAGAGCGGCTCACGCGCAGCGTCGAAGCCGAAAAGGAAGATTGCCAAGCCTGCCGGGAAGAAGAAGTCCGTCGGGAAAGTCAGGACGAAGAAGTCCGCGACCGCGAAGAAGGCTGTAGCCGGGCGGGCAAAGAAGAAGGCGGCGCCCGCCAGGAAGAAAGCGACCGGCAGAAAAGCCGCTCCGAAGAGGGCGGCGCCAAAGAAGACCGTGAAGAAGATCGCGAAGAAGACCGCGCGAAAGACCGCGAAGAAGACGGTGAAGCAGGCGGGGGCTCGCAAGACGTCCGCTCCGAAGAAGGCAACGAAAAAGACGGCGAAGAAAGCGGTGCCACAGAAGACCGCCAAGAAGGCGCCGGTAAAGAACAAGATCGAGAAGAAGGCGACGACCGCCAGGAAGAAGAGCGCTTCGAGGAGGGCCAAAGCGCAGGTGATTCCGCTCGTGCGCCGCAAGCCGAGGATCTACTCCCCCCGGTCGACGCTGAACAGTTTCATGATAGGCGACGACGTGATCTTCAGGCAGGTGCGCGACTGGAATGACGCCAGCAAGCTTGTCGAGATGCGCGGCACGGTGATCGGGATCGGCATGGATCCCGACAATCGTGTGAACTACATCGAGGTCCAGTTCGAAGTGCAGTCCTTGTCGGGAGAGCTGAACAAGCAGGTAAGGCGATTCGCGGTCAAGTAGCGACGGTGCGCTGACCGCTCGATGGAGGGTGATGAGATGAGAGTATCAACACATACCGCAAGACCGCTGCTCGGGCTCGCTACCCTCGCCGTCGTTCTTCTCGCAGGCACAGCCGCGCGGGCGGCCACGGTCAGCGAGATCGTCGAAATGCACAACCTCGGCGTTCCGCCCGAGGTGATCATCGAGGTGATCCAGGCGACCGGCCTGGACGACGAGCTGGATGAGACCGCCTGGGCCTACCTGGTCGACTCCGAGGTCGATCCCATGGTCCTGGAATACCTCGCGATCGAGTTCCTTCTGAATGAGAGCGAGTATCCGGCGAGCCAGGATGATTACAGCCCGGAGGCGGATGTCTCCCAGCATCCGAACCGCATGGGCGGCGAGGGTTTCCATCACCAGCCTACAGGCTACAATCCCCTCTACGATGACGGTCCGCGCGAGGATTACTGGAATCAGCAGGGATACTTTGGCGGCTGCTACACCCTCCCCGGCGGGGTCGTCGTCTACGAGCCGCCGGTATACATCCTCGACAACCGCCCCTACTATCGCGCCTGGCAGGTCCCGAGGACCTACTATCCGCATGGATACTGGGACAACGGCCGATACGTAATCTACGACACCGACCTATACCAGCCCTACTATTACATTTCGCCCGGCTGGGAGAACCGATATTGGACCGGCCACGGCCGGCGCGACGATTTCTGGGGCTGGAACCGCGGTTGGAGAGGCTTCGGCGGGCTATACTACGACGGCCGGAGGCATCGGTGGGATGGGTCTCTCGACGCCTGGTTCCACGGCGACGATTTCAGCTTCCGCATCAGCTTCTGAACACTGCTCCGTTTCTCATTGTTGACGCAGGGAGCGCATGCGTCTCGCCTGCGAAACCGCGTACATCCCGATGAAGGGGCCGCACACAGAGGCGCGCTCCTACACCCCTCCGGGACCGCCCCCGAAGTACACATTGATCGTGAGGAAATAGCTGGATGCGGCGTACGTGTAGAGCTGCCGTACGAAGAACCCACCGATGAAGTAGAAGACGAGGAATGCAAACGGCGGAATCATCGCGTAGCGGTACGTCGTGTCGGGGTAGAACCTCTTCTTCACTATCGGCGTGTCGAGGAACATGATCTTGACGACCCGGAGGTAGACGTACGCCGATACGATCATGTTGAGCACGGCGATGATCGCGAGGGCATACAGCCCGATATCCTGCTCCAGCACGGGCATCAGCACGAAGAACTTGGCGGCGAATCCCGCCAGCGGCGGTATTCCCGCCAGACTCAGCAGGACCGCCAGCATGGTGTATGTCGCGGGCGGGGCGCGATGAACCAGCCCCTTGAAGGAGTCGAAATGCGTGCTTCCGGTGTGATGCTCCACTACGCTGGTGATGAGGAACGCGCCGGTGTTCATGATGGCGTACACCACCATGTAGTGCAGCATACCCATGTAGCCGAGCGACTGTATCGTAGCGTTCGCGTTCGTCTCCGCCGTCACCCCGGCTGCGCAAAGGCCAAGAAGCATGTAGCCCATGTGGCTGATGCTCGAGTAGGCGAGAAATCGTTTCATCTCGGTCTGCCGGAGCGCGAACAGATTCCCGATGGTGATCGAAAGGACCGCGCATATCTGCATCATCGGCAGCCACAAATCCGCAACTGTCGACAGCCCCAGCAGAAAAACCCTGATGAACACCGCCGTCGTGGCTATCTTCGGCGTCACCGACAGGAACGTGGCGACCGCCGTCGGCGCGCCCTCAAACACGTCCGGCAGGTACATGTGGAACGGCGCAATCGCCAGCTTGAAGCCGATACCCACCATGAAGAACAGCACGCTCAGCAGCAGGACCGGCACCATCGACGGATCGTGGATCCGCACCTGGTGGAGCGCGACCTTCATCTCGTACAGGTTCGTCGTCCCCGACAGCCCGTACATGATCGCAAACCCGAACACCATGAACGCCGAGCTCATCGAGCCCAGAAGGAAGTACTTCAAAGCGGCCTCGGTGCTGATCGGCTTGCTCTTGAGCCAGCCCACGAGGATGTACGAGGTAATGGCCACGAACTCCGTGAGGAGGTAGATGGCCATGATGTCGGAGGAGGAGACCACGCACTCGATCGCCACAGTGGCGAACATGACGAAGGCGTAGAACTCGCCTGAGAACTTCTCCGGCAGGTCCTTCGACCGCATGGCGATGACCACGACATAGTTGACCGTGATCAGCGCAACGCTCTTCAGGAATAGGCTGAACGGATCGATCGTCTCCAGCCCGCCCCAGTACTGGCCCAGCGCGGCGTTGAAGTACCGCGTCGTCAGATACATCGTGAAGATGACCGGAAAGTAGCTGAGAATGAGGGCCGTCTGCGCGATCAGGGGCGCCCTCGTCCGGTTCAGGTTCGGGCGCACGATGTCCAGAAGCAGGATGAGCAGACCGCTCGTCAGGTCCATCATCTCGGGCACAAGCAGGAAGTACGCCCGATATGCCGACGCGAACACCTCGAGAGGCGACGAGATGAACGGCAGATAGAACCCGTTGTAGATGGCTTCGTGATAGAAAATGATGAGGAACGCCGAGACGATGAAAATGCCCGCCATCAACTGCGTATACCAGTCTCCCGCCCTGTGCAGGGGGACCCGTCCGCTGTCGTCGGGGCCCTCGGATGTGGGGAACTCGTCCATCTGCAGGCCGATCAGGATACTCCAATTCTAAAACTGCCCAGGTGTCATCCCGGGAGGCGAAAAACAAAGTCGGATTGTACCGGTACGGCCTTCCCGTGTCAACAGCCCCGGCAATCCGGGCAGGCTTGGAGGAACGGATCGTGGATGTGCGTCAATCAGGCGGGGAAAAAAAACCGCCTGCCCTTTCAGGCAGGCGGAACGCGTATGCTATGCGTATTCTCCCGTGGGCCTAGCGGTTCACGTGGAAGGTCCTGGGGACGCCCCCCGTGGCGGAGTATCGGCAGCCGCGGTCATAGTGGCCACGGAGTATGAAAGTAACACGATCCTCGGAGACCTGGGTGCACGTGATCGAGATCGATCCCCATCCCCATCCCATGCACTGCGTCTCCCCCTCGCTTATAGTGATCGTGGACGCCATATAGCCGAATCTGTACATGCAGATCCGCGTCGGTCCCGCCTCCATGACTCCAACAACGCTCATCGGGATCAACCGCAGGTTCGCTTCCCACTGCGAGGCCCAAAGGCGGCGGATCAGCTCGGGATCGACCGTCCCCTCCAGCCCGGTTCCGCTGATCCCGGGTCGTAGCTGCTCGGGTATCAGCGTGGGAATCGAGAACGGGTCCGGCCTGGGCTGGTAGTAGTTAAAGGTCTTTTCGGGGTCGTCCGGAGCGAAATCCTTCTCCGCGTCCGCAGCGTACACGTCCTGCACCGTCTCATAACGCTCCTGCGCGGCCTCGAGAATGTCGAGCTGAGAGAGCATCTGGGTTCGCGCCGCCACGGGAGACTCATCCCCGGCGAAGGTGACTCCGAGGTCCCTCAGGTCCGGCGGGGTGTTCTCCGCATGCGTCTTTGTCGTGTCGTATGTCACCTCGTAGTCCGCTATCCCAGCCAGCGCGTCAGCGAGATTCTTGTCGACCGCCGGTCCGCCCGCAGGCTGCCCGGCCAGGATATCGCCCGTTGCCGGTGGCGCAGGCTCCTCCTCGGCCGGCTCCTCATCACCGCCCGACTCCTCGTCGCCTCCGGAACCGTCCCCGCCTTCCTCCTGCATCGTGGAGGCCTCTCCCTGGGATGCCGAAGGCGATCCGGATCCGATTCCCGACGCTGCCGTCTGGATGGACGGAATATCGCCGCCGCCTCCACATCCCGCGCTT
>Ga0315296_10002427_pt1 | contig 15922 bp, 17 predicted proteins | sample YL17G14_18_MG_FD_203921 | JGI IMG/M metagenome (GOLD analysis project Ga0315296, IMG submission 203921) | Sediment microbial communities from Yellowstone Lake, YNP, Wyoming, USA - YL17G14_18 | ecosystem: Environmental > Aquatic > Freshwater > Lake > Sediment | place: USA: Wyoming | collected... | reverse complement strand
AAGGACAAGCGTCACCCACACTTCAGCTTGGATTGAAGACGAAGGCAATACCGTCGCCGAATATCACGGCGGCGGTCAATCCCATCGCTCTTGCCTTGGTAGCGGGGTACACGTTCGTCTCGCGAGGATACGCGTACGATGTCCCCCATCTCAAGGAACTGATCAAGAGAGCCATCACACATAGAGGCTTGGCACTTCTGGACATACTCCAGCCGTGCCCGACATACAACGACATCAACACGAAAGAATGGTACTCAGGCGAGGACAGGCCTGATCCAAGAACCGGGAGGCCTGTCCCCCGGTACTACGTATTGGAGCAGGCTGGTTATGATCCAGTCGTCCACAGTCCCGACGAGGATGTCAGAAAGATCGATCAAGCTCTAGCGAAATCTAGGGAATGGGGCGATAGAATCCCAGTAGGCGTCTTCTACCAGAACGAGCTAGTTCCGACTTTTGAAGATCGAATCAGCCACCGAATACATGACTACCGAGCCAAGCCTCCGGCCAAGCAGGCAATCTGCAGCGAAACAGGCTCGCCGACAGTCGACCTGAGGAGAATGTTCGAAGACTTGCGGGTCACATGACTAGCTGTGCTCAGACAAAGAGGCACTGTGGTTTCTGAGGGCAAGTTTGTGCACGTAGGGTCTGTGGAATCTTGAAATGGGAAACTGCTCGCTGCTGTGCTTCGTACAAGCTGATCCCAGAGAATTAGAGGTCCGGCATTTGCAGCCGGTGGACTAACAAAGTGGAGAAATCAGCGTCCGTTCAGCAGAGTGCGGCTGTCAGGCCAAGCCTAGGGCTTCAGCTAGGTGGTAGAGCTTGCGCATTTGAGCTACTGCGTTGCGTCCACCTTGAGTTAGACAGTAAGATCGAGCGCATTTATGTATGAAACCTCTCTCTTGAAGTAGCTCCAGCATTCTCTGAGCTCGATCATGGGTCGTGTTTGCTTTCATAACGATGGCGCTAATCGTAGCTCCATCTGCCCCGGAATCTTCAATGAGCCAGAGAATGTCGTATACCAACAGGAGCCTTCCGGAGCGTCTTATTCGCACAGTAGCTTCCCCAACGATTAGAGAAGCCAGCTCTTCATGCCAATTCCAATCAGGACCAGTAGACCCGCGATTCTCATGAAGCTCTGGGCCACCGTCACGATGTCTATCGACGTTATCATGAAATCGACCGAGGAGTAGGCTACCAGTTGGATCAGTGGTACGAGTCCGTAGCCCAAGTATGCCAAGCCTAGCGTCAGGAATGCTCCTGAAGTCAATGCGGTTATCTTCTTGCCCCTCTGTCTATAGGCCGAGTAGAGGAGGGCACCGACAACTAGAGAAATCAGTGCAGAATACGATTGAACAAAGAATGCTGGCAAGACAGGAAAGGCAAAAACGACATCTTGAGCTGATTCTGCGACAAGGCCTAGAAGGATTAGAGTTAGGCCTAAGGCTTCAAGGATTGCACCTAGCGGTGCGGGAGATATTCTGGTCTCAACGCCTACAACTCTAAACACGGGCGCAAGACCAAATGAGAGGAAGCCAATTGTCATGATGGCTAGTCTGCGATCAGAGCTGATTCGATAGGTTCTCCAAAGAGAATGGCTAAGCAACACACCGCCGGCCATTTGGGCAGAATCTGCGAGGAGGAATAGCTGGATAGTCTCCAAACCTTTCCTCAACCTAAACAATGCCACACAGATTCAATGTATATGAACCGATCTATCCTTGAGTTGGATTTATCACATTCCTAGTCTTGCTAGTCGATTAACAGCATCTCTGACCCCTCTGGAGGGTTCCTTGGCAGCTCCTGTTGGGATGACCAGTTTGACGGCAACTCCGCTTTCCACGACTAGATGCTCATACATTGTGCTGTAGTCCGTGAAGCGGCTGGGCATCACCGTCGAAATGCCAAGGCAACGCTTCTTCTGACTGGCTAGCTAGTAGTCTGAAGAACAAGAGAGCAACACTGAAGTGAAAGGGCCATGCTCTTACGTACCGAGGCAGGTACGTGCCAATGAGGGATCAAGCCGTGATGGCCACGGGCGGAGAACTTGCAATCATTGCAGTGGCCGCTCTGTTGCTTCCATTCGTAATGGCGGAAGTAGACAAGTGAGTTTCGAACAAATTGTTCGAAAGACGCAAGTACGCTCCTCTCTGTTGCACACTCAAGGTGTCGTGACATTCCAGCCCCTTACGAACGCCCCATGCATGACATTACCATAGGGCTTGAGGGACGCGAGCTTCTCAGCTTGAAGACGACTGTGAGTTCGAAGATGCAGATAACAATCCCTATGGAGCTCGCCAAACTATTTGACATTCGCGTAGGAGACATCGTACGCTTCACAAAACATGAAGCCACCGCGTCAGCTCACAAGCTACTGGTCGAATTGGTACGTGGAGGTAGACGAGTCCAGACCTTCCGGATATACACTCAGCGAGCGCGGTCATTTCGGCCGCTCGGATTGGTAGCTTAAAACAAGCGCAACCACGTCGCTTGAATCGCAGAATTTTGCATGACAATTCTCGCAGCGAGTCTGGTAAGTCAAGCTTGCCAGGCGGGAACTCGAATCGTTTCAGCCATCTTGAAGATCCCTTCTTCTTGACGCGATAGGCTCATCTGTCCGCTCTAAGGCGGACACACGCTACGGAAAGCCAAAGCAGGATCTTAGACTTCGCCGAGGCATGAAAGGAAGCCTAGCTAGAAGCAATCTCACTAGCCCGTCAACGGAACGGCGCCCACTTCGGTGTTGACCCCTGAGGTCGGCGAGAAGCGAGCATAGCCCAGATAGGTTAGGCTTGGCCCAGAATGTATTTCGACGACCCCACGTCCATATCCCGTAATGGTGATGTAGACAGGAGCCCCACTATCCCCAGTGGCTCGGTAGTAGTCGGCGATCGCTTGGTCATAGAAGACATCATACCACGGACTAGGTCCTAATTCGTCTACCATTACATATCTGACTGTTCCACAAGTGATGTCTGTGGATATCCCTGACTTGCAAACGGTGTTACCAACGGCCGGGTCCTGGTAGAAATTGAATGTCATACTAACTCCGCCGATGAAGACCTTGGGCGCCACGTTGCTGAACTGAACGAAGGCGACATCAGCGAAGGCTTGTTGTCGCGCAACTGCGGTTACAGGACCTGTAGGATAATTAGGGGTAGTGGGCTGATATACGGTGGTGCCAACTGGCACTCTTCTCTGATAGCCCGAATGGCCAGCGATAACGAATCCCTTCACGCCACTCCTCACTGCCGACCAACCTGAAGTGCCGGTTCCCGTATCTCCTTGGTCCTTAACTTGGATCTGAATTCCGCCGATAACCGGGCGCCATGGATCTGTGCGAGCAGCATCAACTCCGCCTACACCTGTAGCCTCTGCGAACTTCACTGGTACGTCGGTTGCAAACCCGATCTCCTTGGCTGCTCTATTGACAGCCTCCACTGTCGTGGCAACGACGGACGAGATGACCTCAGGTACTTTGCTGCGTCCAACAAATATCCAATAGTATCCGTCGCCGCCCGCACCATGAGCGACTACCAACGTACCCCAAAACGGAACATCAGGTCCCACTAGTCGAGCACCAAGCTTTGCTAGCATCTCAAGCCAAGTCCGTTCCTCGGCTGCATCTTTGAAGGCGGGGAGCTGGCCGTGCTTGATAAAGTAGGGTGGCATTTCGGCCTCCGGAACTAGCTTTGGACCATAAACATCGGGGGGCGGAGGAACATTGGGCTCTCCTCGAGCGTCCCACGTAACCATCGGGAAAAACGCTAGAAGAAGCAAAATGATTGCGACCGACATGCCAACGTGTTTCATATGAACACCAACATGCGCAAGAGTTGACGCGTCTGTATAATGCTTACCCAAGGAAGTAAAGAATTCTTGGAATCCGAGGGCACATCTGTCCATGCAAGAGATGCATCGCATGGAGATGGTGCGATAACTATGGAACCTGGGCGGCCACCCATGCGCGAAAGGATTTACGTTGACGTCGGCTGAATCATACCACTTGGCGTGACAGTTCTGACAGAGATAATGTGGAAAGTCGAGTTTGCCAGCGCGGATCTGAATCCTTTCCTGATACTCTGATAATTCCTTCTCAGACCCTTCACGCTTGCCTTCTGTGAATCAGGAGCCGCGAACCGAGCCCCACCAAAATGAGGCCTCCGATCGCGATGATTGACAACACAATTATCTCTAGAGAATACTTCTGAACAAATGGCTGACAGCTTACAATGATGCAGCGTTGTTCGTAGTCGCCCTCATCGGCCCAAAACACCAGGGCTGCAAGCGGAGTCACAGTCAAACCCAATGCCAAAAGTCCTGACCCCAGAAGAGGCCGCACAGGCAACCTTCCTCCTCTGACAGCAAGGTTCAACGCCACTCCGAAAACTAGGAAAGCTAGCGCAAGCCAATGCATCAAGAAAGAGTATGCGCCATACGGGTATTGAATTTCGGGGAGTCCGTTTGGCTGGATTGTCTCTACCCTAATATTGACTAGGTCTGCCACCAAGAATAGCAATACAGAAATCCCAAACGGTGCGACCTTGAGAACACTCAATTTCCTTTTCGAAGGATAGTCCTTCACCAATGACTGTCTGAACCCGCATCGAACGGATGCGTACATTACTTCTTAGAGCTTGCGTACTACCCCCATAAGCGGAAGGCACGACGCCTGATGAGCAGAAACGCAACCCACAGGAGAAATGAAGAAATGAGATTTTTGAAACAGGAAATACACACCAACCGAATTCGCATGAAAACCTCAGTTCAGAAACGCTTATGGGAAAGCATTCCATCCTGATCTTAATGACGATGGTTCTTGAATAGAAATCGACTCTTGATGGCTGTCGCGATAGGTATCTTGGTCTTTTCGGCCTTCATCCTCGGCAACATGAGTCCGAGGCTGACAGATATCACACAGCCCCCAAAGCTGACAGCGTTGGAGCTTCTTAGTATGTGCACTGGCGCGGCTGGCAGCGCTGGTGTTCAGGGCGATCTGATGTGGGACGGAAACAAGGTTGTAAGCCGAAGCGGAATCCACCATGCCACTGCGGATATCACTGGGCTTCTCTATGGCGTGGCTCCTGGCCCAATCGGTCTCAGGACGCCAGTCTCACTTGGCGGCGTGACTTTCAGCAGCCCAAGTCGCGAAGCATTCACCGCAACATACATGGCTGGCTTTCTCTTCTTCACTCTGACATTCGCTGATGGCACGCAGCGCAACCTAACCGCAGTCATCTTTCCCCCGCCTTTCAAAGACGACACGCCATATGGCTGTGCTTCGCTGCTGATCCATCAAGATCAACAGGCTGGGATTCTTGTCCTGTTCTTTCCAAGCGCCGAACCTCTGGAATATCCCGCGCTGGGGATCGCGACGAGCGGCAAGGTCTTTCAAGCAAGAATCTACGCGATAGTTCGAGTCTGAAAGGCTCAGACTCGAAAAATAGGGGAGGGATCGGACCTATCAGAGCCGAACCGTTCTATGGTGCGCGGCTCCACGTTATCCATGAATAGCTTCCGTATGGCGCGTATGACCTGAGAACCCAAGTTGGATAGTCGCTGTATGGGTTGAGGCTCGTTGTGTAGACTTTCATCTTGCCCCACGTACCTGGCGAATAGTTGGCTTTGGTTTCGTCAGCGGACTCAGCCATGAAAGCGACACCTTGGCTTCCGATTCTGTTGCCTGATGTGGTCGCTGTTTGCGTCCACGTCTGTCCTGTCACCGTGTCTTTGACAGTAACAGTAGCTTGTCGCGGAATCGTATCGTAGAACTGCCATGTGAAGTCGTAGGTTCGACCGAAGACTAGGTTGATTGCGATGACGTATGCGCCCAACCGCTCTGGCTCCCAACCTGCCCAAAGGTAGTTGCGGTTTTGACATAGTTCCATCGTGCACCATAGTGCTGCGTTGTCCGTGAAACCGACGACAAAGCAAGCGTCCGATGGACCACTATACATATCGTACATCCAGATTGAAGCTTTGATTGACGCGGCTCCGTTGAGAACCTGTGTGTTGTAACCCTTTTGCCAAGGGCTAGCCCATGCTGTGTGGGCGGCGCTGATAGCAAGGATAAACAGCAACCCCAGCGAAAGCGCGATCAGTTTCCTGTTCAGAATTCTTGGCTCCATCCTATCTCATCCTCCCTAAGTTGGGTACTTGTTTCATTGCGCCCCTCCTCGGCGCTCAGAAGAGGCGCCGACCCGACGACACGCTCCACTAAACTAGAGTGTCAGAAATGTCACAGACCACGGGAGACCTGTGTCACAATTAGCGAGCGATCTTCTCGTACCAGTATCCGTGAATGTGATCGGCCAAGTCGATAGACTTCAGGAATTGGAGTGCGCGGTAGACCTGCCTGCGAGAAACTTTGCTCCTCTTGATTATCTCAGATACATGGATCGGCTGGCTCACCTCTCGGAGCAGGAGAAAGACCGTGGCCCGAGAGTCGTTCAGCCTCTCGAGCAGATACAGCGCGTTGTCTAGGAGCGTTCCAATTTTGGCGAATGTCCGCTTTGTTGTGTAGCCGTCTGTCGCCATGCTCGGCAGAGCACATCAATGTTTTATTCTTAGCACACCGCTGTATAGTGCTTACCCAAGGAAGTAAAGAATTCTTGGAATTCAAGCACAAGTCTACCCATAGAACTCGCAGATCGCATGAAGATGCAGATAATAATCCAGTGATCCCCGCTCATGTGCTGCTCGGAACTCGAATGAGAAACCCTTAAGAAAACAGAACCATGCTCAGCAGAATGACGATAGCCGTTGAGAAATCAACTTTCGATGGCTGTTACGATAGCTCTATTGGTCTTCTCCATCTTAGGTCTCGTGATAGGCGATAGCGTCAACTCAATCTCGAGCGCGGCAACGCAGTCATATTGTACAGTTGTTGCTGAGAGCTCCATGACAGTGCACCTTGTCGATGAGAGCGGGAAGCCGATTCCGAACGCCACGATCCTGCTGAACGGAACTTTCAGCTGCCAACCAGCCGCGCCCGACAGCAGACTGAATCAGTCGGGGATAACCGACTCAAATGGAAACGCGTGGTTTGGCGTCATTCCATACGCGAATTACAATGTCACTGTGATTCTCCCTGAGAACATGCAAAGTCGAACGATCATTCTCACGCAGATCACAGCTCCGATGCCTACATTCAGCACGACGATTGACGTCGCGTGTACGCCCTCAGCGGATCAGTGCACGATACCTGCGAAGTCTCGAAATAGCATTTCCCTGCAAGGTGTATCTTTGTACACGAGCACTCCTGCTACCTATCCAAGTCCCTACCTGTCGGCGATGATCTTCGCAAATGCGAGTGCCCCACTGTCGAGCCTGCATTTGTTCATTAATGGCACAGATGAAGGAACAACGACCTATTCAAACAACACGATGACAAACTACGCAATTTGGTTCAAGGCTATGCCGAGTAATCCAGCGATGCCAATCATAGCTGGTGAGATCTACAACATAACATTTGTAGCCACTTTTCAAGACAATAGCACTTTCACGGCATCCGTTTCGGTAGTGGCAGCTGGAACTGGATCTCAGACAGCCTCTATCACAACCGCCCCTGTTCCTTTTCTAGACTTCCCAGCAATTCTCATGGCCATCCTTATCGGTCTCCTGCTCACAGCAGGAAAGAGGAGAAGGAAGCTTGCCAGAAACATACAACAATAGACCGAGCTCGTAGGTCGCGTAGGCGTGAGAGTTCCCCTCAGCTTTGCGCACACTCTTCGAGCAGAAACGTCTCCGACTGCCGAACGCTAAGGATCTTCATTATGCTGGCTTCATCCAACTGACTTGACATCATTTGTGCTCGAAAAAGATTAGAAAAAGAAAGGGGGGAGCTTTCTGCGGCAACAGCGTTGAGGATGATCAACACATGTCTGGTGGAACGGCTTCTAGTCCAAGATATCCTTGGCTAGTCCATAGCAGTTGACCACTGGGGTAGTGTGCACCGTAGCTCATGAAACCGACATCAAAGAAATTCGAGTAGTAGACGTAGGTTTTGATGTTTGAAGGTGAGTCTGTCGTTGTAGTAGCGTATCCGGGTCCAAACCATCGATAGCCTCCGGAGAGGTCTTCAGCCCAAAGTGCTGTCTGATGGGCATAGATGGTGTCAAAGCCGCTGGAAGTAGAGCCTTCTGCGAAACCAGAGACATTAGTATTGAATCTACCTGAAATTGCTGCGTGGCAAACAGCTACGTCTATAGCTACACCACGGTTGGCGTTGAGGATTTGAAATACCATCTCTCCTTTAGATGGGATAACGCGTTCGCTGAAGTAGAATTTGTCTGTTGCAAGCCACCCTGACGGTGGATTGATTACACAGCCGTGGTAGGTAGTGCCGACAGTGTACTCATAGAAGAATCCCCATGAGTGTGGTGGGATTGAAGGAGCTGAAGGAGGACAGTCATCGATTTGGAGTGCGCTATTGAGTCCGTTATATAGGATTCCGACGTGAGCAGCATTTGGGGCAGTAGTTCGGCTCTCTACCATGAAGAACATTGCTTGTGTAGGTGGTGATGTAGACCAGTAGAAGCCATTCATGGACATTTCCGCGACATCATACTGGCTTATTGGTGGTTGCATGATAACGCCATACTGCCAGTCTTTGAGCTGCCACCTGGTGGTGGGTAGTTTAGCTGCGTTGACGGGGGCTGCGAGGGCTATGTTTGGTATTGCCAGCAACAGCAACAGAACCGCGCCGCACAACGGTAATCTTTTTTTCAGATTTTCACACCTCGGTTCGCTGGGTACTTGTTTCATTGCGCCCCTCCTCGGCGCTCAGGAGAGGCGCCGACCAGACGACACGTTCCACTAAACTGGAGTGTCAGAAATGTCACGACGGAAGCGAGGGATGTGTCACAGTTGACGAGTCATCTTCTCGTACCAGTATCCGTGAACGTCATCGGCCAAATCGATCGACTTCAAGAATTGGAGTGCGCGGTAGACCTGTCTGCGAGAGACTCTTGTCCTCTTGATTATCTCAGACACATGGATTGGCTGGCTCACCTCTCGTAGCAGGAGAAAGACTGTGGCCCTAGAGTCGTTCAATCTTTCAAGCAGATACAGTGGGTTGTCGAGAAGGGTTCCAACTTTGCCGAATGTCTTCCGTGTTGTGTAGCCCTCTGCAGCCATTTCCGATGGGGCACATCAATGTTTTAATTATGGGACACCGCTGTATAGTCCTTGCCCAAGGAAGTAAAGAGCTCTTGGGATTGAAGCAGAGGTCTACGCGTGGACCTGGCCGATCGCATGGAGACGCTGGCAATAGCATGGGACATCATCAGAGCTCCATGCATGGCGTGAGCACGGAACCGAGTGTGCGAGAGCTTTTGAGCTTGAAGACGACCTTGAGCACGAAAATGCAGATAACCATCCCCATGAAGCTCGTCAAGCTATTCGATGTTTGCCCAGCAGATGTTGTACGCTTCACGAAGTACGAGACGACCGCGTTAACCCAGAGGTTGATTGTCGAATTAGTACGTGGAGGTAGACGATACCAAACGTTCTCGGTCCGCGCTCGGCCAAGGGCAATCATCTCGGTGACTCCAGTTGGTAGCTGACCACGAGCGCGATCACGTCGCCGCTGTCATACCATTTGGCATGACAGTTCGTGCAGCGATAATGTGGGAAATCCAGCTTGCCTTGCTTGATCTGAATTGTTTCGCTGACCTTGAAGGCCATGCAGAACGCAGAAACCCCGACAGCCTCGGTAGAAAGAAAAGTGGAGGTTTTCGACTTCCCTCTTTCACTCGGTCGTTATTCGGGGTAACCCATCAGCAACTGAACCTGCATGACGAACTGTTCTTCTGCTACGCCGCCTGTCTTGAGATGTCGGGTCACCAGCTCAGCCCTGGGGTAGACTTCACCCGCAGAGTAAACCCTTCCACTCTGCAGGTAGAAACGGCCCTGAGGTCCGCCCAGAGGCACGAAAACCGTTCCTGCCAACTTATCCGCAAAGCCCTGTTGGTACCGTTCAAGGAAGAGAATCAGTGTGTCGCCAGGCTTCATCAGAGGGTCATCCGACACCTCAAGCGTAGTGCCGTCTACCTGCCCTCCAGTCTGTAGCACGATGATCGTTTCGGAGCTTTCAGTAGGCAGTGAGCCTTTGATGACCCTTTCGACCCTCACCGTGTGTAATGTGAAGCTCAAGTCGTATTCAGACAGTGCTCTCTCACCGATTACGACACCTTTGACGATCAATTCGGCCTCGCGGGATAATGAAGTGAGATCGTACGATCTCGCCCAGGAGACATCTAGGGTTAGAGTCTTGGAAGGCGGGTGTTGGAATCCCAGTGTTGAATAGGCTACCGCACTGAACAACGCAATCGTTGCAATCGCCAATCCTAACGCTATACGACGTTTCATTTCATTATCCCTCCGCTAAGGATAGATTGCTTTGACGCCATTGATGTCGTCCTGTTGGGGTGTGTACACATGGAACCAATCGTAACGTCCTTGTGTCGTCGGGTTCATTAGGACTGCGCCTAGTGCCTCGCCGAGTCCCACACTGTGTCCCAGTTCGTGTCCCATTACGGATTGCCTCTTTTGAGACCCATAACCCGCGACATAGTACTCGTTAAAGTACACAGATGCTGAAGTGTAGGGAACAGCCGAAGAACTCGGATAGAGGGTTGTAGCACCGTCCCATCCCGTGTTGCCATAGTTGTAGGAAGTCGCCGCGATCTCGGACGAGGTGTCGTATGTTACGGAGAAGTAGATCTTCGTTCCAGCAGAGTTCCAGGATTGTGCGGCGTAATTCAGTTCAGGGTATCCTGTGTGTTTGTAGATCTTGAGGGAGGTGTGATTCCATTTCCCGCCCAGCAGAGTGTAGGCCGAAACCGCGGGTTGGGTAGCCAACAATGCCATTACTGAGAGAGTAAGCAGAAGACAAGCCGTTTTGTTTAGACCTCGCGTGATCTTCTATCCTCCAATTCTTGGGTACTTGTCTCATTGCGCCCCTCCTCGGCGCTTCGGCATCCGCAAGCGCGGAACACCAATAATTCAGGGACATCAGTGTATAAGCCGTGCCCAAGGAAGTAAAGAATTCTTTGAATTCCTTAGACAACTTGATCGGGTAGGTTTCAACATGGAAGCATCGGTCGTATTTCGGTCCCGTAATCATTGCGTGCGCTATCCAGCCCAGAGCCTTCTCCTTCGTAATCTTTTTGTGGGCAGAACTCACCATCCTCAACGGTCTCTTGAGAGTGGTAACTGTCACCCTTGGGATGAGTCTTCATACCCTCCTCCTGAACCATCCTCATGTCGTACAGAAGCTCTCGCAGCTCCTCACGTGTCAGGTCACTCAAGGCAATATGCTTTGGCATCAGTGCCAACCTCAGCGCTCTGTTCCAGCTGGCTTTTGAACGCCGCAGACGGCCGAGATCGGATCACATCTTCTCCAATCTCACGAGGCGCACTGCATGAAATTAGGCGCCTAACGACATGAATCACTTGGGCGCCTAAGCCTCTAGGCTCCGACAGGATTTTCGGCCACCCTATATTATATTCGGATGGTGGACCGGGCTATTTCCATCCTAGCGTAGAAGCCCGCACCCGAAGAATCCGCGATCGTCTCGGGGTTGTATCGGGTTCACAAGATATGACCTGCGACGCTAGGAGGATGCTTGGTGAGCCGACCCTTCGCAACGAAAGACAAGGGCTGCTTCAGCATCAAAGGTGCGGCCTTCTCTGCGGAAACTGGTGCAAGCTCCCCCGGGTAAATTGTGCTGTTCGATAAATAGAACATCTAGTCCACTTTTGGCCAAAAGACTAGCTGTGGTCAAACCTCCAAGACCAGCGCCAATAACCACAACATCATATTTCGACTTCAATAGTCACGCAGAATCCATAATGGACATATCAAAGAACTAGAAACCAGTTCACATTTAACCCATTGGTTTCATGCACTAATCGCGCGCGTCTCGCCTCATTCTCTCTGAATCGTGCGAAACCACGAAAGATGCTTGTTGTTGAGGTTTTGGTTGCAAGTCCATTGTTGCGTTAGTCCATGAGAATGAGTGTGTGACTGGACAGAGATCCTGAGCTGCCATGGAGAAGCACTGCCTTCACAAGGAATAAGTGATTGAGAGTGCTGGCTTGGTTTGGTTTGAAACATGGTCGAGATAGCCGGTTACGAGGAAGCAGGGCGAACAGGTGAGGTTGAGTTTCGAGAATACCCGGAGTTGATACTGGCGTCAGTTACTGGACAGGGGGATAACTCGGCCTTTGGGAGATTGTTCAGTTACATCTCTGGCGAGAACCGTACGCGGAAGAAACTGTCGATGACCGCGCCAGTGATAACCTCCCAGAAGATCGAGATGACAGCACCAGTAATTTCTGATACTGGCTCTTTATCATTTGTGATGCCTCTGAAATACAAGTTGGAAGAGATCCCTGAGCCGCTAGACTCCCGAATAGGGATCCAGAAGATACCGGCAAGGAGATTGGCGGTGATACGATTCAAGGGCTACGCTAGGAGGAAATCCGTGGACGAAGTCAAATCCCGACTGCTCTCAGCGCTACAGAAAAGTGGAATCGCCACCGTCGGCGAACCGTTCCTCATGAGGTACAATTCACCCTGGACACTCGGCTTCATGCGCCGAAACGAAATCGGGATCGAGATAGCACAGGCCGCAAAATAGCTTCACAGTTCGATCGGTCTTCCCGCATCGCTCCACTCCATCAAATCATTAGGATAAGGATCAAAAAATGACTGATTCAGCAAGTACTGGTTTCGAAATCTGATTGCCCAAGATTTGGCCAAGCCTAGAGCGGATGTGAAAGGCACTCGTCCTTCTCGATACAGTTCAAGGGTTTCCAGGAAGAATTGCTTCTCGTTCATTGAGAGCTCCTTAGAGAAGTACCCGAGAATATGCATGAAGACATTGATGTTCGACGTACGCTTTGGCGCGGTCTCCATGGCCTTATGCAAATGATCCTCATAGTTGGCCAAAACCTCCGATAGTGGTCGTTTCTCAAGGTTCGCAACTAGCTTCCCAAGCACTCGCATCTCCCTTTGATTGTATGCCATCAGCAGCAACTTGCTCTCAGTGTGGAAACGTACTAGCTCACGCATTTCGTTCGATTTCTTCACCACTTGAAACCTGGCAAGAGCGAAAAGCCTCGTGAGGAAGTGTTCCCGAATCTTCAGACTTCTCAGCCTGCCTTCATCCTCAAGAGCCAGACCTGGGAAACGCTCGAGAACCGAGCCGCCAAAGAAGCCTGCGCCTTTGTCGACTGCCGGTGATTTCTCGCTCTTTTGGTAGATTCTGACATCCTTGAAGCCACATGAAGGAGAACGGAACTTCAGTATGAACCCGTCAACCTCATTCAAAGGGGCCAGAAATTCCTTGCAGAATCTGATCATATCCTCTGTGAGGTCTCTGCCGGTTGCCGGTTGGACGAGTCTCCGTTCTCTAGGAGAGACTATTCTTATGGGGAAACGGGGAACGCCTAACCCGATTGCGACTTCAGGACAAACCGGCACATAGTTCACGTGCTTCTCTAGCTTCCTGACGAAAGCATCGTGTATTAGCTGACCGTTGTATCTGCATGCCTCAAATTCCAAGCATTTGCTCACGACAACGTTTGGTTTTGGATGTGGCCCCATTTCCGCATCAACTTCATGCTTCATTGACACCGCTCATTTAATAGATCTGAGCTTAGTCCTTCAAGTCACTTAGCCACACGTCCCCCTCGAAGCGGAGTCTCTGTGCTTTCATTCAGACGTAGAGACAAGTCACGAGAGATGTGTCGTGGAACGCTGGTATTCAGTTGAGCCGAATCCGTTTAGGGTACGCTTGCGTGAACCTCAGCCTTGGCAAACACGGCTTGAGCAGTAGAACCTGCCGCCTGCGCAATGCTACTCGGACTCGGCTTGAGTCACTCACTCGCGCCAACCTCGAAGGCCTCTTCAAGATCCTACATTGGAACGCGTCGCAGAGAATCAGATTCTTTCGCATATCTTCTGGCATAGTGCCTCTGGCATCACACCCCAACGCTCAATGGTCATGGAGGAATACGCTAGCACAGGAACTTGCCGACATTGGACATTTCATTAAGAGCAGGGACATCCGTGTGTCAATGCATCCCGGCCAATACGTTGTATTGAACTCTCCCCACAGGTCTGTCGTGAAGGCCGCCAAAGCTGAACTCAGCTATCACGCCGATTTCCTTGATCAACTCGGTCTAAGCGGTAGACACAAGATAATCCTGCATGTTGGCGGACTGTATGGCGACCGAGGTGCTTCGATCCAGAGATTCAGCAAGGAGTTCAGAGCTCTTCCAAGAAACGTGCGAACTCGTTCAGTTCTTGAGAATGACGAGCGCAGCTACGGCGGGGAGGATGTGTTGCCGCTCTGCGAAGCATTAGGCATACCGATGACCTTTGACTACCTTCACTATACCGCACTCACCGGTCATCTTCCCGAAAGGCAGTTCTTGAAGGATGTTTGCGAAAGTTGGTCGACTAATGATGGTGAACCCGAATTTCACTATTCCACGCAAAAATCCAGCTCGAGAAGAGGATCACATGCAGAGATGGTCGATATTCAAGGCTTCTTACGATTCCTGAAAGTCATGCCTTCGAAAGATGTCGACTTAATGCTTGAGGCCAAAGCTAAGGATCTAGCCTTACTGCGCCTGCGTGAGCAACTCTGGGCTCGTCGGAAGAGCCTCAAGGGCTGGACTATCGCCTAGCTCCAATGAACTCGAACACGCCAGGGTCGTGGAGTTCATAAACAAGTAGAGACCGGCGTCAGATCGCATCGATGGGATCATAGCCTCGTCATGTCTTAATATCAGAAGACTCCTCAGAGCAGATGCGAAGCTCCTTGCCAGCACGGTAGACTCCCTGCACTGTGAGGGATATGGTGCTTGACTCTCTGTCGAGCTGTTGTCAGGAGCCCTTATTCGCTTGATCATTTGATTGGGTTGGAGTACTTCATTACTGATACATTGGGAATCGGCGGAAGACTGCGCTCCTGCTGTGAGGATTTTCTAGTCGAGGAATTGTCCAAGGTGTTTCCTGCATGCAAGGAAGGCGACTGCGTTCATTTCACACTCGAGAAGAGAAATTGGGAAACCATCGCGGCAGTCAAGAGCATCGCAAGATCACTAGGGGTCTCATCAAATCGATTCGGCTACGCGGGCAACAAGGACAAAAGAGCTCTCACCAGACAGCGAGTTGCAGTGCGCGGGGTCAAGCCAGACAGACTCAGGGAAGTCAGAATCGAAGGAATCCGACTTTCAGATTTCGTTGCATCAGGTTCTCGATTGTGCCTTGGAGATTTGGAAGGAAACCGATTCCGAATAGTTGTAAGAAATCTTGATCCGTCGATAGACCGATTTGAAGAAACGCTAGAGGAGACTCGCGAACAGATCAATGCAAGGGGTGTTCCAAACTACTATGGCTACCAAAGATTCGGGACGATCAGACCAAACACACACTTAGTGGGAAAGAAACTGGTCCAAGGTGATGTAGAAGGTGCTGTGATGAGCTATCTTGGTAGCCCCTGCCCGACCGAGAAGGAGGACGCAGAACATGCCAGACAATATGTCGACCAGACTAGGGACTACCAAGGGGCTTTGATACTCTACCCAAGAAGGCTCGGATACGAACGAGCAATGCTGGAACACCTGGCCAAAAACCACAGTGATTATGTTGGTGCGATACGAAGGCTTCCTAAGAGACTCGGCAGGCTACTGGTGCAAGCCTATCAGTCATATCTCTTCAACAGAATCTTGAGCACGATCACGGAAACCGAGCTTGAGATAGGGAATTCATTTCTCCCACTGATAGGATTTAGGACAGATGTTGATGATGGCCCAGAACGTGAAATCGTGAAGACCGTACTCGACCGTGAGGGCGTGACTCCGAGAGATTTCTACATTCGTGCTATTCCAGAGCTTAGCTCCGAAG
>Ga0315296_10002426_pt1 | contig 15930 bp, 12 predicted proteins | sample YL17G14_18_MG_FD_203921 | JGI IMG/M metagenome (GOLD analysis project Ga0315296, IMG submission 203921) | Sediment microbial communities from Yellowstone Lake, YNP, Wyoming, USA - YL17G14_18 | ecosystem: Environmental > Aquatic > Freshwater > Lake > Sediment | place: USA: Wyoming | collected... | reverse complement strand
TCTCATTTGGATCAGCCAAGTTCGCTAGTTGCACACTGCAAACTGCCATGAGCGTTAGGCGAGGCTATTTGCCTATGCAGAAACGCGAGAATATCTGCTGAAGAATCTGCTCATCGAGCCGGCCGGAAGCGGGCTGGTGGATGTCGCAAATGCACTGATAGGCGGCACGCAGCAACATCGCCGCGACCTCGTCGTTGCCGGAGCTCATCTCATCGACCGCCTCGCCGATGTTTCGGATTGCGTCCGCAACGGCCTGTCTGTGCCGGGCGGTCAACAGAATCGACGATTGACGATCGACGATTGACGATTGACGATTGACAATTGCCGTATCAATTATTGCTCGCAAGCGATCAAGGCCGGCACCGGTCTTCGCGGAGACACCTAAAAACTCCCTGCCGAACAATCCGTTCAGACTGACCAGGTAATCGGCCAGTTTTCCCTCCGGCAGCAGGTCACATTTTGTCGCCACCGGTATCAGAGTTTTCGGCTCAATCAGTCCACGGACGGCCACATCTTCAGCCCAATCGGCCTTGGACACGTCCACGCAGAATACGACAACCGAGCTATTTCGCAGGGCCTCAACCGCTGCCCGCTGCGCCAGCTCATCGAGGATTAACTCGTCGCTTGTCGCTTGTCGCTCGTCGCTCGGGCAACCGATCAAACCGGCGCAGTCGAATAGAACACACCTGCTGTGTGCCAGCGAAAGTTCGCCGGTCAAGACGTCTCTGGTGGTCTTACGCCGGCGTGAGACGATGCTCCTGGCTGTGCCGAGCAATTTGTTCAGCAGGGTACTCTTGCCGGCATTAGGAGCACCGGCAATTCCGACCGCCGGCAGGTCAATTACCGATTCATAACTGATGCCGGCCGAGGCCAGCCGCTCAAGCTGCTGCTTTATGCCGGCAAGTTTGGCCACGGCGTCCGCCCGGCTTATGAATTCTATGTCCTCGCAGCTAAAATCGATGCCCGCTTCGATCAAGCCCAGAAGGTCCGTTATCGCGGACTGGGCCTGGGCTGTAGCTTCTCCCAAGCGTCCAGCCAGGAGTTTTTCAGCCGCCGTCAGTTGGTAACTGTTGGAGCTTACCACCACTTCGTTGACGGCTTCAGCCTGGGCCAGGTCGATTTTGCCTGTCAGATATGCCCGTGCGGTAAATTCGCCCGGCCCAGCCATGCGGACGTGGTGATTGGTAATTGGTGATTGGTAATTGGCAGGTGATAATTGGTATTTAGCCCCCAAACCCGTCCCTTCGCCACACTCAGGGCAGGCTCTGAGCCGGGTCGAAGGATTTATTCGGGGGTTTTTTGGTTTAGCCCCCAACTTTATGTTGGGGGTATTCCCCCTCAGCAAATTTTCCAACAAGGCTTCAGTAACAGCATCGCCGGCGTGGACGTGAATTTCGGCAACGTCATCGCCGGTATAGGAATAAGGGGCAAAAAATAGATACAGGACCGCATCGACTTGCAGCTCCTCATCAACCGTCGCCAGCCCACGCAGCAGAGTCCGCGTAGCCGATTGGCGATCGTCGAGTGGTGACTCGTATTTAGCCCCCAAATTTATTTGGGGGTCCTTCCGCCAGCCGGCAGGGTCAGGCCGAAAGATACCGCGCAATATAGAAAGGGTTGCGGGCCCAGTGATGCGGACAATAGCCCTGCCCGCGTGTCCCGGCACGCCGGCAGGCGAGCTGACAGCAACGATAGTGTCACCGAGGTCGTACATCGTTGTTGGTCCGTAATTGGCAACATGCGTCTTGAGTCTTGGGCCCTACTTGAAGCGGAAGAATGGCTTGGGCCTTTTCTTTTTGACTTTGCCGCCGGTCTTGGCTGTGGCGGATACCACGCCCTGGGCTTCCTGGCGTTCCTGATTCTCGATGTGTTTGCGGATAACGTGCTGCTCAATAACCCCGACAAAGGTACTGGCCATAATATACAGATTCACGCCCGAGGCAACCTTATAAAACATCAACGGGAACAGCACCGGCATCATTACCATCATCATCTTTTGCTGCTGAGCCATCTGGGGATTTGTAGACGCCGACGGCTGGCTGGGCGTCAGTTTCTGCTGCAGATAAAAAGCCACGCCCATAAGAAGCGGCAAAAGATTCAGCGAATCCAACGTCCCCAGCAGAGGCAGCGACACCGCCGGAAATCTAATCAACGCATCAGGAGCGGAAAGATCGGTAATCCAGAAAGGCAAAAACGATGCACCTCGCAGCTCGATACTGGCGTAAATCGCGCTGTATAGCGCAATCCAAATAGGCATCTGCGCCATCATCGGCAGCATACCCATAATCGGGGTGGCGCCGTGCTGCTTATAAAGAGCCATCAACTGCTTGTTCATTTCAGTTTTGTTGTTGGCGTATTTTTTCTTGATTTCCTCGGTCATCGGGGCAAGCTTGCTCATCTTGCCCATCGAAACCTGACTCTTCCTAGTCAGAGGATGCAACGCGAGACGAACCAGCAATACTAATATGATAATCACCACGCCGTAGTTGCCGATGAACCCGTGCATCCACTTCATCGCAGCCAGGATTGCGAACGCAAGAGGCCGGATAATGCCCGCCGGACAACAACAGCACGGCATAAAATCGATGGTGTGGAAGAACGCCAACGCGCGGTATAACTCGTTCTTCTGGAAAAGTGTTCTATCTTTAGGGCCGAGGTACAACTGGAAGGGGTAGGTCTTTTCGCTGCCGGCTTGTCCCGCCGGGGCCAGGGTAGTTACGCCAATCTCCAGATTTACGCCTATCGTCTCGTCGCCGCTATCGGCCCTTGCATCTCCATCGGGGTTGTAGAATCTGGCGGTCTCATCCGATAGCCAGCCGCAGTAGTTTTCGCCCTGCTGCGGCACAGGCCGAAGTATGGCGGCGAAATACTTATTAGTGATCGCCGCCCATAAGAAATTATCAGGCAAATTGTGCCCTATCCGGAGCTTCCTTTTTGCATCTCTGATCTCGTCCTCGCTGCCGCTCCGCAGGGCCTGCTGATAGCGCTCGGTAGCATCTTTCAGGCCCAGCTCGCCCCTGAATTTGGCAAAAAAAGAGCTCAAGATATCCTGGCTGGCCGAGACCACCTTGCCTTGTGACGTCCGGAAACCGCCGACAACCTTTCTCACATCGCCTCGGTCGCCCTCTCTGCTGATTCCCGTCGGGCCGGCAAGATTAAAACGCACCTGCTGCTGGCTGCTGCTGAGATTTTCGACAATCAGGCTGCACTCAACAAGATAGCTGCCGGTGGAGAGGCGGTAGGCCTTGACGAGTTTCAGCATTGGCTGCCCGCCTGGATCGTTGATAACTACCTGAAAACGAGCAGCTTGAGCGCCGTCTGCTGCCGTTTCGACATCGAAGCTCTCCCAGCTTAATTTGTCCAGGGCAAATTGCCGGTTTTGTTGAACCAGCAGTAGTTCTGTGTTTGCCATCGACAGGATTTCGCTGCTGTCGCCCCATCGCACAGGATGCAGCAGCACTAATGGTTGTGGATTTCGATAGTCGCGATCGTCGAAGCCGTTATTGTTTCCGTTACTGAAGGTGGCTTTTCTGATAGCTGCGCCTTTTGAACTCAATTCCAACTGGAGCTTAAAACCGACATCAGGGTCTTCGGTTTTGGGGTCTTTCGCCCCGAGGATAACACTTTTTGCCGGGCCGCCGGTTGCGGAAAAGTCCGTAAAATCAGCCGCTTCAAGGCGCTGCGCTCTCGGACTCGGCTCATTTGGCCCCGCCGGCTCACCCTGGCCCGCCTTCTGCTGCAGGAGTATGCAGCGCTTCGCCGGCCCGGCCTGAGCGTTGCCTGAGGGCTCAAACAGCCCGGACTGCACAACAAGCCCGCCGCAAAAGACAACAAACCCGATGACAATCAAAGCCAATGTGATTTTCATAATTAAGTATTTAGCCCCCAGGTCCACTGGGGGTCATTTAACTACGGTTTTATCGTCCGTCGCGCAGACGCTCGCCGTGGAACTTATCAAGCTGCTCAATCGCCTCGATCTTTTTTATAGTGGTCTCGAAATCATATTCCAGCCGAACAAAATGCACCTTATTTTCAGCCACGTACACGTAACTTGCGCGGTTGTCTCGGTCTCTCGGCTGGCCGACTGAGCCGATATTTATAATCGCTTTCTCGTGCTCGGTGATCGGATAGACGCTGCGCAGCTCATCGGGCGTATAGAAATCCGGCTCACTAAGAAATACGCCTGGCATGTGGGTGTGGCCGACAAAGCAAATATGGCCGACCCGCTCGAACAAAAACCGAACCTTGGGTGGATTCGTATAAACATCATCGGGAAATATGTACTCATTAACCGGCCTTCTGGGCGAAGCGTGAACAAAGTCCATAACCATCGTGTTCGCTCCGAGGCTGCTTTTGAGCGAGCACCGCATCGGCAGGTTGCCCAAGAAGCTCCACCATCTATCGCCGTGGTTTCTATCCTGCTCGGTCTCCAGGACTTCGCGGGTCCAAAAGCTGGCCTGCTCGGCGCCGTAGTTGAAATTTGTCGGCTCATAGAAGACCGCATAATCGTGGTTGCCCAGCACGCACCATTCGGTCCTATCAATAATTAAGTCGAGACACTCCTTGGGGTTAGGTCCGTAGCCGATCACATCGCCCAGGCAGTAAATCGTTTTTACGCCTCGCGTTTCGATGTCAGCCAGAACAGTGGTCAAGGCTTCCAGATTCGAATGTATATCGCTTAGAACCGCAAACATACGCTACCTAATAGCAGAAATATCGCAACAATGCCAGCAAAAATAACCCCCGCGACAAATCCGCCGTACTTCGGGCGGATAAATTGCGGGGCTAAATACTATCTGCTATACCCTAAACCCTATTTTGGCTATAATGGCCCTATACAATGTGGGCGACGAGACATAAAGTATGGCTGAAATGACTCTTCTTGAAACTCGCGGACTGGTCAAAAAATACTCAGGCCGAGCCGTAGTCAATCAGGTATCTATTACCATCGGGCGACGCAGCATAGTCGGTCTTCTGGGCCGAAACGGAGCCGGTAAAACTACAACCTTCAGAATGATTATGGGCATGATTACGCCCGACGGTGGGCAGGTCCTATTTGAAGGCAGAGACGTCACCGGACTGCCTATGTATAAACATGCCCGCCTGGGCATCGGCTATCTTTCACAGGAACCCAGCATCTTCCAGCGGCTCAGCGTCCGAGACAACCTGCTGGCGATCCTGGAAACGATGTCTGTCAGCAGCGTTGAGCGATACCATACGGCCAATATGCTGATAAAGCGTTTCGGTTTGACCGAGGTCGCTGACAGCCAGGGCAGATTCCTCTCCGGCGGTGAGCGAAGAAAGCTCGAAATCGCCCGAGCGATGGTGACGGAGCCTTCGTTGATTCTCCTGGATGAGCCTTTTAGCGGCGTCGACCCTATTACCGTTGAGGACTTGCAGGAGGAAATTCGCCGGCTGGTTGCCGCCGGCATGAGCATTCTGGTGACCGATCACAACGTTGAAAGGACGCTGGAGGTGGTTGACAAAGCCTACATAATCGACCACGGTCAGGTAATTGGGGCCGGCTCTCCAGCCGAGATAGTCCGCAACCAGACCGTCAGAAAGCTCTACCTGGGCAATACCTTCGCCGGCGATGAATTCGACTAAAGGTAAGGAAAGATGACGGATATTGAAAAATGTAGAATCACGCATTATCCGGCTGATGTGCTGGCAAACGCTGCCAAGCCGGTAGAAAAAGTCGACGACAACATCCGCCAACTGGTGGAGAAAATGAAAGATATTATGCTCGCGAATAAAGGCATCGGCCTTGCGGCGCCACAGGTGGGCGTGCCGCTTCGGCTGTTCATCATTTCACTGGACGGCAAAAGAGAAGGCGTCCGGGTTTACATAAACCCAACCGTCACGCTGGAAGGCGACCTTGCTGAGATAGAAGAAGGCTGCCTCTCGGTGCCCGGCCTCTATACCAAGATTCGCCGATGCAAAAAATGCAGCGTTACCGCCGCGGACCTTGACGGCAGTGAGTTTACCGAAGAGGCTGATGGCCTTTACGCCAGATGTCTGCAGCACGAGTACGATCACATAGAAGGAATAACCATCGCCGACCGAATGCCCTCGGCAGCGAGAATCGCCCATCGAAAACAATTGAAAAAACTCAGAGAACAACACGGAAAAGATAACGAAACGTAAGAATATTCAGCCCCGCAGAGGTAAGGCCGGGACCCCTTGTGGGGTCGGGCAGAATATTTAGCCCCGCAATTTATTGCGGGGTTCAGAGACTTCCGTTGCCGTACCGGCGACGGCTAAACATGAAAAAACCATTATGAACATTGCTTACCTTGGTAGCGGTGAATTCGGCCTTGAGAGCCTGGAGGCTCTGTGCCGGTCAAGGCACAACCTGCGATTTATCGTAACGCAGCCGCCGCGACCGGCCGGCAGAGGCAGAAAGTCTACGCCCACGCCCGTAGCCTGCTGGGCAAACGCCCAGACGATACCCTTTATCGAAACAGAAGACGCAAATCTGCCGGACATCGGGCGGCAAATCGCCGGCTATGAGCCGGACTTGATCGTCGTAATCGCATTCGGGCAAAAAATTGGCAACGACTTGATAAATCTGCCTGGCCCTGGGCGGGCTATAAATGTGCACGGCTCTTTGCTTCCGAAATACCGGGGGGCCGCACCGATAAACTGGGCGATAATCAACGGCGAAACCGAAACCGGCATTAGCATAATAACTCTGGCGGAAAAAATGGATGCCGGCCAAATCCTGGCACAGCGAAAAACCGAAATTCTGCCCGACGAAACAGCCGGCGAGCTTCACGACAGGCTGGCAAAAATCGCCGCACCGCTGCTGCTGGAGACTATAGACCGGATCGCCGATGGGACTGCTGTCTATGGCGAGCAAGACCATTCGCAGGCAACTCTTGCGCCGAAGCTCAAAAAATCGGATGGATTGTTGGATTTCAATGAGCCGGCTGAAGTGCTGGCCAGAAAAATCCGCGGCCTGTCGCCCTGGCCCGGTGCGCAGGCCGTGTATGTGTCTAACAGAACGCAGAAATCGCTGCCGGTAATAATAGCCAGAGCCGCGATCGTAAGGGAGCGGCCTGCGGACCTTCCGCGGGGAACGCTGGATGAAGACCTAAACGTTGTATGCGGCAGCGGCAGCCTCAAAATCCTGCAAATCAAACCTGCCGGCAGTCGGCTTATGAGCTTTAAGGATTTCGTTAACGGCCAACAAACCTGCCCCGGTGATTTATTTATTAAGAATGCAGGTGGGTGAAACCTCTGCCATCAGCCGGGGGATAGTTTACTCTGGTTGACGAAATCTGCTTTGTACCTCATGGTGTCGATATAGCCGTTATCAGTATTGATAATGCATATTATCGGTCCAAAAACGCAAATCCAAAATAGCAATTATTAATATTGAAAATGCGGATCGTAGGATCTGCAATAATGAACAAGTCCTAAAAAATTTCGTAGATTTAACAAAAAAATACTTGAAAAATGAATTTTTTGCTCGGAATTGGCCGACACAGTCTATTAAATAAGGTTTCTTGTTTGAGTTTTTAGTTTTTGCTTGTCCGATACTACCCCATTGGGTATAATCCATGTAGCTGTCCAAGGAATGGAATTGATCATATCTATTCAAATAGTGCCCACGGATGTGTTTCATATTGGATGACGTAGGAGGAGGTGTATTATGTCCAAAAGAAACCTTACATTCGTTAATAATAGGAAATACATCGGCAGGTATGTAGCTATGGAGTCCTTTAACAATAAATCCATAATAGCTTCGGGCAAAGACCCTATCGATGTAATGGCCAGAGCAGAACGCAAAGGTTTGACAAATCCTCTTGTTGTTTTTGTTCCACCTAAAGGTGCGGTTAACATATTCTGATGCCTATCATTGACTACCCATTTACCAGGCTTGGGCCTGATTCACCTTTCAAACCATTTCTGACTGTTGAGGTAGTCAATCCCAAAAACGGCTTCACCCAACAGATGCCTGCGCTTATTGATACCGGCGCAGATGAGTGTACCATTCCGGGCTTCTATGCAGGCAAACTTGGTCTTCCCTTAAAAGAAGGCAAACCAAAACCTATAGATACGGCCAGTGGTGACAGTATGGTCTACGGTCACCGTGGTTCGATTAATATCTTCGCCATGGCTGGCACTGTAGAAAAGCCAATATTTGATTACGATAAGGTTATCATTACGATTCCCACAGGGCTGCTTGATTTCGCACCCGATTTGAGAGTTTCCTATGCTTTACTGGGCGTCGAGAACTTTTTAAAAGAATATATTTTAACTATAGATTATCCTCGACGGGTCTTGTCCATTCGTAAGGCCTAGGAAAAATAGTAGCACCTTTGTTTTTAAGCACACATGCCCAATCAAAGAATGAAAACTGCACGCCAAGTCGGAGCAGAAGTCTTCAGGCAATTCGACACACAACGAAATTATGTTGCCTCAATCTTGGAAAAACTGCTGCCGCAAACGCAAGAAAGACAGCGGGCTACCGACCTGGTACTGGGAACTATAAGAAACCGCTCCGCCATCGATAGGGTAATAACGACATTCTCCGGCCGTCCGGTCGAGAGGATACCTACAGAACTGCTTAACATCATCCGTTTGGCCGGCTATGAGCTTGTCTACTGCCCGGAAACGCCCGAATACTCCGTCGTCAACGAAGCGGTTGAAAATGCCAAAGCCGTGAGCGGCAAAAAACAGACGGCATTTGTAAACGCAGTGCTGCGACAAATTACCAGGCACATAAGCAATCGCAGTGCTCAACTTTCGCAAGCTGATTTGGCAAGTACACTTCCGCAAACAGCCGTAAGTTATTGTGAATTTGACAGCAAGTTTTTGCCGGACCCGGATGCTTCGCCGGCTGATTATCTTACCGCTGCTTTTTCGCTGCCTAAGTGGCTAATAACTGACTGGCTCAGCGAATACGGCTTAGAAGACACCAGGCAGATTTGCTTTGCGTCAAACCGTAGGCCCAGCATCTACGTAAGGCCGAACACGCTAAAAATCACCGCCCAGGAATTAGCCGAGCATTTTCGCCGGGCCGATATCGACCATGAAATAGTCCCAGAAGTGGAAATGATAAGAATCAAAAGTCCGCAAGACGTTACCCAGGTTGCGGGTTTTGCGCAGGGCCTATTCACCGTTCAGGATATAACAGCTTCGCGGGCGGGTAGGGTGTGCTGGGCACACCTTGGAGGTGATGGTGGGCAGAGCCCACTCCACATACTCGACCTGTGCGCCGCACCAGGCACAAAAACAACGCAGTTAGCAGAGCTGACCGGCGACTCGGCAAAAATCATTGCGACCGACATCGACGCGGAGCGCCTGCAAAAGGTCAAGGAAAACGTCGACCGCCTGGGCATAAAAAGTGTGGGCATCGTGGAATATGAAAAACTCTCTAAAAATTCTCAATCCGGCATTCTAAATTCTAAATTTGATGCAGTTCTCTTGGATGTGCCGTGCTCAAACACCGGCGTGTTGGCAAGGCGTGTTGAGAGTCGCTATCGGCTAAGGCAAAAGACAATAGCAGAATTGGCCAAAACGCAAGCAGAGCTATTGCAAAAGGCGGCAGCACTGGTAAAGCCGGGCGGAAAAATCTGCTACAGCACCTGCAGTATCCAGCGGGCAGAAAACAATGAGCTGGTAAGACAATTCCTTGCAAAAAATGCTGACTTCAATCTGCGGAGCGAAGAACTGCGGCTGCCATCAGCCGAGCAATTCGACCACGATGGCGGGTATGCAGCGATTCTGGTGAAAAAGTCTTAGGTGCCTGGGCTTGTCTGACCAAAGACTAATCCCATTTAGGGCCTTCGGCGTTGATTTCCGCATGTAACTTAGCCAGGGTTTTCTTCATCGCCTCCAAACGCTGAGGCTGACTTTCGCCGAGGTTGCGCTGCTCAGCGATGTCCTCAGCCAGGTTGTATAACTCAAACTGGGTCATTTCGTTGTCAGCCAGAATCTTCCAGTCGCCCTGGCGCATCGCCACCGTGAAAGGCTTACTAAGGGCTTTATCGTACCGCCAGTAAAGCGGCATTCTACGGTCGAGCTTTTCGCCCGTAAACAGCGGCAAAATACTTGTGCCGTCAATCGGCCTATCCGCGGGCACAGGCACTGCCGCCATCGCACATAGGGTGGGCAGAATATCGGTGCCGTTGACCGGCTCGCCGCTGACGGAGCCCGGCTTAACCTTGCCGGGCCAGCGGATAATGCCCGGCACGCGGATGCCGCCTTCATAAACATGCAGCTTCATGCCACGCAGCGGCCCCGGCAAACCAAACGAACGCTGCGAACCGCGATAACGGTTCAACGTCTCGGGGCCGTTGTCGCTGGTGAACATCACAAAGGTTTTATCCCGCAGCTTCATATCATCGAGCGTTTTCATTAGTCGGCCAAACTCATAGTCCATCTGGCTAACGTTGCCGTAATAGATAGCCTCTTTTTTGCCCTGGTACATCTCCACGAACTGCGGCGCCGTAGCAATTGGCTCATGTGGGGCGTGGAACCAGACAAACAGGCAGAATGGCCTTGAATTGTCCCACTTGGTTTTTAGCCAGTCTATCGCTTCCTGGACTATCAATGTTGAAGAATACCCCTGCAACTGGCCTGCGGGGTTGCCGTTGCGGACGAAGTTGTTCGGGTTCTGGTGTGATGGGCCGGCGTTATTTTGAGTGGAAAACCAATACTCAAAGCCGTGGTCGTCAGGCTGCGGCTGCTCCGGCGAGTTAAATCTGCCGTTGCAGTGCCATTTGCCTACGTGGCAGGTCGCGTAACCGGCTTTTTTCAAAATTGCTGCGATAGTAAGCTCCTGCTTTTTCAGATGCACATCACTGCCGGCAGGAATCCAGTCGTAGACGCCGCAGCGATAGGGCGTCCGGCCCGTGAGAATGCCCACCCGCGCCGGCGAGCACACCGGCGCTGCGGCGTAGCAATCGGTGAGCTTCATTCCTTGCTCAGCCAGCTTATCCAGGTTGGGCGTTTTTATGTGCGGGTGGCCGTAGCAGCTTAAATCGCCGTAGCCCAGGTCGTCGCAGAGCACAATAACAGTATTGGACCTATCTTCGGATGCTTTGCCCGCGATCCGTCCGTAAGTGTTTGGGCCTCCAGGAGCGGCAAGCGATGCAGCCGTCCAGCCCATAATCTTAAGAAATTCGCGTCGATTCATCATCTTCTATTCTCCTATTGAGCCGCCGCCAAGGTGCTTTACGATGGCAATTGTAGAGCGAAAGTTTGAAAAGTAAATCCACAGCTTTTCCACAAGACGCATTTGCGATGTGAACAGATTGTTAGAAACAAAAAATTTTTTCGCGCAAAGTCAACACTGACAATGGGCTTTATAAAGTGGAAAAGAATTTGTGCAAATCGGTCTTGATTCACGGTGTCGCGCCCGATAAGTTCTGTGTTATTAGGGTTGGCCGCACCAGTTGCCCGGCGTCCGGCAGGGTTTTTACCGGCGGAGCGGGCAATTGCCGTGCGGGTTCTTGATGTATAGTTGCAACGTTTCGCAGGAACCCGAGGGGCAGGCCCGTACCAATTGAGCCCGCAGCCCGCGATAGTTTGAAATTGCCCGGCCGCGCCGGGTGAGCCAGCGGAGCAGGGCGTTTTCCACAAGGACAGTTGGTGCAGGCCCAGTCAGCTCGGCTTGGCGACTCGCCAAGCCGCAGTCAGACAGGGGAGTATGGATGCAGGGCGTGTTCACGGATGAACGTTTCAGGCCTACGGGCTCAGACCCGCCTTTGGCGGACCGCTTAGCGGGGGCCCGCTGCCAGGCGATAGCGACACAGTCTCCGGGTTCCTGCGAAGCACAAGCCGACAGCCGCAGTGCAGCGGAAGCGCAAATAAATGCTATTTGTCAGGCTCTTGCCGAACGACTTGGACAGCAGCGGTATCAAATATGGTTTAAGAATTCAACCAAATTCACTCTTGGGCAGGCCCGGCCAGGCGAATCCGCCGGCTGCCTGAAGATCGGCGTGCCGAATCTGTTCATCGCCGGTTGGATCGAAAATCATTTCTTGGATGAAATCAACCAGGCAGTTCTGGCGGCCACCGGCGCCAGCCTCAAGATTATCTTTGCCGTCGCCGCGGAGCTTTCGGCAATTGCGCCTCGCCGGTCGGACTGGCCGCTGCCTGACGGTCGCGGCTCATCCATCATCCATCATTCATCGTCCGTCGTCCGTCGTCCGTCGTCCTCTACCGGGGGCCTGAAGCTGACGCTTGATACGTTCGTTGTCGGCCCATCGAACGAGCTGGCCTGCAACGCCGCCAAGCAGGTTGCATCCGAACAGCAAAGCCGCCTTCCCGCCGGGCAGCCGCCTACCTTCAATCCGCTGTTTATCCACGGAGGATACGGGCTGGGCAAAACACACCTGCTGCAGGGCATCTGCAACGAGGCGGCCAAAAATCGACCACAAACTAACCGCCTATATCTGTCGGCAGAGGACTTTGCCAATCAATTTGTGCTGGCACTGAAAACAAAAAAGCTGGAGACCTTCAGGCACAAAATGCGACAAACCGACTTATTAGCTATTGACGACATCCACTTCCTGGCGAACAAGCCCGCCACCCAGGAGGAATTCCTGCATACCTTCAACACCATCAACTTGGCAGGCAAACAAATTGTTCTGGCTTCGGATGCGCACCCCAAAATGATCAGTCAATTGTCGGAAAAGCTGGTCAATCGTTTCATCTCTGGAATGGTCGTCAAGATTGACCCGCCGGACTTTCAAACCCGCTGCCAGATCTGTCGGCAATATGCCGCCCGTTTAGCGGGCGGAAATTCTAAATTGCCCGGCTACGCCGGGCCTGTGCCCGAAAGCGTAATAAGGTACATTGCCGAGAATCTGCGAGGCAGTGTGCGGGAGTTAGAAGGGGCACTGGTGAAGGTAGTCGCATATTCGGCATTACAGAACGAGAAAATCACATTGGCGATGACGCAGGCGGTGTTGGTCGAACACCTCGAAAGATGCGACCCAATCGTGCGCATAGCGGACATTGAATCGGCGGTTGCTGCGTACTTTGGCACAACGGTGACAAGCTTACACTCCTGCAAGAAAGATAGGACTGTCTCGCTGGCCCGGCATTTTAGCATGTACCTGGCCAGAAAGCATACCAAGATGAGCTCCTGCGAGATCGGGCGGTTTATGGGCAACAAAAATCACGCCACCGTGCTGCTTGCCTGCCAAAGAATCGAGGAGCTGCTCAAACAAAATGCAGATGTTCACTGGCGCTCGCCCGCCGGCAACAGGCTCGCCAAAGCCAAAGTGGTGCTTACTGCCCTCGAAGAAAGTATCTCAGCCTGATCAGGGCAACAGGATACCACGTTGCTCGTCCCCCTGCTTCCGCAGGGGCAAGCCTGTCCCCGCGCAAGCGGGGATCTCCCGTCGCTCGGGTCACGGGCGACGGAATTCCGCCTGCTATCCTGATTTCCTGATATTCTACATCCTGTTTTCCTGACGGCCTGATTTCCTTTCCCCCGAGTCGCGCGCGACGATTGCGGTCTTACACTTGGGTATTGCCGCCAAAAACTGCGAGCCATAGGATTTATTGACTATCCTACCATCCAGAACGACGACGATGCCGGTATCGGTCTTGCTGCGGATCAGCCGGCCAAAGCCCTGCTTGAACTTGATTATCGCCAGCGGCAGCTGATAGTCGTAAAAAGGATTGCCGCCTTGCGCCTTTATTTGTTGCAAACGGCCTGCGATGAGCGGCCTGTCGGGCACGGCAAACGGCAGACGAACAATGATGACGTTTCGTAACGCCGCGCCGGGCACGTCTACGCCTTGCCAGAAACTGTCGGTCCCAAACAAACAGGACCTGCTGCCGGCCTTGAAACCGGCAAGTAGCGCAGTCCTATCCAGACCCGCACCCTGCTGGTGCAGGGCAAAATTGTTTTCCGCCAGCCAGGCCGAGAGCTTATCGGCGAACTCCTGGAGCATCTCGTAGCTGGTAAAAAGTACAAAAGCGCCGCCGGCGGTCTTGTGTATATATTTCTTTACCATTTGGACCGCGGCATCAATAAAAGCCGGCGCATTTGGCTCAGGCAGGTCCTTCTCGACATAGACGGTCACCTGCCTATCGTAGTCAAAAGGCGAGCCAAGTCTAAGGGCGTCAAAATCCGCCAGGCCAATGCGACCGGCAAAAAAATCGAAATCATGCACCGGTGGATGATTATCAATGCACGCTGCGCTACTCAAAGTGGCACTTGTTAGTATGACTGATTCGTATTTATCGAATAGACATCTCTTTACGTCGGGGCCGACATTTAGCGCCGCACTTTTCAAAAAGATGCCGGCTCTTTCCCCTGCCGACGGCGCCTCCGGCAGCTCCACCCAATAGACGTAGTCGGGCCTTGTCTGCATCAGAAAGCACTGCAGGTCTTCCGCCAGCGCTTCACAGCGGCCCGTGAACCGCATAATTTCAAACCTCTCGTCAACGTCTTTTGTCTGCTTGGCAAGCTTGGCTAATTCGCAGCGCAAATCCTTCAGATGACCGGAGATTCTGTCATCGACAAAATTCTTGCAGCACCTGCCGTTAGTCTCATCCCGTGTCCGCTCAAACCAATCACGAACGCTCTGAAAGAAAAGCCTCGACTGGCCGGCTATTTGCCCGACCAAATCGATGGCTTTATCTGCGCCGGTGTACGCCAGAAGCCCTTTTCGCGTGCGCGGATTGTAGAGGCCGTCCAGCAGAAATTTGACCCGGCGGTCGCTGATGCTAATTCCGAAGTGCTCCTCCGCCACGTGCTCGATATTGTGCGCCTCATCGATTATGACGCAGCGATAATCCGGCAAAACCGACGCCCCCTCTTCCTTGAGCGCCAGGTCGCTAAATAGCAGCGCGTGGTTGGCCACGATTATATCGGCGTTTTCGAGCTTGCGCCTGGCCCGCCAGTAGAAGCAGTCGTGAAAATGCGGGCACTTTCTGCCCCGGCAGTTTCCGTGCTCACTCTTGACCGCGTCCCAGAGCAGATTTCTCGGCACAAACGGAGCGTCGCTGAGAGACCCATCATCAGTCTCGCCGGCCCAGTCATTCAAAGCTCGAAGCTGTGAGCCGAACTCATCGAAAAGTCCCATTGGGCGGCGCAGCGCAAAGTCCAGCCGACGCCGGCAAAGATAATTGCCTCTTCCTTTTGCCAATGCCGCTGTGAATCCGCCGGGTATGCAATCGGCCAGAAAGGGAATATCCCTATTGATTAGCTGTTCCTGCAGCGTGATGGTAAAAGTGCTGATGAGCACCTTGCCTCCTCTGCTTTCGCTCGTCAGGGCGGAGGCCCTTGCCGGAGCACGGCAGGGGCAAGCCTCTCCCCGCGCAGGCGCGGAGCGGCGGACCTGCCCGCCATCCGTCTGCGGTTCCCGCGGAGTGGAGGCCCTCTGGCGGGCCAGCTCTATCGCTGGGACAAGGTATGCAAAACTTTTGCCGACGCCGGTGCCGGCCTCGACGACTAAATGCCGACCGGCTTGAAAGGCCTTGCCAACCGCACAGGCCATTTGCACCTGCTGGGGCCGCTCCTCGAATTGGGCAACCCGGCCAAGGCGGGTCGAAATCAATCCCCCCGCAGCAAAAACCTTTTCTATATCTAAACCTGCGTTCGCCTTTATCATACGAAGAATATTATCCGTTTTTCATCACTCATAGCAACCATCGAATATCAAGAATCGGGCATCAAGCATCGAGTATCGCAGCGCTGAAAGTCCGGCCCTTGGACGGAACGAGCCACGAAATGACACCCTCGCCGAGATACGCGGCCTCCAGCCGCTTCGTGCCCCTCACCACGCCGCAGCCCGCAATCCTGCATAATCGGTTCCGAGACAACCCTGAGAGGGTGTGTGAAAAGTTCAAAGTGATTGTTCAGAATAAGCCGATACTTCCCATATAGGAGGTGCGTTATTGAATGGACTGGTAATCAAGGGAAGGAACGGCATATGGACACACACAAGAGGTACC
>Ga0315296_10002425_pt1 | contig 15935 bp, 18 predicted proteins | sample YL17G14_18_MG_FD_203921 | JGI IMG/M metagenome (GOLD analysis project Ga0315296, IMG submission 203921) | Sediment microbial communities from Yellowstone Lake, YNP, Wyoming, USA - YL17G14_18 | ecosystem: Environmental > Aquatic > Freshwater > Lake > Sediment | place: USA: Wyoming | collected... | reverse complement strand
GCGGCCGTGGCGCCTACCGCTACCGCTGACCCATTCCCGCGCATGACCTCTTCGTACCTCTTCGTAGCATGCGCATCCTGCGCATGATGTCTTCGTATCATGCACATCCTGTGCATGACTGCTATACTTCCCTCCTACCGATCCCAGAAAGGACCCTTCCATGCAATTCCGAAACGACGGCCGTGCGCTCGATGAGCTTCGATCCATCGAAATCGTCCCCGACTACATCGAGCAGCCAATCGCCAGCGTCCTCTACAAGCAGGGACGCACCTGGGTGCTCGCCGCGGTCGACGCCGACGACCAGGTGCCGAAGCACGCCAAGGATCGCAACGAGGGCTGGCTGACCGCGGATTACGCCCTCCTGCCGGCGTCCACACGTCCCCGCACTCCGCGCGAATCACGCATCGGCCGCCAGTCCGGCAGGACCGTCGAGATCCAGAGGATCATCGGACGAAGCCTCAGGGCGGTCGTCAACCTGTATCAGATCCCTGACATCAACCTGTACGTCGATTGTGATGTCCTTCAGGCCGACGGCGGCACTCGCACGGCCTCGATCACCGCGGCGTATGCTGCGCTCGCGATGGGAATCGAGCGCCTGATCGATTTCGGCAAGCTCGCCGCCAGCCCCCTCAATGACACCCTCGCGGCCGTAAGCTGCGGCATTGTGCAGGGCTTCGAGATTCTCGACATGAACTACAACGAGGACATGATGGCCGCGGTCGATTTGAACCTCGCGATCACCGGCAGCGGGAAGTACGTCGAGATTCAGGGCACCGCGGAGGGTCGTGCGATCGGGCCTGGTGAGCTCAATCGCCTACTCACGCTCGCCCAGAAGGGCGTTGCTCAGATCATCGAGAAGATGCGGAAGGCAATGGGGGGGATCGATGTAACCCTGCCACGGGGTGGCTGAAGAGATTCCGATACAAAGTCGGCAACGTCGGGTGGCGCCACCCGGTTGTAGCGCCCCAGCAGGCTGGAAAGACCGTCCGGCATGATTTATCCTTTTACTGTGCCGCGCAGACTCCTCATAGCGACCACGAATCCCGGCAAGGCCCGGGAGATATCCGCGTTGCTTGGAGACCTGCCGATCGATCGCGTTCATCTCGGTGACGCGCCGCTTCCTCAGATGCCGAAAGCGGCGGAGGACGGCGATACGTTCGAGCAGAACGCCGTCGGGAAGGCGCTGCACTACGGGAAGCTCAGCGGGCTTCCGACAATCGCGGAGGATGCGGGGCTGCAGATTCCGATTCTGGACGGCTGGCCGGGCGTGCGCTCATCGCGGATTGCACAGACCGATGAGGCGCGCGTCGCGATGGTGCTGGACCGACTGAAAGGCAAGGCGGATGAGGACTGGCTGGGGCTGTTCATCTCCGTGGCGGCTTTCTACGATCCCAGGAACGAGATCACCGAGACATTCCTGGGCGTGTGCCAGGGCACGATCGTCGAGGAGCCGAAGGGTGAGAATGGATTCGGCTACGATCCCATTTTCTGGCATCCGGGGTATGGCCGCACTATGGCGGAGCTGACGACGGAAGAGAAGAACCTCGTCAGCCATCGCGGCCAGAGCTTTCGCGCGCTCGCGCGATGGCTGAGAGAGTACGACTGGGAGTGAGACTTTCTTAACTCTCCAGTGGCACACACAGCGCGCAACGATGTGTGTGTTCTCTTGAATCACTGAGTGATCGTCCATCCATGCACACATATCCTCGCTACGCTCGGCTATGTGTGTGTTCTCGATCTCTGCTCATAGCTGGTGCCCGAGGCCGGATTCGAACCGGCACGCCGATTACTCAGCTGGGGATTTTAAGTCCCCTGTGTCTACCTGTTCCACCACTCGGGCTGGGTCCTGGCAATACACGAATAACGCCGCTGCACTATTATCCACTATTCCAGGAAAGGTTAACCTGCGGGGACCCCGCGCGGCCGCGTCACTTCTTCTTCTTCCCGACCTTGGCCTCGCGGCTGCGCTTGATATCCAGAAGCCGCTCCTCCGACTGCCTCTTGTATCTCCGCAGCTTCTCTTCATTTGACAGCGGGTGGTCACCGCGACGGCCATGTCCGCCGCCACGCTGGTAGTCTCTGTCACCCCTGCCTCTTGGCCTGCCTTTCTCACCTGATGGCTCGCCTGCCTCCTTCTCGGGCCGCGGTTCCTCGCCGGGTTTCTGCTCGTCGGCCGCGCCCTCGCTCGCGGGGGAGCCCTCATCGGACGGCTCCGCCTTCAACTCTGCCGGTTTCCCGGCGCTGTTGTCGGAAGCGTCGGCTTCGAGCTTATGTTCTTCGGGAGAGTCCGTGCTCTCGGGACTGGTTTCCGTTACCGTTGTCTGTTCGGACAATATATCTTTTTCTTCGCTCAAGCGAGTATCCACCACCTGGTCTCAAGGAGGCTGGTAGAAGACTCTAGCATTACCCCGTAGTGCTGTCAAGCGCACAAGCGGGCTGCATCGACGACAAGCTACGCTCGAGGACTCGCTCCGCTTGTCGTCGCCACCCGCCGGCAACGGTGGTTCAGCGCATCTCGCGATTTGTGGTATGATTCGGCCGTGCGTGAGCCTGCGGAGCGAGTCCTGGTAGTGAGGGCCGAGTGGGTCCATTCTCTCCATCGGACCAGGGGCTTTCTGACGGAGATACATCCGGACTTCTTCCCCGAGTTGCCGAGCCGGGCGTTCTTCGCCGACCGTCCCCAGGCTGAAAAGGACCCCGGCCTGAGGCAGGTCATCCCGTACGTGCTCGTGCGATTCGGCGGAAAGTACCTGACCGTCACTCGTCACCGTACCCAGGGAGAAAAGCGCCTGCATGACAAGATGAGCTTCGGGATCGGGGGGCACATAAACCCGGTGGACGGTGACGAGGGCGAGATCCTTGACGCAGGTCTGAGGCGCGAGCTTTCGGAGGAGCTTGCTGTCGACGATCCGCCGGGCTGGGGCGATTTGAGCCCGATGGGGCTCATCTGCGACGACACAGACGAAGTCAGCCGGGTCCATCTTGGAATCGTGCTCAGGTGGGACGTGACCGAGCCTGTCGTCATACGGGAAACCGACAAAATGCACGGTGAATACATGGCCCCGCAGGCCATCGGGGCCGCCCGCGACCGCCTTGAAAACTGGTCCCGGCTTGTCTATGATGGCTTACTCGGCCTGCCCCCCGATACCGACACGTCCGCGGTCGCTGGGGAGGCGCATGTGCGGGAAGGCCCATCCGGTCATCGTGAGGCGCATCTCAGATGAGCTCAGAGGTCACCGTCCGGCCCGTTTCACCCGAAGCAAGACCAGCCCCGACGATCAGGGACTACGTCGAGCTGGCTCGGCCTTTCACCATGCTCGCCCCGTTTGTGGGCGCGATGTCCGGAGCCCTGATCGCCCTGGGGGATATCGGGGACTATTCACTTATATGGAAAGGGGTGCTGGCCGGCATCACCGGCTCCCTTCTCAACGCGGCCTCGAATGCGATCAACCAGTACTACGATCTCGAGATCGACCGGATCAACAAGCCGGCACGTCCTCTGCCGTCGCAGCGGTTGACGGTGGGCCAGGTGCTGGTTTTCGCCTGCATTCTCTATGTTTTGTGCATCGTGCTGGGCTTCCTCGTCAGCAGGGCGTTCCTTGTGGTGGTCCTGGTATGCGCGGCGTTTTCATGGGCCTACTCCGCTCCGCCGGTGAGGCTGAAGAACAACGGGATACTCGCCAATATCGCCATGGCCGTGCCTCGGGGCTTCATGTTGATTGTCGGGGGATGGGTGGCGGTCCGTCCGGAGGCCTGGAGCGATCCCACGCCCTGGCTCGTGGGGCTTATCATATTCCTGTTCCTGGTCGGTGCGGCCAGCACGAAGGACTTCGCGGACGTAAAGGGCGACGAAGCCGGCGGGGCTCGCACCGTGGTCGTCACCTTCGGCTTCCGCCGAGCGGCCTGGATCATCGCTCCCTTCCTGGTGATCCCCTACATCGTCATCCCCCTGCTGGCCCTCCTCGCCGGTCCCGGGAACCTCAGGCCACAGGTCTCCTGGCTCGCCCTGCTCGCTCTCTGGGGAGCCTATACCGCCTGGCTGATCGTACGGGACCCGGATTCCCTGGCCCTCGAGGGGAACCATCCTTCCTGGAAGCACATGTATCTCCTGTTGATGGTGACTCAGCTCGGGTTCGCGGCGGTCTACGCTCTCCCCGGCTGATCCGGCGTGGGATTCAGGGCGGGGATAAGGGGAGCTCATGATGAGAGTACTCAAACCACTGCTTGTTCTGATAGTCATCCTGATCGTTGTCGCCCTGTTCACACCTCAGGACATCAGGGATGGTAATTTTTTCTATGCTTACGGGAGAGTCCTGGATGCGCTGGGAAACTCAGGGGCCGCCGCCGGCGCGTATAAGACATCCTTCGAGGCGATGCCCGGCAATATCAGGTTCGTCCGCTCCTACGTGAGGGCCCTGAATGACATCGGCGAGCGGACGGAAAGCGAGAGCCATTTTGTAACCGCCTACGATGTGGCCAATCAATGGATAGAGGATCACGAGGGCCATGACCAGGTGTGGCAGATGCATATCGAGAAAGCCCGCGCAGAGTGGGGCAAGGGAAGCAGGGGCGCGGCGAAGGTCTCCATCGACACTGCGGTTGAGCTCATGCCGACCGACTACTATGCGCTTGTCTGCCAGGGAATAATATATCGGGACATTCAGCCCAACAACAAGGATGCAGTGGGACGGTCGATTTCCATTTTCGAGCAGGCGATTGAGGTTCGTCACTCGACTCGCACCTACTGGGCTCATTTCGAGCTGGCCAAGGCGTACTGGATGCTGCGCGATGAGGCCCGCGCGCTCAACGAGCTCGATCAGGCGATCTCGCAGTTCCCGCCCCGACGGATTCGAATCGAGGCGGAAAGGCTCAAGCACGAAATCCAGTCCTCGGGAAGAAGCGAGAGGTAGTGCGGCCTTCGTTATCTCGTCTCAGTGATCGGCTGCAGGGTCGAGATCTTCCAGTCGCCCGGAGGGGAGCCTTCCTCGCCGGCTGAGCGGACGAGTTTGAGTGAGAAAGGGGCGCTGTTGGGAATCAGGGGATTCTCGGCCACCGACGGGTACTCCACGATCATGTCCGTCGCGACAAAGACCACGTGCACCATAGCCTCCGTCTCCGTCTTCTCCATCTCGGTTATCCTGTAGAAAAGCCCGATGAACTTGTCTATCGTCTCCTCGTCTTCCGGCGTCGGCGGGCTGGAGATGTCGGGAAAGATCAGGAGCCTGGCCCAGGATGCCACATTGCCCGCGGACTCGGGCGCCACATACTCCGCGGCGCCGTCCAGGTCTCCGCGACCGGCCTCCTTCAGGAAATGGATCACCACCCGCTGAGGTGTCTGCTCCGGCGAGAGGGCCCCCTTGCATGCTGTGTGAGCGGATATCAGGCAGGCCAGAATCGGAATGAAGCGGAGAGCGTGCAATGTGAGATGATGCATCATGTTCCCCGGAGACATGGTGTCAGTGCACCGCCGTATCAGAACCGCGACCGTGAGGGAGCGGACACGCGACTCCTGCAACCAGTCAACATCGTGGCGAAAGCCGCCGACCCGCTTACTTCGTGAGCGGCTCGGAGACATCGCCGGTCGAAAAACACTACGTCACCGCGGGTCGATTGCCGAATCCGCGCTCCAGGCCCCCGGCTCGGTTCGGAGGAATGAACTTGATCTCCTCCGTATCCGGCTCTGGTTCCGGCTCCTCGTACTCATCCGTGGCCCTGAAAATGCAGACCCGGCGTTCATCACCCTCCCCGATCGAGCGTGACTTGAAGCCGGGGAACTCCTTGATGATCTGGTGAATCTGCTTGCGGTCCCGTTGCCTCATGACCGGCAGCGAGACCTTGTCCCCGCAGCTTGCGGCATCGCAGGCGCGCCGCACGAGGGTCCTCAGGGCTTTTCTCTTGTTCTCCCGGTACCCGCCGGGATTGATGACGACGGGCTTGTAGAGGGGAAAGTCGCGATTGTGGATGGCGCTTACGAGGGTCTCGAGGGCCTCCAGGGTGCTCCCGCCCTTCCCGATGATCAGCCCGAGATGGGGACCCTTGACGTTCACCAGGATCTTGTCGAAGTATTCGATGTAAAACAGATCCGACCTGATCCCGATCCTCTGCAGAAGCGTGCTGAGAATCGCGACAGCTTCCTGCCCCCTGCTCCGCGTCGCCTCAACCCTGACCTTCACTCCGTTCGGCGCATCGGTGACGCTCCGCACCACCACGTCTTCCCTGCTGAGCCGCATCTTCTTCAAGGCCGCATCGATCGCCTCGGCCTCTGTCGCGGCGATCTGGTCGCAGTAAAGCATGGTAAGACCCACCATCCTTTCGCGCCCGGTCTCTCAGGTCGTGCTGCTGCGACCGGACTATTTCTTCTTGCTGCGTCCCGCCGAAGGTTTGCCCTTGTTAGGCAGCCGGGGCCCCTTTCCCTTCTCGGGAATGGCCGCCTTGTTGGACGGCCGGGTGCCCGTCGAAGCCTTCGGGGATGCTTCCTCGCGCTGACCCTCCTCGAGCGCGACTTCCCGCTGAATCCGCCAGGTCTGCCCCATCTGCAGGGCGTTCGTTGTGATGAAATAAACCAGAAGCCCGGTGGGGAAGATCAGGCCCAGCAGGATGAACATCGGCAGCATAAAATTCATCATGTTGGGTTGGCCCGATGATGCCGCCTGGGTCTGGGCCTGCATCTGGCGGGATTGAATCCAGGTGGTGGCTATATAAACCGCCACCAGCCAGAGGGTGGGTAGATAGAGGAAGCGGTCGGCGACCTGCGAAAAATGCATCAGCCCGAACAGGTCGAACACTCCCGCTTTTAACGCAACTTCGGGATACGGATTGGAGACAAGCGGGGGGATGGTGAGCTGCAGTCCGAAGAAGGTTGCGTGTTCGAACCCTTCGAGCCGGAGGTAGTAGATCGGGTCCCTGAGAACGAAGAACAGCGAGATGAAGATCGGCATCTGGATCAGGATCGGCCAGCACGAGGAGAGCGGATTGACTTTGTACTTGCGGTACAGCTCCATCAGCTCCTTCTGCTGCTGGTCGGGTTTGTCCTTGTACTTTTCCTGGACGGCCTTCATCTCCGGCTGAAGCTTCTGCATGAGCTTCATCGCCTTGCTCTGCTTGAGGTTGAGCGGATACATGGCGAACCGCACCAGGATGGTCAGGAGGATGATGTCGATGGACCATGTCCTGGTGACGTAGTGGGTCTTGTCCATGATCCAGATAAGTATGTCTATGATGCCCTCAAGCATGAGAGACCCGAAAGCTACCCCCTGGTCACCGATTGATTAAAGGATTCATTTGCGGTTTGTTGCCGCATACACGACACGCATATGCCCGCAAACCGGGCCCATGCGCAATGCCCTGAAATCTCTTGCCCGTGTCGGCCTTCCTGCCGACCGATATGAAATAATAACTCACTCTAGCCGTGGTGTCTATGCTGTCTTATAAAATTTGCTTAATTAGCTATGGACTGAATCCCGCTCATCCTCCAGATGCTGGTACGTGGCCGGTGTGTCCGCTCTCTCGCCGGGCAGCGGCGGCACCGGATCGTACCCCCCCGGATTCCAGGGATTGCACCTGAGAAGCCGCATGACGGTGAGCCACGTGCCCTTCAGAAAGCCGTGCCGTATGTACGAGATCCGGGAATACTCGCTGCACGTCGGGTAGAATCGGCATGAGGCGGGCAGAAACGGACTTATCGCCAGTTGGTAGCCTCGTACGAGCCATGCGGCGAGTATTCCCAGCAGTCGGTTCATTCTCTCCGTCCCCCTCCCGCGTGCCCGCCCAATTCGCGCCGGATGATTTCCATCCTCTCCTTCGCTCTCGTCTCCGCCGATGGGGACAGAAGCCCGGCTTTCAGGAGCAGCCTGAGGAAAATGTCCTCGACGTGCCAGGCGTGGTCGATTGCAGGTTTGCCGATCACCTGGATGACAATGTCGTGACCCGGTCGAATATCCTTCCACCAGACTCGCACGGCTTCCCGGATAAGGCGACGCACACGGTTGCGACCCGTCGCCAGCTTGATCACCCGCTCCGGTATCACGAATCCCACCCTCCCGGAAGCCCCTGCTTCGCCTCGCGGATCATGCCTTTGCACCGGATGAACCGCTATCTGGAGAAACGCAAGGCGGTGCCGTCTACCGGAACGCACGACCCGATGAAACTCTTGTTTGCGCCTCAATCGAGGGGGCAGGCGATTTCCCTGTGCCGAAGTCATGATGCCGCTCGCATCAATCATACCGCGATTCGTCCGCCCGGCAACAAAAAACCCGTGCTCTGCCACACGGGATTCCGCCGGCGCATGTCCCGCAAAGCCTACTTCTGCTCAACCTGGACCGCCAGCCGCTTTCTCCCCTTTGCTCTGCGATTCTTGATGACTCTTCGCCCGCCGGGCGTGCTCATCCGCTCCCGAAATCCGTGCTTCCGGGCTCGTTTCCTCTTCTTCGGCTGATACGTCCGCTTCATCGATTCATTCCGTCCTTCCCAGGACACACAAAAACGCGCCCTCGCGGGCCCGGGAATACTATCACGTCAACCTATCCCGCGCAACCCTTCCTCAGCGCCAAAGGCGCGATCAATAGTCGACATACGTCAGGTTGCATCCGGCAGACCTCACCCCCTGGCCCCCTCTCCACAAGTGGAGAGGGGGAACGGGGGTGAGGTGGAGAATCGATTGCCGCACGCCCCCTGTGCGCCACGCATGGAGTGGCATTTCGATTCAAAAAAGAATAGGATATGCGGTCAAATTGAGGTCCGAACTCGGGATGTCCCCGGTCCGATCGGAGGTGCCGATGCCGCCGGCCTTTGACGCGATTGATCGCCTCTGCGTGAACACCATTCGCACTCTCTCCATCGACATGGTCCAGAAGGCCGACTCGGGACATCCGGGTCTGCCGATGGGCGCCGCGCCCGCGGCCTACGTGCTCTGGTTCCGTCATCTCAAACACTGTCCGAAGTCCCCGCTCTGGCCCGATCGCGACCGCTTCCTCCTCTCCGCCGGGCACGGCAGCGCGCTGCTCTACTCGCTCCTCCATCTCGCGGGCTACGATCTCACACTGGACGACCTGAAATCGTTCAGACAGTGGGGGAGCAGGACGCCGGGACATCCGGAATGGTCTTTGACGCCCGGCGTCGAGGCCACTACCGGCCCGCTCGGGCAGGGCTGCGCGAACGCTGTCGGCATGGCGCTCGCCGAGCGATGGCTGGCCCATCGATACAACCGTCCAGGGCACACAATCGTTGATCATTTCACCTTTGCCCTGGTCTCCGACGGCGACCTCATGGAGGGAATCAGCGCGGAGGCGTCCTCTCTCGCCGGACATCTCGGTTTGGGAAAGCTGATCTTCCTGTACGACTCGAACGATGTGTCCCTCGACGGGCCGACATCCATGGCCTTCTCGCGGGAGGATGTTCTGAAGCGCTACGAGGCGTACGGGTGGCAGACGCTCGGAGTGGAAGACGGCGATGTCGACCTCAATGCGATCGATGCCGCGATTGTCGAAGCGAAATCCGACACCTCGCGTCCTTCCATTATCGAGATCAAGACCACGATCGGCTACGGGTCGCCCAACAAGCAGGGAACAAGCGCCGCGCATGGCAGTCCTCTCGGCAAAGATGAAGTGATTCGTGCGAAGAGGAAGCTGGAATGGGAATGGCCAGATGAGACCTTCCGCATTCCTGAAGAAGCGCTGTTGAGGTTCCGCGAGGCTGTCGATCGCGGGAAGAGCGAACTGGACACATGGATCAGGGCGTTCGACTCGTACGCGCGTGAATATCCCGAGCTTGCGGCGGAATGGAACCGAGCGATGGCCGGGGAGCTTCCCGACGGCTGGGATTCGGATCTACCGAGATGGGAGCCGGGAGAGAAGATATCGACGCGGGCCGCCGGGGGAGTCGCGCTGAACGCGATCGCCGGCAGAATCCCATGGCTGATCGGCGGCGATGCGGATCTCTCGTCCTCCACAAAGACCTCCATCAAGGGCTCCGGCTCAGCGGAGAAAAGGAGCGAGGAAGCGGGGTGGCGGAACATACACTTCGGCGTACGGGAGCACGCGATGGGCGGGATTGTGAACGGCATGGCGTATCACGGCGGCGTGCGCCCGTTCGCGGCCACGTTTTTCGTTTTCTCGGACTACATGCGCCCGTCCGTACGTCTGGCCGCTATGAACCGGCTTCCTGTGATTCTTGTGTGGACGCACGATTCGATAAGCGTCGGTGAGGACGGTCCCACGCACCAGTCCATCGAGCACCTCGCCTCGCTGAGGGCGATGCCGGGCCTCGCGGTGGTTCGTCCCGCCGATGCTGCGGAGACCGTCACGGCGTGGAAATGGGCGATCGAGACTCGCGACCGTCCGACAGCCCTGATCCTGACCCGGCAGGACCTTCCCGTGCTGGACAGAAGCGTCCTGGCAAGCGACGAAAATCTCGAACGCGGCGCGTATGTGCTCTCCGACCCTGCGGAGAAACAGCCCGGCGCGATCATCATCGCGACCGGGTCGGAGGTCCATGTCGCGCTTGCAGCGCAGGAGATTCTGTCGGCGGAAGGTGTTCCTGTGCGTGTCGTCTCGATGCCGTGCTGGGAGGCGTTTGAGGATCAGACTGAGGAATACCGTGAGTCGGTGCTGCCCTCGTCGGTCAAGGCAAGAGTCTCCGTCGAGGCGGGATCAACTCTGGGCTGGGAGCGATGGGTCGGCGAGGGCGGCAGGGCGATTGGAATCGATCGCTTCGGAGCGTCCGCGCCCGGCCCGATGCTCATGGCAGAATTCGGCTTTACTCCTGAACGAGTCGCCGCGGAGGTCCGGGCGCTTCTGAAGTAGATGCGGACGTCCACATGCTCGAAGACTCGCATGTGGACGCCACCGACGAATGACTACATCCCGCGAACTTGTCGTGCGAACCCTGAACCATCAGCCGGTCGAGCGCGCACCGCGCGACCTCTGGACGCTGCCCGGGGTGCGCATGTTTCGCGCCGACGAAATCGAGAAGATGCTCCGGCGGTTTCCGGAAGATATCGTTGAGCCTGATTTCATCCACGGCAAAGGCGCTCTCGAAGAAGGCACACCGCACGAGGTCGGCGAATACAGGGACGCCTGGGGCTGCGTGTGGAAAGTCGCCGAGGCGGGAGTTATCGGGGAGGTGAAGACCCACCCGCTTGCGTCATATTCGGCGCTCGCCCGCTTCAAGCTGCCCCGCGAGCTTCTTGACGACGCCGATTTCAGCAGGGTCAACCCCGGCTGCTTGCGGACATCCTGCTTCGTTCTCGCGGGCAGCACCGTTCGGCCGTTCGAGCGGGCGCAATTCCTCAGGGGGACCGAGGCCCTATTCGTCGACCTCGCGTACGGCGCGAAGGAGGTCCGGACTCTGCTGGAGATGCTCCATGATTTCTATACCCGCGAGCTCGAGATGTGGGCGGCGACCGATGTCGACGGGGTCTCGTTCATGGACGACTGGGGCTCGCAGACCTCGCTTCTCATCTCTCCCGACATGTGGCGGGATGTCTTCAAGCCCCTCTACGTGGACTATTGCGATATCCTTCACCGGATGGGCAAATACGCATTCTTCCATTCCGACGGGGACATCTCGCTGATAGTCGATGAGCTCATAGAGGTCGGGATCGACGCGCTCAACTCGCAGCTTTTCTGCATGGACATCGAGAAGCTCGGCGAGAGGTTCGCGGGACGGCTCACATTCTGGGGCGAGATCGATCGCCAGCGGATCATGCCGTTCGGCACGGAGGACGAAGTCAGGCAGGCGGTGCGAAGGGTGAGGAAGGCTCTGGATCGCGGCAGGGGCGGGGTTATCGCCGAATGCGAGTGGGGGCTTGACGTTCCGTACGAGAATGTAGCCGCGGTTTTCGATGAGTGGCTGAGGCCGCTCGATGCGTATTCCGACGGTTAGCCCGTGGAGACATCATTCATGAACGATCTGCTTGAGCGAATCGCGACGTGCATCGTGCGGGGCAAGGTGGAGGTCAACTCCCCTTATCCTCCCGACATGCATGGGCGTGATGGGGCTTCCGAGCTCACCCGGGAGGCGCTGAGGAAGGGCATCCCGGCGGACAGGGTCCTCTCGGACGCGCTCGTTCGCGGAATGCAGATCATCGGCGAGAGGTTCAGCGCGGGCGAGGCTTTCATTCCCGATCTGCTGATGAGCGCGAAGGCGATGAACGCTGCGATGGCGCATCTCGAGCCCTTTTTCCAGTCGGGTCAGGTCAGGCACAAAGGCGTCTTCGTGGTCGGCACCGTCGCCGGCGACCTTCATGACATCGGCAAGAATCTTGTCGCAATGGTGGTGAAGGGAGGCGGCTGGGAGGTCGTGGACCTCGGAGTCGATGTCCCGCCCGAGAAGTTCCTCAAGGCTGTCGAGGAGCATCCCGGCTGCGCGGTCGGTCTCAGCGCTCTTCTCACGACCACGATGCCGAGCATGGCGAGAATAGTGCGCGAGATCAAGGCAAAACAGCCGGGCACCAGGATCATCATCGGCGGAGCGCCGATCACGAAGGAGTACGCCGAGAAGATCGGCGCCGACGCTTACGCTCCCGACCCGCAGGGAGCAGTCAAGTATCTGAACATGGCGGCATGAAAGAAGGCGGCAGTTCTTATGTGGGGCAGACTTTCCAGTCTGCCGACTCCCTAAACAGGCAATCTCCAGGCAGACTAGAAAGTCTGCCCCACATCGGGTCGCACTTCTACAAGAGCCGGTCTCACAGTCGGAGGCGAACCAGATGAAGAAAATCACGGAATCGGTCAAGGGGGGAAGAATACTGCTCTCTGACGGCGCATGGGGCACTATGCTGTTCTCAAAGGGGCTCCAGCCGGGCGAATGTCCCGAGCTTTGGAATGTGACTCACCGATCCGAGGTGCTGGACCTGGCAAGGAGCTACATAGATGCAGGATCGGATATCATCCAGACCAACAGTTTCGGCGCGAATCGCATCAAGCTGGCCCATTACGGACTCGTAAATCGCGCGACCGAGCTGAACGAGGCTGCCGCGGCGATCTCGCGCGAAGCCGTCGGAGCGGACAAGCTCGTGTTCGGCTCGATCGGGCCAACCGGGAAACTGCTGCTGTTGGGCGATGTCACCGCGGATGAGCTTGTGGATGCGTTCCGGGAGCAGGCGACGGGACTTCAGGCCGGCGGTGTCGATGCGTTGTGTCTCGAGACTTTCATCGACATCGATGAAGCGGTGCTCGCCATCGAGACAGCCCGCATGTTCACCGATCTCGAGCTGGCCTGCACCTTCACTTTCGACAAGACCGTCTCCGGAGAGTACCGCACCTTCATGGCGAACACGGTGGAGCAGGTGGTGCGGATGCTGGTATCGGAAGGGGTCGACATCATAGGGACCAACTGCGGGAACCGCATCGACGGGATGATAGAGATAGTCAGGCAGATACGCGAGCTTGAGCCGGACCTGCCGATTCTCGTTCATGCCAACGCGGGCGTGCCGACGGTTGATGGGACGGCTGTCAGCTATCCCGACAGCCCGGAAATCATGGCCTCGAGGGTGGCGGAGCTTGTCGAGGCCGGCGCCAACATCATCGGAGGATGCTGCGGCACAACTCCGGACCATATCAGGGCCATGCGGCAGGCCCTGGCGGGAATTTCAGCCTGATATCCCCGGGTGTGCCGGGTCACTGAAGCCGACAACTTGATGCCTTCTTAATCGATATTAATACTAGGCTGGATGGCGCGACCTTCCCGGTGCGCGCCTGTGCGCGGTATACTCTAGACCATGGCACCGGCAATCTCCGGAAAACGCAAGGCAGCGATTCTGCTCGCCGCGATCGGCAAGCAGACCGCCGCCCAAATCTACAAGCAGCTCTCCGAGTCCGAGGTCGAGACCGTAACTATGGAGCTGGCCAACCTCGGCAAGGTCGATCCCGGCATCATCGACACCGTCTACGAGGATTTCTACGAATACGGTATCGCCCAGAAGTACATAACCTCCGGGGGAGTGGAGTATGCCCGCTCCGTCCTCGAAGCGGCCCTGGGCGAGGCCCGCGCCGAGGAAGTGGTGGCGAGGCTGTCGACTTTCCTGCAGGTCAGCCCCTTCGATTTCGTCCGCCGGACCGACGCGCAGGCGATCACGAATTTCATCATCAATGAGCATCCGCAGACTATCGCCCTGGTCATGGCCTACCTGGAGCCCAGCCAGTCGTCCGTGCTCATCCAGGCGCTCGACCCCGAGAAGCAGGCCGAGGTCGCCCGGCGGCTCGCCCTTCTCGACAGGACCAGCCCGGAAGTCATACGCGAGATCGAGCGGGTGATGGAGAAGAACCTCTCGGCGATCATCTCGCAGGAATTCAGCACTGCGGGCGGGGTAGGCGCGCTGGTCGAGATACTCAACAAGGTTGACCGAGCGACTGAGAAGGCGATTCTGGAGGCGCTTGGCGACCGGGATCCCGAGCTGGCCGAGCAGGTCAAGAACATGATGTTCGTGTTCGAGGACGTCACCCATCTGGACGATCGGTCGGTCCAGCAGGTGCTGAGGGAGGTGGACACGAAGGAGCTGTCGCTGGCGCTGAAGGGAGTAAGCGAGGAAGTCGCGAACAAGGTCTTCAGGAACATGTCGAAGCGTGCGGCGAGCATGTTGCAGGAGGAAATGGAGTTCATGGGTCCCGTGCGTCTGCGGGACGTTGAGGCGGCGCAGCAGCGCATCGTGAACATCATCCGGCAGCTCGAGGACCAGGGCGATATCATCATTGCCAAGGGCGGCGAGGAGGAGCTCATTGTCTGAGCCGTCACATCGCGGGGATGAGCTGCCGAGTGAGCCGAAGCCGGTGGTCATGAAGGGTGTACCCATCTCCGGACAGGCCGAGAGGCTGGTCCGTGTGCGGCGCGAGATCACTCATGCCGAGAAAATGACCAGGCTGGAGCAGATCGAGGCGGAAGCGGTCCAGAAAGCCGAGGCGATCTTGGGTCAGGCGCGTCGGGAAGCGGATGAGATGGTCGCGAAGGCGCGCAGCGAGTCGGACGGCATAAGAAACAAGGCGAGGCAGGACGGAGACCTCACGGCCAAGCGGGAAGCGCTCCAGAAGCTCGCGGGGCTGATTTCGAGCCTCGAGAAGGAAATCCAGGGGCTCAAGGGTGTCAGGGCGGACTTCCTCAACTCTAATCTGGAGGGAATCACTAGCTTCGCTTGCGCCATTGCTCAGAAAATCCTGGTCAGCGAGCTGGCCACACGCCCCAAAGCTGTCGCCAACCGCGCTCGCGCGCTCCTCGAACGTATGCCCCCGGGCTCTAAGGTCACTATCAGCGCCTGTCCCGACGACATCGAGGTGATCGAGACCTACCTCCACGAGGCCGGCGGTCCTGCTGACGCCATCCTCCCGGCATTGCGAAGCGACCCCGAAATGGCTTCGGGTGACCTCAGGCTCGACAGCGATTCCGGCAAGATCGACGCGCGGCTGCTCGATGCGCTCGAACAGATAGGGAATCTCCTCAGCGACCAGGCCAGAAACGTGGCGACCGGTAGTCTTCCCCGTCCGGAGGAACGGCATGGCGGTTGATGGTCGGCAGGTTCAGTCGCTGGACCTGGAGCCTTTCAGTCAGACGCTGGAGGTAGCGCCGTTGCGCCGGATTGAGGGGACGGTCACCAAGCTTGTCGGGATCGGGCTCGAGGCCATGCTACCCGACCCGGCGCAGGGTCAGGTGGTGGAGGTCGACAGGGTCAACAGCGGCCCATTGATGTGCGAAGTGATCGGGTTCCACACCGGACGGGTGATCCTGCTGCCCCTGGGGGAGCTGGAGGGTGTCCGGCCGGGCGCCCGGGTGCGAACGGTGGCCAACGGCCTGCGGATCAACGCGGGCGATTTCCTGATCGGGCGAGTGGTGGACGGCCTGGGGAATCCCGCGGATGAGGGTCCGGCACTTCCGCGCGGGCGGGCCGTCCCGCACATGCGCCAGGGCCCGAATCCGGTCACCAGGCCCCTTATCAGCGAGCCCATGAT
>Ga0315296_10002424_pt1 | contig 15936 bp, 7 predicted proteins | sample YL17G14_18_MG_FD_203921 | JGI IMG/M metagenome (GOLD analysis project Ga0315296, IMG submission 203921) | Sediment microbial communities from Yellowstone Lake, YNP, Wyoming, USA - YL17G14_18 | ecosystem: Environmental > Aquatic > Freshwater > Lake > Sediment | place: USA: Wyoming | collected... | reverse complement strand
CCGTACGGAAGAGACGGGATCGAACAAGACCACGGAGCCCAAGCAGACATCGCTCAAGGCCAGCGCCGAAGGAAAGGAGTTCCTGTCGGCCCTGGACAGGATTGCGACAAAGGGGACACGCCCCGCGCTTGGGATAGGCCTCGAAGGCGGGATCAAGGAGATAATCGCCAACAACAGAGGCCGGGAGCAACTCTACATAATCATTTCGGACCTGGTCTCGAGCCGCGACGCCGTCATAGCTGGGGCGAAGCTCTGCAAGAGCACTGGCAACAAGATGCTCGTGATTCACACCTACGATGACTGGTACCGAAAGGCTGAGGCGTTGCTAGACATGCCAGAGGCTGAACGGCTCTATGGTGACCTGTCAGATTCTCTGAGGATAGAGGCGACTTTCAGAGGAATGGGAGTATCCTACATTAGGATCGGCCCCGCTGATACTGCCTCAAGAATCGTCAGAGCCATAAGGAGGGGAAAAGCGTGATATTCTTCTCTAGGAGGGTCAGGCTCCTCATGGCGATTGTGGCAGTCGTCGATCTCGCCGTCTTCTCCCAACACAGCATTCTTGTGATTCTAGCACAAGCGATCGGGGCGGCCCTCATCCTTCTAGGGATGTTCTACGACTACAGGCCATCTTCTCTGACGGGATTGCTGATCGTCGCGACCGCGTCGGCTGCAGCGATTGAGCTTCCAAGCCTTCTTGAAGTGAGTCAAATCCTGACAGCCATCGTGTCCCTAGCGATCCCGACGTTTGTGCTCACGTGGCTGGCTTTGTCCGCGGAGGAGGGAGAGTCGACCGATGTCCTCCTGTTGAAGAGACCGGCAACGACCGCTCTGACCTTCGCTCTCGTATGCCTGTTCTCCGCCCCGATTGTGGTTCTCATCATGAGCCTCCTGGCACCGACGATATCTACGCGAACCACCCCCACCACTGAGATGGCGATCATGCTCATAGCCACGACGGTGGGAACAATCGTTCTGACTCGACGAGCGTCCGCAGTAGCAAAACTCCCAGGAACTCAAGAAGGAACATGAGGAGAGGCTCAGCACACTGCTGGATTTGAGCGGATATCAGCCGCGCCAGATACCCCAAATATGGCCCTGCTCAACGATTATATATCGGCTAGAACCTGAGCAGCTAGTGTGTGGACACCTAAGGATCTGCCCCTCCTCCTCGGCTCACTCCTGATAGTGGCCGCTCTCTACAACCACTACATGGGACACTCGGCATATTTCGTGGAGCTCGTCTTCATCGCCATTGGAATAGTCCTTGCCCTCTACTCGCTCATTTCCATCAGAAAGGAAATGAAGGAACCGAAGAGCGGCATCCTTGTGGATCTGCTCTCTAGAATCATGACGAAAGAACAGAGTGCGGTCCTGATCCCGCTTGCAGGTTTCTTGTTAATCGCGATCTGGTCTGGGTGGAAGCTCTTCGTGACCGGCCAGGCTGACTTGCGCATGGAGGATTTCATAGTAACGCTGTTCGGGATCTCTCTCGTGCTTTATCACGCAGGTCCGTCCAAGTACGTCATGCAGAAGGACTTCATAGTGCTCTATCTTATGTTCATGACAATCGTATTCGCCGTGATATGGAAGCTGTACGTGATCATTTCCGGCGAGTCATACAATGACCTGACGGCCCACTTGGAGTATCTCTTCGTCACTCAACCTACTGTTGGCATACTGCATTCTCTAGGAATGAATGTCCACGCGGAGCTCGACACTAGCGGCCACGGGTTCTCAAATATAATCACCTTTCCGTTTGAGGGGCGGACTATAAGACTGGGATTGGGATCAAGCTGCAGCGGTCTGTACTCAGCGGGATTGTTCTTCTCAGCATTCATGGCATTCGTTCTGGTCAGATACAGAAGAGTGGATAGGTACGTCTTTGGCGCGCTTCTCGCTGGTTTCGTCGTCACATGGTTCTCCAATATCATCAGAATGGTAATCACAATCTCCGTCGGGTCGACTCTAGGATATCCAGCGCTTGTGTTTGTGCACAGCTACCTGGGAATCATTATATTCGTGGTGTTTGCAGCGATGTTCTGGGTCTTCATAGTCATCTGGTTGGACAAAGTGGAAGCCCGACGAATCGCACCAACGTCGGAGAAACCTCCTCAGACTTCTGATGACTGAATCCGATTCGAGAATACCAGGGAACAAGCGACCTCAGGAGACTGTGTCGCTGGCACTCGTAATTCTATTCTTCTGAATCTGAGGCAAGATTCTAGTGTCATTCACGGCTTTGACCAAGGGAATGTTCCTAGCATCCTTCACCAAATCGCCAAACACTGAGTTCTTGATGCTGGGGATTATGAGTTCCCTCTCTATCAATGCCCCGTAGTCGACGTCCTCATCTGACGTCCCCACTAGGTCATGCTTCGGAATAGAGAGGATAGCCGGGATTGCGTCCAGAAGAGGCGTGGTTTCCTTCATGACGGATGAGACTGGCTCAAACGATCTCGAAACCGCAGTCGCCGCAATGGTTCTCGTAACATGCGTTGGTTGCGGCGTAGCCTGGTCGCACGAGGAATGCGACGCAGCCATTGGACTCTCGATTATGACTTCGTTTCTGGTTCGAACCAAAGATGCGTTGAATCTTCGACCGCGTCCGCCGCTGAGTCTCCCGGCATCCCGTGCAGAGTAGTTTTGTTGCACAATGAATGCTATCGAGACAATCAATCCGACTACAATCATACAGATGAAGCCAATGTTTTCCAACGGGAACCCGCGAAGGAGACCGCTGGCAGGATCATGGGCTCCCGACCGCACCTGCAACTTGACATGGTTGCCTTCAGCGAAATTGCCGACAGAGTCTGTTGCCTGGATGAACATTGTCATGCCATCCCACAACTTGTCGTTCGACAGGTTCGTACTGAAGATCGATCCTGATTTGTCCATGGACATTCTCTCAAACGACCCATTCCGCAGCTCATAGAGAAGGAATACACGCTCAACCAGGAAGTCATCGGTGACGTTTGCCAGGATCTCGAGCGCGGAACCAATTTCGTAGTATCCATTCCATCCCTGCACAATCACAGGCGGAGCTCTGTCAACGTATATCGAGATATTGAACCACGAAGACAGCCCTACGGAGTCCTCCGCGGTGAACATGAGAACATGATAGCCAGCGGTGAATAGGCGCGTGTCAATCGAGTACGGAGCGGTAATGGACGTCAAATCGCCAACATCCATCGACCATCGAACAGATGACAGACTCATGTCTTGGACGCTCAGATTCAGTTCGCGACCTGCGGGAATTGCCTCACCAGAAGCCACGCCCTCCATTCCAAGGAAAGGCGGGGTGATGTCCATTGTGTAGGCAACAACTACTGCCCTGCAGTTCCCTGCCTTATCGTTTGCCACTATCTCGACGGAGAACAACCCATTGATTGACAGGTCATCAAGAGGTATCACTACATGTGATCCCGTGACTTGATATTGGCTGTCGAGGATTCTCCAGATCACGGTTGCGAGGTGCGACTCCGTGACATCGATGACAATCTGATCCTTTGGGCCTACGAATGTGGCGTTCAATGGTGCAACCACGATACCTGGAGGAGTATCATCGATTGAGAGAATGACCTCTAGCCCAAATACGCCACCTATGTTGTTCGACACGTTGATCATGATGTCGTGTTGACCCTCAATCCATCCAGTAGTCGATATCTCGTAGGGTGCGGAGACCGTATGAGTGACCTGAGCCTCAGTCCACACACATTTGATGTCTCCAAATCCGAAGACTGAGAGAACGATTGGTGTCCCGGAGCGAATGACCGTCTCTCCGGATAGATCTTGCCTAGGGCTAACCAGCACGGCTGTGACGGAACTGTTCACGATCTCGAAATGAAGCGTGTTGTAGGAGACATGTCCGACTGCGTCCTTCGCGCTAACGGTAAGCGTGTGAGTCCCTTGATCTAGACCCTGCGTCTCCACGAAGTATATCATGGCCTCGGATGCTGAAGAAATGAATGACGACTCCACATTATCCAGTGAGTAATTCATGCCAAGCAGGTGCGTGTCCGATGCATTGACTTTGATCCTCCAATTGATAGGAATCTGTGATCCATTTGTTAGACCGTCGAATTCGATTCTTGGCGCGGTGGCATCAACTTCAAATATGACAGATTTGCGCACGGTGATCTGATCGTCATCCGTCACCGAGAGTCTCAGTTCGTGAACGCCGTCGGATAAGCCCGAAGTACCGACCAAAGCTGCCCATGAACCTGGGGCAATGATTGTCAGAAGCAAGGGTTTCCAATCCTGCGCCCCATCAATCGAATATGAAGAAGCAGTGATTTGTCCGTCGTCCACCACGGCAATGGTGACTGCACTACCAGCCGAGATACAGGAACCGTTCCCTGGTACGGTTGAAATGGAAGGTGGACTAACAGAATCGTAGACCGAATGAAGCTGGAAGCTGCGCTCGACCTTCTCGTAGACGCCGAGGTCGAACACTATTCTCACGTTGATTGTCTCATTCGGACCTGAGAACAGGCGAGTCGGATTGACCGTCCAATCAAATCGAATGTTGCCGTCGTGAGTGTGGGAGTCAGACAGCATATACTCGTCAAGCAGCATACCGACCTTCCTGCCATCGACTATCATCTCTAGCGGTATTCCTCCGACATTGTCCAAGGGCCCCCCGTACTGGTTCCTTAGGTAGCCGGTCAGGGTTACTATGGAGCTTGTAGATCTGTACTTGAGCTGGGTTTGATTCGGAAGAATATCGAAGAATACAGGTACCTGTCTCAGAGACGCCTTTTCGGCAATGTACTCGATGTAGTTCCCCGACAGGTCCGAAATCCTGACCTTCAAATCAATTCCAAACATGCCAGAGGATGTCGGAACGATAGTCGAGTATCTTCCTGAACCAAGATCTCTGACTGCAAGATCACTCCAAGCAGATGCTCCTGTGGCTCGCGAGCATACTTGAACCGAGACGGAAGATTTGTCATCAACAGCAGTGAATGCGAGATCGAGACTGTCACCAGGAACAAACCGCTGGGGCATCTCAAAGCCAGTGAAGTAAGGCGGGTTGACATCTGCAGAAGGTACTTTGAATCCGAAGGAAATGGACACATTGCTGCAGACCGCAGTGGGCAACTCGAGATTGACCGACGCATCATATTGCCCAGATGAGCTGAGTGGCATGATTCTCTTGGAGAGCGGAATGACTGACATCTCATCGAGCGGATACTGACCTATTGCGACGCCGTCCCTCCGTAGCACCAGCCCATCCGTGTATGCGCCTATGTATCTTGCACCTCCAGTGTCGCTCAGAAGAGGATAGAGCAGCCCAAGAGAATTGTCGGTGTTGAATGTCCTCAGCGACGGGTAGAAGGGCCCGCCCCCGATTCTCTCGCTAGTGGTCGTGGTTGACAGCGATTTCAGGAAATTCCTATCGGCATAATAAGCGCCAGGTATTGAATCGATCGCCACCATGTGTTCATAGTCAGGCGAATAGTAGCCACGCTCGACGAAATCCTCGAGGATGCTTCCTGGGAAGTAGATCTCGGAGAAAACACCCTGTACAACGACCTTCCTGGTCATGCCTGAGAAGATCGGATTGACGGATGTTCCAGTCGCTCTCCTCACGTAGAACTCGGACTCTCCGCCCATGGCCCTGTGAGTCTCTCCCAACGCCCAGATATCCTCGATTGCACCAGGAATGTCGTACTTGGTCTCGAATACGGATGCCTTATCTCTCTGGACTGTGAGGTTCAGCGGCGTCGATTCGTTCACGCCACTGAATTCCCAGGATAGCAGGTATCTGAGATCTGCAGTCGCTTCTATCCTGAAATCCGTTGAGAGAGTGTTGGCCCACTCATACCAGTGGTTCCAGTTCAAGTTGATGAAGTCCCACATGTCAGGAGTGTACGCGTATCCCGCAATCGAGATACCTACTGTCGCGCTTGTGTTCGACACATAGACGTACCTCGAGGAGGGCAGCGAGAACATGTCGCTACCCACGATGGACAAGTCGAAACTGTGGACATGGAACGAGACGACGCTCTCGCCAGCGTAGCGGCAGTAGAGCCTGAAGTCCTTCGCATAGATGGGGTAGCCATCCTCTGTTCTCAAATCGAGAGTCATCTTTCTTGCTTCGGACATCTTGAGATAGAGACTCACGGCCTCACCACGAGACAATGAGACCACACCAGATAGCATGTAAGGACCTGAGTATGAGTAGAGCACTTGGTGCCCCGCTGCGTGGGCGGAGTAGTTGCCCGCAGGTAGCAGGAAGTCCGCGGGAGGTGTAGGTTTCACCATGGCCCATTGGCCCAAGGCGATATCTGCCTTCGGCACACGATACACACACACATATCCACCCGAATCGAAGACTTCTCGCCCGTCTGGTCCGATGACGTGTATGCTCAGAGAGGAAAGAACTGCAAAACCGAATGGTATCCGAAGTTCGCGTCCACCGGAACTCAACAGGACCGCGCCCTCGTAGTACCCTTCGGGGAACTGAGAGCTGGGCAGCGGAGCGGTCAGGCTGATCGCTGCTATCCCATGAGATGGACAGAAGAGAGAAACGGGGCTGACGGAGGAGAGGTTCGTCCAAACAGAGGTCACCATGGAGCCATTGTAGCTGAGTGAATTCCGATCGTATGCGTTGGCGACGAAGGTCGAACCAGGACCCGAATTGCTCAGAGTCACCGCCTTGCCTGTGAAGCTAGGAAGACCGTAGGAGACTATTGGCTGAGATAGGAACAGACTTGTCTGGGCTGCAGATGGTACCCACAATCCTCCAGCACCGGCATACCAGAGGGATTCGTCCATCGGAGAGGAACCTGTGACCAAAGCGGATTTGACCTGTAACGGCGTCCAGTCCGGGTGCATCTGGAGCAGCAACGCAGCCGCACCACTCACATGAGGAGTGGCCATCGATGTGCCACTGAGTGCCATGTAGCCAGTAGGTGAACTCAGTCTTGCATTCGCATATGGAACGGTGGAGACTATGTCCACGCCAGGAGCTGATATCTCGGGCTTGATCTCCAGATCAGGCGTCGTGCCTCTCGAGCTGAATGTCGCGAGGTCGCCTTTGCTGTCGATCGCGCCCACTGTGATTGCTTCGGGAGCGAGTCCGGGGGACGCGACGCTGCCAAACGTCGGTCCTGCATTGCCGGCTGCGACAACGACAACAATGCCGAGTTCGACTGCACGTCCGACTGCCAAGCAGAGAGGATCATCCTTCTCACCAAGGCCACCCAGGCTCATGCTAATCACGTCCGCGTGGTCACTTGTGTCACCGTCACTGTCGGGGTCCATGGCGGCCTCTATCCCGGATATGACTGTGCTCATCTGCGCCGATCCATCCGCACCTAGGACCTTGTACGCCAGGATGCTGGCCTCGGGGGCGACACCATACATGCCACCATTTGCGGCGATTATGCCTGCGACATGAGTGCCATGGCCGTTGTCATCCATCGGATCTGCGTCCATGTTTGCGAAATCATATCCGCCCACCACCTTGTGTCCAGAACCGAACCCTGAGCCAAGGTCGGGGAGGTTGTAGTCAACACCAGTGTCAATAACAGCGACAACAACCCCATTTCCTCTGACCGTGTTGCCGTAGGGGTCTAGGTAGTTCCAGACCTGGTCCGCTCCTACCTGATAGACGCTCTCTGAAAGCATGGCACTGACAGGAAGGTCAGGGTACGCTTGGATGGATGAATCGACGTTCAGAAGCAAATTCAGAATATCGACGCTGATATGGACAGATATCCCAGAGAATGGGGCGGAGTACTCGCTCTTCAGCCCACGATCTATCGATTGGCGGACATCCTGAGCCTGCGAAGCTGGGAATTTTGAATCCAGAAGCCTGGCAATCTTCTGATGCGCCTTCTCAGTCGAATCCGATATTCCTGTCGATATGATGACATCGACGTAGCCAGCAGAATCGGATAGGTTCTTCCAGTTGCGGTCGACGGAGTGCCAATTCGGTATTGATTTCGACTGCTCTCTTACATCGGCTCCTTTGAGAGACAAGCCCGAAGTCGAGGGAATGTCGTGATATGGGCTTGCAGAAGACAGTAAGGGAAGGCTTCCGAGAACCAGTAGGCACACTAGTAGTGCCGTCGAAATCGTCAATCTCGAACTCGAGATCACAGCTCTCATACACCAAACCCCAAAGTCATTGAGCAACGCGAGGTGGCCTTTCAGCTCATCGACAATCCACACTGGGCACGTAAACTATATATACGATGCTTCTTCGCTATCAATCTTGGTAAGACTGTCTGGCTGCACGAATTGCACCCCATCCAGGCTGTTCCATAGTTGGTGCATGCTATAAACCCCTTTTGTTGCAGACCGTGGCACACCAATTCGTCGAGCAGCCCGCCTCCAAGTATCTATTCCTGCTTCGGTCAAAAGTGATTGGCCGCGAAAATCGGACTGAACCTTCGCCGTCAAGAACGGACTACGTGTCTTCTCTTTTGACGCCTAGCAGTACCAAAGCAACAGATGCAACCAGGCCTGATGCGGCAAAGAAACCCACCAAGGTACCGAACTCAGGGACGCCTGTAGTAAACTGCAGATCGATATGTACGATATACTCCTCAGCAATTGTCGTGTACGGCGGATCATTGAACACTTGCTCCGAGTTGTATGTGGCCGTGACAACAATCGTGTCACCTGGTTCCCATTCATTGCCCTGGAAGGTCCAAGTGTAGTATCCACTTGTAGTAGTAGTTACACTATGGGATATCGACGTCATTTCGATAAGAACGTCTGCGCCAACAATTCCAGTTCCACCAGCGTCTTTGACATAACCATACACGATAATCTGATTTTCATCTGCGGCAGACACCTTCTGAGAAAACACGGATAGAGCGAACAACGTGACTAGAATGGCGAAGCAGGCTGTCACCATCACCTTCCCATACGACCGAGAGCTACCTGAGACATCAGTATTCAAAGTAGACCACACCTCGCCAAGTCTGCCACACTTGAGGGAAGGATAGGATGCAGAGCGATGCATATAGTCTTTTCCATAGATCATCGAGCGACAAGAGCGCCCAGCGGGCTTGAATGTGATGCGGTAAATGTAGACAGCCAAAAGGCAGAGGCAGTCGTGAGAGTCGATCTGAAATCACACTGCTCGATAGCTACGATGTCCTCTGCCTCCTAAGGCCCATCATCACAACCGCAATCACAAGAGAAACCGGGATTGCGAGAGGAACGCCTATCTCTGGAATGATGAACGAAGTGAAGCTAACATCGATTTCCTGCAATCCGAATTCATCAGCCGGGACGCTCAGGTTAGAGGCCGTTTCTGTCCCATAGGTGGCAAGGACATCCACGAAATCCCCGGGATACCATTCGGTATAATCGAGAAAAGTCACCGAGTAGTAGCCGCCTCCTGCGGAGATAGTGTTGTATGACTTTCGCACTGTTGTCTTGTCTGGGTATTTCATAAAGACATCCACGGTGGCTCCATCAACAGGTTGACCAAGGGAATCATAGACATATCCATATACAATCAAGGGATCACCCGCGGCAGTCCTCGTTGGAACGGATGGAGGAACGGGCGCAGAAGGAGAAGATACAACGGAAGCCATTTGAAAGAACAACACGGAGAGGACCACAATCAATGCCATGACAAGAAGGAGAAACAAACTTCTCGACTTCTTCCTTCTTGGCCTTCGGTACACGAAAGTCGCGGTCACTCGTGAAATCAGTTCCGGGTCGACCATTAGAGCGATAGTACCCCCTGAAGGATATCTTATGAAAATGGTTTTCCTGGGCGGTTAGAAAACACCGCCCAAATTGAATAGTTTTCCTCTCCCTAGGCGAAGGTCAACATGCCTGGACCATTCGTGAGCAGGTTGTAGCTAAATCCTGGGACCACATTGAAGTCGCCAGCGGGCGCATTCATCACATACGTCCAGGTCGTCTTTGTCATCTTGTCCGTGTACGTGATGGCCATTCCCGTGCACCCAGTTATCTTTGCCAACAGCTCGCTCGCCTTCATTGGCTCAAGTGAGGTGTAGCCAATCAGGTTCCAACCCTTAGCCAGACTCACCTGAACCGAGCTCACCAAGTCACCGACGAGTGTGAACCGAGCTTTCGAACTCATCAGTATCTGGTATCCTTCACCCATTACGATGTCAAAGTCCCCGACCGGTGCGTTCTTCACATAGGATACGAGCCTCTTCTGAGTGGTGTCGTACCTAGAGATGGCCATCGCAGCAGGCCCAATCGCATTGAGCAGGCCATTCGCCGTCAAACCTGCAACCCTCACAGGTGTTGACCACATGTTCCACCCTTTCTTCAGGACGAATGGAATCTCAGGGTCGAAGTTAGCGCAGATGACTCCGAAGCTGACCTTCATCACGATCTGGGGTCCCAACGGATATGCGGGTATGGTTATCAGGACCGAGCTCGCGTTGGTAGGTACCCAGTACATCAGCGAAGTCGAGTTGACCCAATACGTGCCGGGCAACACTTTGGCGTAGCTGTACCATCCATATTGGCTCGGAAATCCGTCACCAGTCCTCGCCGCGTAGTCGTCCCAACCAGGTGTACTTGGTATGTCGTTGTACACGACTCTGTCACCCCAGGCAGTGCGGCCTTCCAGGGTTATCGCATGGTTCGGCAGGCCGAACTCGTGCGAGCCTACTGTCCGGTCGAACGATCCGTCTGGCCATGCTTGACCAGGTCTGTAGTTGTCCTTAAACTTCCAGCCCTCGATCTTCGCGTACCTCAAGTTACCGACATAGACGGGGTCGAATGTCTTGGGGCCTGGCTGCGCCGGAGTTACCGGCATTGGCTCGACTCTCTCCCTATTCACGCTTGGGGTAGTCATCTCCCACAGATTAGTGTCGAGCACCTCGTTCACTCGGTACTTGTTGGGCGGCAAGTTGACGAACTCGAAGTAACCCATTCCGTGTGTGGGGTCGGTGCGCGTCAGGTACGTCATCTGGTGTGCCGCGTCTGGGTACGGCGCCCACGCGCCGCCACCCGACGGGTTCCACCACTCAAGGGTCATCAACCAGTCGTTCAGCGCAGGCTCGCCATCATCGGTGCTGTCCCACTTGCCATTCAGATTCCTGTCTACCCAGTCCCAGGTCCCATCATGGTCCTTGTCGAAGAACTTGATACCCCAGATCTTTAGGTACGGGTAGTTGCCGAACTTGTACGACTTCGCCTCTGTGCCACTTTCAATACCTATGTTCCAGTAGTGCGGCCCAGAGACAGTGGGGTCACCTGGCTTGAGCTGTATCGTGCTCGATCCCCACTCGTCCACGCCGTCGTCGTTGACGTCCAGGACTTCCCAGACCTCGTATATGCCGGGTTTCAGCATGTCGAACTTGTACCAGCCCTTATCAGGTACATCGCTTTCATGCCCGGTGCCTGTTGTAAGTACTGGGACTGAGTCACCAGTTGCGGGAACCGGGTTGCCCAAGTAGTCCGTGCCCTTCAAGTGAATCGTCCAGCCGTTGAGTCCGTACTCGCCGTTGACGCCTTGGTCATGGTTCCAGTCGAGCCACTTGTAGCTCTCGATGTATCCGAACTTGGCGTTCCCGATGTTCTGCTCAGTGGTCGTCGACCCTGCTGTGACAGTCACGACCCTCCAGGACTTCTGGGTGATGAACCACGTGCTCGTGAGCCCAGATGCTATGGTCTCCTCGACCACGTAGTCACCAGCATTGAGGCCGTCGAACTTGTAGTACCCATCACCATACGTGCTGTCGTAAGCAGACCATGTGGTCGCAACCCAGTCCCCCTTGACCGGAGTGCCGTCAGGGTTGTACGATCCGGCGAACTTCCACAAGTCAAGATTGAAGCGCTTCATAGTATCGGTTAAGTGGCTGTTCAGACCTTCTTCGTACATCGGGTCGCTGGGGTTCGCCGGATACTGCCTTACGCCATCGTACGCTCCATATGGCCACGAGTTTGCAGGATTGCTCTGATCCTGCCAGGCATATATGTCAGCGAAGACGATGCCAGAGAGGGCTCCGTATCTCGGTACCGAAGTGGACGAATCGTCGCTCACGAACAACTCGGGGTTGGTGTACTTCCACCAGCCATGAGCCCAGACCAAGTTGGTAAGCGGGTCCGGATCCTGACTCGTCAGGGTGTACAGCCAGTAGGTGACGTTCTTCGTGTCATCCGCAGGTGTCAATGGATCATCGATGGCTCTGACGACTCCCTTCCACATCACGCCCATCGAAGGTATATTATCAGGCAGGTTCGTAGGCACTAACCATGCAGGTTGTGTCTGCAAGTCGTCGTGGGTCAGTATCTGGCTGTCCTCCATCGCGAACCGAAGGTCGACGTCACCCGTGTTCTCGACTGTGATCTTGTACCTCACGGTCGTGTCACCGACGCTCACGTGATCCTTTGGAGCACCAGAGCTGTCAACCACTTCCTTGGTCACCTCAATGTCCGGCCTGACTGGCTGAACGCTCGCAGATGCAGAGCGCACCAAGTCATACATCTTGCTGCATCCGGGGTGATGCGCCTGACCTGTAAGGGTCACGGTGTTCTCGATCGCCTTTATCGGAACCGAGATGTCAGGTGTTGGGATGTCGGAGGCTTTGACCGTGTAGTGCCTCACAATCTTGAGATAGTCCGGGCCGCTACCAGCCACACCATCGCTCGGAGCCAGAGTTCCCGTCACATGCAGAGCGCCTTCGTAGTAAACCATTGGATCATTGATTGTGTAGTCAACCTCGGTTTCTGGATCCTGGTTCTCAGCGGTGATTGTGTAGGTTATCGTCTCGCCCTGAGCGGCAATCGGCCGGTCCACAGTCTTGCTAAGACTGACACCTGGGTGAAGGATGTTCAAGTACTCATCGGAGGAGTCGGCGACCCAATGCCCCAGGTCATCTTTTGCCTTCACATTTGCCGTGTTCATCATGCCCAAAACCACTGGATTGGTCCCTGGAATCGGATCGTCCTCGGTCTCCTGGCCAGTGACATCGTAGTCAAAGCATCGAACCAATGAGTCCCCTGTTTCGAGGTCGATACCTGTCTCTTCCCACACTATGCCAGTACCCAGCAACGGGTCGCGCACTTCGAACGCGACAAGATCCTCGTCGCCAATGTTCGTGACCGTGAGCCTGTATTGGACGGTGTCACCATCATAGAGGACTGGATTGCCTTCAGAGTCGTAACTCATCACATACTTGCCTGCCGCGCAATCGATATCCGTCCAAGTCCAAATGAGCTCCGTCCACCCAAATGGGTACTCGAGGGATGGGGGGTGCCTTACTTCCGTGAGCACCAAGTAGCCCACTTCCTTCACGATTTCGACCATTGGCGCGACTATCCAGAACGGGCACTCAGCGTGGACAGCATCATAGTCGTCCCCTCTGCAATCGGTGAAGAACACATTCACGTGATTCGCATACTCTCCCGACGCAGCGGTAGTCTTGACTTCGACCTCAAACCTCAAGTATAGCACCACGGTGGTGGGACTGACAGAACTTCCTGGAAGAGTCTTGAACTGAGCCAACGGACCCGTGGCAGGGAAATCATCGACGTGCCATGCCAGGCTCAAACTGCCCGTTGAATGAATCTGCTGGAGGTAGCTGGGCGGATCCGCGGGGTCGTCAGGTATCTTCACATGTGTTCCTCCATCAAGCCACATCTCCGAGCTGCCCATGACGTACTCCACCTCAGCTAGCGGAAGAACGTCAAGTATTTCCTCAAGGACTGCACTGGACTGCCCGTCGTTCTCAATCGCAGCCGTGAATGTCAGGTGATCCTCGAAGTTAGATGCAGCCGTCGCTGGTGGAGCGCAGGTCTTCTTGACGTCGAGTATTGGCTTTCCGAGAATCTCGCAGACGTTGATCGATATGTCTTGAGAACCTCCACCACCTGGGAGTGGGAGTGGCATCCCTTGCTCATCGAGGATTCTCACATGCAGAGAAGAACCAGGGATGTATGAGGCACCCTTCATGGATGGGGTCGTCACATACAGCAGGCCACCGGCATAGATGTCGATCGACGTGCATGACCCAGAGAACTCAAGCGTCAATTTCCAAGAATCCCACAGCCGACCTGAGGATGCCGAGTAGTCTAGATGTTCTTGGGTCAAATCACCCTTCCTGTCATCGGCCCAGAAAGGACCTTCCTCGGGTAGGGTGTAGTCGTGAGGATCATTGTACGGCCCAACAGGATCTCCGGGCACTAGATGAGATGACGGGTCCGAAGTTTCAGGATGCAGGTAGTTGTACTCGACCACACGGTCGAAGCCCCTCATCGTTGGATTGGGCACGGGTGGAGTACCAGGCGTAAGTGTGCCCAGTCCATACTCGAAGCCAATCTGAACAACAGTAGTGTCACCACCTGAAGGCTTATCCAGAGTCAATCTTATGGGGATGACATCTCCCTCGCAATAGCCTTTGATGTTGCTCACCACCCAATCACTGGGCACCGGCTTCAGAGTCCATCCCTTTAGGCTTGGCGTGATGTCTCCCACCCCTGCACGCGTTGACACGCTCACGACAAACGCACTCGATACCATCACAAAGGCAAATGCGATTGCCACCACAATCTTTTTCGAATATAGTGTTCTGTTCACGACGCGATCAAAAACCGCACTCTCGTTAGCTTTCACTCTCTATCCCCCTCTCATACGTGTGTATTCTGGCGCCTCTCCCCCCAGTTGCGCTGACATCCCCCGATGTCCATTTCCTATGGTAGAACGCCGAATGCGGATAGCAGAATCCGGTTATAAACTTATTGAATACTGACTCGAGTGAAAGACCGGTCGGCAAATCGCAGAAAATTCGCCACGAATAGTTGCGACAAAAGAGCGGAAAACCAGAGAGATGAATTCGCAAGTAGCGAGCGGTTTCAACGGATCACGCGGGTTCCCTAGACCGCAGACGATTCCCGGCATCTACAAATCGTAGTTCGACGTTCTTCGGAGACGGTCCTTTCCGATGGAACCCAACAACCTGCTCTCGCGCTTGCGTCTTTCACCTGCGCGTGTCATAGGGTTTGGCATAAGTGCCGTCGGAATCGTCCTTCTTGTTCTTGCGTGGAACTCCCAGGCCAGCATCGACGGGATTGGGTCGACCAACGACCCGATCCTCCAGCATAGGGTTTCGATGTTGGAAGACCAGAGAGATGCATATGCAGTGTCCGGGATCGGAATCCTATTTCTCGGGCTTTTCGCCATAGCCCTGCTAGTCGAGCCGAGCACATCGACGATTGTCGCCGAATCCGAGATGATATCTGCCGCAAAGATGGCGAATGATACCCTAATGGGCTTGTCATTGACGGGCAACACATCGTATCTTCCCGCGCGAAACGGTTTGACGAAAGAGAGAGTCTTCGTCGTCGCGACGAACAAGCCGAGCGTTCCACCGAAGGCACTCTCGGACGACATGATCATGTCGCCCGGGAAGGACGGCTCGAGCCCGGGCATGCTTGTCGAACCCTTTGGAGCCGGACTCCTCGAGAGCGTCGAATCAGAGCTGAACACGAAGCTTGACGGAGTCGGGTTGGAGGCCGCGGAGGGAACGCTTCAGATCCTGAAGCACGGGTTCGGGATCATGAAGGATTTCCATTTCAAGGAGAGGGACGGCAACACCATCCTCCGAGTCGAGTACAGCGGTCTGCGTGATGCGTGCAGGACAGTCCGCAAGGAAAGGCCGGACACGTGCCGGCAGCTGCAGTGTTTCGGCTGTTCTTGTCTGCTCCTAGCAGCCGCGCGCGCCACGGGCAAGTTGGTGAGCGTCCAGGTGGTCGACAACAGCAAGGACGTGGTCGAGTTCACTCTCAACATAGGAGAATGGTGAGGCTGTTGCGTCTGCTCCTGGCAATTCGGACCGAGGAGTCGACAGATTCCATTGGATAAGGTTTTCTAGTGAGGAAGCAATTTGTTTGAGGATCCATGAGAGCTCTCCCCAGACCACCTTTGAGGACGTCAAGACTGTGCTTCGCTGCCTTAGCATCGATCATGATGGTCTTGCC
>Ga0315296_10002423_pt1 | contig 15939 bp, 12 predicted proteins | sample YL17G14_18_MG_FD_203921 | JGI IMG/M metagenome (GOLD analysis project Ga0315296, IMG submission 203921) | Sediment microbial communities from Yellowstone Lake, YNP, Wyoming, USA - YL17G14_18 | ecosystem: Environmental > Aquatic > Freshwater > Lake > Sediment | place: USA: Wyoming | collected... | reverse complement strand
TCTCGCCCCAGCCTGGGAGGCGTGCCCGCCACCAGCCGTGGCCTAGACCTATGGTTTCGCCGAAGGCCTGCCCCAGGATACCCACGCGGTTCAGCACCCTGCGGTTGATCTCCATGTCCTTGGCGTGGATGTGGAAGATGCGGTCGCCGTAGTCGTAAATTGCTTGGATGTAGTCGATCCCCTGCCAGACCATGTGAGATGGATCCAGTTCGATGCCTAACGCCTTCGAAGGCACCGCCCTGTACATTTCATCCCACACCTCTGGGCTGATGGCGATGTTCTCTCCGCGGAGGTGGAAGCGGTCCATCATCGGGCAGTTCTCGATGGCGATGCGCACGTTCCGCTTTTCAGCCTCGTCGCAGAAGCGTGTAAAGACTTCCTCGAACAGAGGGATGTTCTCCTTGATGGACTTGTCTGGATCTCGGCCGGCGAAGGTGCAGACCACGTCGACGCCCATCCGGCTGGCTAGCTCCAGGACTTTGTAGAAATATCGGCTGGCCTCCTCCGCTCTGGCCTTGTCGGGATCCAGGTAATTGGGATAGTAGCCAAGGGCTGAAATCTCGATATCGTGTTCTTCCAAGTCCTTTTTTACCTCCGAGATGCGCCGGTCGGTCACATGGTCGGCGTTTAGGCTCGAATCAGGCCATGCTGAAAGCTCCATTGAGCGAAAGCCGACTTTGTGGGCAAAAGCAACAACTTTTTTATCATAATTAGTGTAAAACCCGAGTTTCATGCTTATTCACTTTTCTGAAAGGCACTATTAAGATTATTCCCTGAGCACAAATACGTTTTCAAGGGCAAGGTTGATTGCTGCAACAACGCGCGCAGGCTTGTCCATAAATTAGATCTACTGACCCACCCAACCTAGACATAGCCAGCTAACAAACAGCTCAACCCCATCTATTCCAATCAAGACAGGAAATTCCAAGCAAAACGTAGAAACGCCAAAGACAACATCAAGATCAGTATGATTAAACCCTCACGCACAACACTCTAGTAGCCCCCTAAAAACTAGGCATTCAAAGCGACTCTTTCGTCGAGAAAGGGCTATAAAATATCTCCGAATAGGTTTTTTGGCGCAGATGAAGGGATTTGAACCCTTGAGGCTTAAGGTTTTCTAGATTCTAGGAAGGCTCTACCGGTCAGGGTTTTAGTCGCCCCTGCCTCCCGGCAGGCGGTTAAATCTTCTCGCAGCCCCTCATCGCCTGTTATGAAGAATCTTGGCTTGGAGACGATCACCGAAGCGGCGACGGCGGCGTCCTTCCTGTCCCTCACGAGGTGTACAGCTGTCGGGATCGCCTCCTCGATCTCGATCCATCCGACTCGCCTGTACTCTACCCTGGAGAGGAAGACGTCGAGTAACCCCTCGTAGCCCCGGAACTTCGAGGCGAGGACCCTCCGAGCCTCCTCGAGGACCAGTTCGGGGAGGATCAGGGCGATCTCTTCCTCCTCGGCCAGCTTCAGGACCTCGTGCTCGTTCCCCTTGGCGAAGACGAGGCCCGAGACGAGTATGTTGGTGTCGATGAGGACGCTAGGCTTCAACCCGCCTCTCCGCCATCAGGCGCTCCCTCGCCGCCTCGATCTCCTGATCCAGCATCTCCCCCGTGATCCCCTTCTCCCTGGCGAGAGCCTCCAGAATCGTGGAGATGTCGTCCAGAGAGAGTTCATCCACCTTCTTCATGACTATCAGGCCACCGGTCTGAACGACGTAGAGGTGGCTGCTGTCCCCGAGGGCCAGCCTCCTTCTTATTTTGGCGGGCAGCGTCACCTGGCCCTTCGACGTGACCTTGATTATCTCGCCCTCAGCCATCAACGAAACCGAATAAGGGTAAGAATTCCTTACCAATAAGGGTATCGAGCGGGGGATGGTGTGGCGCAGAGGAAGGGTATAACACCCCCGTTAACACCCCCGAATTTAGTTTAAATTTTTATGATAATCTTGGAGTTCAGGAAATGTCTATTTGCTCAAACTTGATTGGAGCGAATATGAGTGTTCCTGAGTGTTTGGTGGGATCGGTGAGATTTGAACTCACCATGCCGTGGAGATTTCCCCCGCAAAACCCTCTTTTTTAAACGATCTGAAATTTTATAATTTTTTAAATTCAGTTAAAAAATCTAAAATATTAGTACTTCGCAATGGCTTAATAATATTGGGTAACAGTTTTTTATATTCATCTTCAGCTGAATGAGAACGATTCATGGTAAGTAATTTTATTTCTTCATTACCTATATTTTTTAAAATAGATCGTAGTAATGATTTTGTTGTATAATCTGTACTAGGTATTCTGTAGCCTAAAGAAGCAATACGTCTAATATCTTGAATTTCTTTTCCAGCATTCCTCCATAAAAATCTGAATGGATGTTCATTATAATTTTTTGATTGTATTGGTGGGATTATCAATCTAAATAATGAATTTATTTCCCCACATTTTGGACATTTTACTGTATCGATATTTTTACAATCAAAAGAGTTTCTATTGAACTCTTCTGGATCGTTTATCATTAACGTATCACATTCTTTACACTTAAGCCAGTTGATTGATCCATGTAATTTATATATTTTTATTTTAGATTCTTTTTGTTCTTTTTGCCATAATCCATTTTCTAAATACTTATAGTATTCTATTTGATATCCATTAGGATTAAATTTATTAATATGCATTAAACTTTTTTCTAGTAACAAATCATAATTAAAAGTAATTATCACATCATTAGGTTCAAGTAACTTTGTAAATTTTATAAAATCTTGTTGAACTGGTCCATATAATGTTCTTCCAAAAGTATATGCTATTAGTTCTATCAATGTATTAAAATTATTATTTATTTTACTCTTATTAGAGGATTCGAATAAACTAGTTTGAATAGAGAGATCAGTTATTATTTCCTCCATATCTTTAAAATAATTGTTTAAAAATTGTCGATCAAAGTGGTAAGGTAAACCCTTCGATTTACAAAGGTATTGTAGTAAATGTTCAATTTCATTCTCTGAATTTGATTGGGTTTTTTCTAATAGTAACTTCAACATAGGAAAAAATGTATCATTCATAGGGGGTTTTAGATTGTCTATCTGATGTGTAGCTTGCGAATAATTTGCAGAGAATCCCGCTCCAATTAGAAATAGAGTTTTCTTATGAGCCATATTTAATCCTCAGAGTTTAAAATTGCTTTTAGAATGAAATCATGTCTCAATTCTCTAGGATGGAGATTATCCGTTTGTCTACTGCAAGCTTCAATAAAATCTATGTATTGACTATTTAGTTTTTGCGTTTTAAATACGTTATCAATTTTATAAATGGCTATCCTTATTTTCTCGTCGTTCCATTTTTCATTATATGGTCCGTTTTTCCTTGGTAGTCCATGTTTTATATCGTACATAACTAAAAATAAACTATAAAAAATAGCTTTTCTTCTAAATATAGTCTTTTTTATGTATGGATAATAATTTGTATAAATATGATTGAATATTTCTTCATATTTACTTTGCATCTCATTAGCAAGATAAAATGAATTATCATATTCTTCATAATAAAAATCTATAGATTTCTTTTTATCCTGCAAACCATGAATCATCGCAATAATTAATTCAGAAATTAGTTCTAATTCTAACATTCTTGCATAACTATTTTTAGATATTATCCCAATTTTCATTAATTTTGATGCAGTGTTTTCAGATTGTTTATCAATAAATTGTTTAAATTCACCATGAAATTTAGCATTACGTAATTCTTGTTTATTTAAACTAATAGAGTATTTATTTAATCTTAAAAACAAATCTCTTACATCTTTATCTGAAGCATTCATTAATATATCTACTGTCATTTCATAATTTAAAAAATTAAATTTCACATCATCATTCATTTCTTCATATTTTTTATTACTATTTTCAAATTCTTTTTTATTATTTATTCTAAAATTATTATCGTAAAAATCTAGGATAGTTCTTAATCTTTGTTGACCATCAACAACTTCTCGAATACCTATTCCCTTATTTACAAATTCTCTTAAAAATATTTTATGAATGGGTAAATTTCTAAAAAGGGTATCCAAAAAATATGATTTTCCTTCTCGCGACCAAATATTTTTTCTTCTTTGGTAATATGGTCTTAAAACTAATTCATCATTTTTAGACCATTTAATTATTTCTTCAATAGTATATTTTTTTGATTCAGATTCCATATGGATAAATACTTACACTAAAGATAAAAATTTTTATTTAGAAAAAAAATGTAACTCGCATTTGCGGATGTCCAATGGGTGTCTTCTATGGTTCTTTTGTGATTCTGTCTAATTCATCTCGGATCTTTCTATAGAAAAATCGCGCGCGCGAACACCCCTGAATCTAGTTTAATTTTTATGATAATATTGGAGCACGCGCGCGCGTATCTAATAATCTATAAGTGAGGATTCGGATTAACCCATAAAATCCGGTATAAGATGGGCCTTCCTTTATAAGGGCTTAAATACACTGACAACCCGAGACGAGGTTAATCAATATCCTCAAGTTTTATTTATCCCTTCTAAATCAAAGTAATGCATATGATTCACAACGTTGATGAGCATGAACAGAATAACTTAGCAGTGCTTTTTGACGCCGATAATATATCAAAAAATTATGTAAAAGCAATAATGGATGCCTGCGCTCGCTATGGCCGAGCTATTATTAAAAGATCCTATGGCGATTGGACAGATGCCCGCTTACAAGGTTGGGGGCCTGTTTTCAGAGAGTTCGCCATTAAGCCCATTCAACAGTTCATGTTTACAACGGGAAAAAACATCACTGATTCAGCCATGACGATTGATGCGATGGATATTCTTCATTCTAAGGACGTTGATGTGTTTATTCTCGTAAGCTCTGACAGCGATTTTACTGGGCTCGCTACAAGGATACGAGAGGATGGGTTGAAAGTAATAGGAATAGGAGGAAAAATAACCGCTCCAGCTTTCATTAATGCTTGTGATGAATTTTTGATACTCGAGAATCTTGTTGAGGACGCCACAGATAAAAGTGCGGGAGTCAATTTAGATGAATCGGTTCCTGCCATCGAACAGGGATCTTCCCAAAATATACAAGTTCAAGGAAGAGAATTGTTGTTGAGAGCTGTAAAGACCGCGCAGGATGAAAATGGGTTCGTTAAAGGGGCTGCTTTAGGTGTAGCGCTAAGACGACTTGATCCTGCATTTACTCCAAAAACATATGGGGTTTTTAAGTTAGCAGATTTCATAGAATTATTTCCCGATGTTTTAGAATTACAGGGACGTCGAACAGCAACCGATCCTACCTACAAATCAAAACTGTAAGATGGATTTCATAAAAAATAGACAAGCAGGCCACTAAATCGAATAGAGGTGCCCATTGTAAACGCGATTTTAAGCATTATCAACGTCGCTGCTGAGTGGTCTTTCGAGGACAGCTTCGTGGGACCTCTTAAGGGTTTCGAGAGTGGTCTCACGGTAGTATTTGTGGAAAAGGTAAGGGTATACTTCTGAGGCCATCTGAGGATTCGATGAGAGCAGGGCTCGCAGAATTTCAATCCTCTTGAGTGTATCATCAAGTACCCACTCATCGAACTCTAGAAGTCCCCTTAGATGTTCGACCTGACGAACCGACTCCATGTGAAACACCTCATATTAAATAACAACAACTAATGATAAATAAATCTCGCGCGCGATTTATTCTCGAACTTTTAGATTATATTCTTTTACTACTAAGCTCATTTTAGTTTTCAATTCCTCAAATCTTGAATCACATCCATTAGGAATAGGGTTAATAACTTGATGATAGCTTTGGATTGCATTTTTTATTGTATTTGTAACTAGTGGTAGAAATTGAAAATATGTTTGCATACCAGAAAATCCTTTCATATTTGTTTGACTTAAAATATCGTAATGAAACTTGGATCGCTCACTTTGAAGTTTCTTGCATTCTGATATATTTATTTCAGGCATTTCTAATTTTGTTTGAATTCCCGCGTAAGTTTGAAGCACTTGTGCGTGCCATCCAGATTTTACTGAACCTAACGTTGTTTGAATATACTTGTTTCTTTCCATTAGTAGTATTCCACAAGATGTTCTGACGAGATTGTAAAAAATTAGGTTCCTTCCTTTTGAGGCTATTGAAGTTAATCCAAAAAGACTTAGAATTGACAGAATTGCACTTATATTGGCATAATGTAGGGTAGGAATAGTTGAAGATGGTAAAAAATCTGGGCTAAATTTTTTACATAATTTATTTTTACCTGTTGCAGCGTAATGGGCTTCCATTGTCGTCCATAGTTTATTGCATGCCTCATTTAACTGATGCATTGATCGATTTAAAAAATACATGTTAAGTTTATCATATGCTAATGATTTGTAATCATATCTCTTACCTGTTTTCATTTCTCTAAGATACGAATCAATCGAAAAATTCTGACCGATGAGATTGTTTTTAGATGTGAATAATTTATTCAGACCATATAACATAGAAATCTTTTCCAAATTTTTAGGGAAAGGCAAGAAAGAAGACAATTTTTCCAACTCCTTTAAGATATCCTTTCATGGACGGAAAAAATTGGAAGCGATTTCAAGAATTCTGGTAATTGTTCTATTTTCTTGACATCTAAAAGTATAGATGAACCAACTGTCTCATATGAAAAAGAAGGAATGTCTTTAGGCGGTTTTATATAAACATCCTTGTATTTTCCTTCAATTTTTTTCCTAATATAATAGTATGGGCCGTGTCTATAACCTAATTTACATTTACAATTACTTTTACCACATGTAACATATTTTATTCTTACATTGCCGCTCTTTAGTAAATACTCTTCAATGGCTTGAAATCCATCTATTATTAAAATTTTCAAAAATATCACTTTTTGTTATTAATAAAATAATCAATGTCTTGAAAAGTTTCACTTAAAGTACGTCGCTTAAAGTCATCACCCATGAACCATGGAAGTTTTGGAGCAATACTGTTAAATCTTTCATCAAAACGTTTGTCGATGATTATAGCTGCACCCCAGTCATCATCGGATCTAACTATCCTTCCTAACCCCTGTTTTAATTTTTTTATCATTGATATGTAACTAGTTCTGAAGTTGTATTCCTTGTCAAGGGGATCCTTGCTGGGAAATGGTAACGCATCGATTATTAACAATCGAAGCCCTGGAATATCAACTCCTTCCCATAATCTTGAAGCAGCGGAGCTTAGAACGATATCACTTTCCCTTAGTTGATTTATTTTTTCGTCAATAATCTCCGTGTCATCACCTTGCCAGATGTTATATATTCTCTTCGAAAAATTCAATGGTTCAAGATATTTCCAAGCCATTTGTTGGTCATTATATCCTCTAAAGAGGACCAGCGTTCGCATTTTATATCTGTCAAGTAGTTGAGCTAGAATTTCATTTGCTTCTAATCGGGAATCATTATACTGGTCATCGGATCTTCTTCCTAGATTTGGTCCATCAGTGAGTGCAAATAATTTTCTGTTTTCCCTTCTAACTTTGGGATATTGTTTCAATATGCACCAGTCTTCGTCGGAAAATCTTCGCATATCCAACCCGCAAGCCCTAGCGTGTTTTACGGCATCATCTATAGTAGCACTTAACAAACCAACATTTTTATCCCTAAAAAAGCCCGATATTTCAACCTCCATATTTTTTGGTCTTCCATATAAAGAGCCTTCATAAAAAAAGAATACGTTTTTTCCAACACTTTGCATGAGATAATGGAGGTTGGCAATATTTTTATATAAGCTGTTATATCGAGGAAATTTATTTTCTCTTGTATAAGAAATCCACGCATCTCGAAATGAAGTATCTCCAAACTCTCTTTTGATAATATCAACTTCCTGAGAAGTCAAAGGATCGGAATCTCCTAACCTATCATTCATTCTAGATAAACCAGTATGAAGATTTGTGAGCTTTTCAGCCAATGCGGGGTTTTCTTTGTTAATTTCGTTTATAACATTTTCAATTTGTTTAAACATTACATAAGTTTGTAAATAACTACTTTCAGCAGTTTCAAATCCATGAGATTCATCCACTATTATCGTATCATATCCTTTGAAATTATTTTTAGACAGCAGTAATTTCGAGAATGTAGCCAAAGTAATGTTAGAATTAATTGTTTTATCTATATCATCTAGAACACCACATTTTATATTTTCTTCTCTGCATGTCTCTTTACGTGTAGAACATAAATCAGCTTTGGTATTTGTTAATGGACAAATATAGTCATTCCATCCTTTTGATACATGAAATTCAATTCCATCACCCTCTTCTTGGAGATATTTTTCCACCTGGGATCTAAGAGTTTTTGTTGGCTCAATGATGAGAACTCTTTTCCCCATTTCTTTATTAATACGAATTGCTACTTTAGCTCCACCTTTTGTTTTTCCGAGTCCTGGAGGGGCATCTAGTAAAGCATTTCTACCATTCGAAAGTCTTAAAAATAAAAATTCAGGCGCTTTTTCTCTGAAATTGTCAACTGTAATGCTCATTTTATCATCCTCATAAATAAAATGGTTTGTTTAACACATCTGGATTTGGAAGAGAACCGCCTAATTTTCTACGTATTATATATGTGATTTTATCTGCGTGGAGTGCTGGTGCTGGGATTTTAATAGCTCTGTTGGTATTCCAATGATGTCGGCACAATTTGTTAACAGCGTTTGCAATCTTTTCCATATCTGGATTTGTTGGCTGTATGACTTTGTAAAATACAGGAGAGACTGTACCTTGATATGTTTCCTGAGATATCATAAGCATTTCATTTTCTTCAAATGGATATCCCATTAGAACTGTTCCCGGATTCGGGTTGTCAACTTTGTATTTGTCAATTTGTTTATACATTCTAAGATGAGTATTTTTCTTTTCCATTACCAATACAAGATTTGAGAATCCAAAATCTGAAAGAACGTTATTAATAATTTCGATTTCACCATTTGGACTATAAAGATAGTCTTGTTCTTGAGTAAAGTTTAAGCCGTCTCTAAAAATCATCAACCCTTCTGGTTTACCAAATCTCTCTGCATAGGTTCTAAGAACAGATGATAAAAGGTCTCTCAAATCAGTAATTTTTGCGTCTGAAAATAAATACTCCCCATATGGGTCAAAGACTGCACAGCCTCCAATAATTGAATTCTCATCGTGATAAACATCTAGACCTAAAATTGGATAATTTTTATCGTAAATTGGTTCACTGAAAGCCCAAGGTGCCCCTCCAAGCTTTGCACATAACTGCATTGCCACCAATGTAGTAATACTCTTAATACCTTTCTCATTTCTCCTTCTTTCATATTCGGCAATAACGTCGAGTGTTTTTTCATAGGATATATTTTGATGAAGTATTCCATATTTTATTAATAGCTCTTCTTTTAACTTGCTGTAAATTTCTTCTTCATCCAGAGGCATGAAAGATATTACTACGTCAGCATCGATATTTTTATCCAATGATTTTATATAATCATCAACTTTTTCTCCATTAACTATTATAGATTCTGAATCAGGAAGAATCATTCCCCTTTCTGCTGATGACTGCTGTAACAATGAGTAAAAATGGAGAACGTCACTTTCCCTTTCTTTTTTATAAAGAATATTTACTTTATTAACTATTGGTATCCTGTGAAATTTCTTCTTCCAGATGCTTCCAAGGAAATCTGAGTCGGATGATACTGAAAAGATACTATCGCTCATTTTAATTTTTATAAAGGGCAGTATTTTAGCAGGCACTTTAATAGGCTCAATTGAAATATCAACAAAGCTTTTTATAAATTCATCTTCAGCAAATCCCTTGGATTTACTAAAAGGATCTCCTTGAACGAAGCTTAATATTTGTGAATATCTTCCTCTAGGTGCTGGTTTTTCAATATTTATTATTGCACTCATCAATCTTTTATTTTCTTTTAGGTGAGGTGGAATTCGACCAAATTCTAACAATTCAGGAACGTGGTAATTTTCATTACCATAATAATAACCTTTTAAATTCCTTACCTTAACTAAAGGTTGTTTCTCATCTTTGATTTTTCCTTCATTTCCATAGACACTTGAAAAATATTCTCGTTGACTTTTTTGTCCGGCAGTACTAGGAGTGTCAGGAGTTTTAGAAAAGTCAAATTCTATTACTTCATACTCGCCAACCTGATTTTTTCCTTGGACGAAATTTCCCCTCTTACTCCCAGTTCGTCCGAACTTTTCATTCACTGCCTGTATTGTCTGGATATTGGGTAAGTATATATTTTCATTCAGAACATATTTTACGAAATACTTTACGTTATCCCAGAGGGTTTGTTCCCAGGTTTTTCTGTAATCAATATCTAAGAGAAGGTATGGTATTCCATTAAATGTTCGTGTTGCTCGTAAAATACCTTCATTTAGGTTTATCGGGTATGTTTTATATAGTATGGATTCAAGTCTTGCAAAAATATTCTGTCCTTGATAGTTGACATTTTCCATGTGAAATGAATTTGGAATTTTTTCTTTGTGATACCAGTCAACTAGCTTATTGACGAGCATTTCAGTTCCATGAGAAATATCAGTTAAAGAAAGTTCGTCTTTTTTTTCAATTTCAATCTCAAATGGTACCTTGATTTCTTCTATATCTAGTAATTCATTATATTTTGTAGGTATTTCTTGTGAAGCATATATTTGATTCCCAACGCTGAATACCGGACCATCCTTTGATGCCCTTTTTGCAACTTTTGCAGCCAAACTGTATCTCATATTTCTGTTTTTGGTTTCTGGAGTTGTCTTTATTATCTCATAAAGTATCAATTTCTGAGGTTTGGTTTTTACTGAAAATAAATTTAAAGACACTTCTTGCATAGATATAATGACGTTCATCAATTATAATAAGTTAAGCCTTGCCCCAAAAACAGGTACAAGATTATTAATTTTGGTATTTTAAAAGAATAGTAGGGATTAAATAAATCAACTTATTTTTGCTTCACAGTATCCTTCCGAGTTCTTAATCACACTGATGTTTGATCTCTTCAGGGTCGCGTGCGCGAATCCTAAATTTAAAATCTAAATATTATTTGCGCGTGTGGAACCTCGATATCGAATTAAACTGACACTCCATTATTCCAAGCATTTGCCCAATACTTAAATAATCTATTAATTATTACTAAATTATGGAAGTCAAAGAGATTAAGATGGATTTAATAAATATTTCTTCATTTAACACGAGAAAAGACCTTGTAGCAGGCACTGAAGATACAAGCTTAGATGATTTAGCCAATAGCATCAAAGAGAAAGGCTTGCTTAACCCAATTATGGTCCAAAGAAAAGACGATGGAACATACGAGCTAATTGCAGGTCAAAGAAGATTTCTAGCATGTAAAAACTTAGGATGGGAAACTATACCAGCAATTATAAGAGAAAAGATGGACGATACTGATGCTACTATTTTGTCGCTCATTGAAAATGTTCATAGAGCAGACATGAGCCCCATTGATAAATCACGAGCGTATCAAAAAATATGGGATAAATACAAAAACCCTGAAAAAGTTGCATCGGAAACCGGTGTTTCGGTATCTACAATCAAAAAATACATAACACTCTTGAACCTAGCTCCAGCGATTCAAGAGAAATTAACAACAAATGAAGGCCCTGCAGGGATTGGCACATTATCAAAACTCGCAGAAACTTTTAGATCACATGAAGATCAGGAAAAAGTTTTAGAAGCTATAGGGGGTTTCAAACAAACTGTACAGCTAGAAATATTAAAACAGAGTAAGGGAAAGCTAGAAAATATTCTAGGACTTAGAGAAGAAGCATTGGAAGGGGCATTTGATACAGTAATTTGTCATGGTTTAGACGATTGTAATTTTATCCCAGAACACCTAAAAGATCCTATTATGGATTTAATTAAAACTTCAAAGAAAAAAGGGAAAAATACGTCCTTTAAAGACTTGGTAAAATCATTAAAATAACCATTAGCATATTTGTTTAGGTTCTGAAACATTTCATACTTTTATTAAAAAAACTCATTAAACCGGATAAACCCCATTACAATAGATTATCATTAAGACACACACGCTACGAACCCGAGATAAGCGACGGAAGATAATCAAGTATAGGCAGATTCAAGACGTTCGGCTTTCAAATCTTGCTCGACGATTCTTTCATGAAGTGCCCGAAGTGACTGAATAACTGCATCTGTGTAGCTCGTCGCAAGTCCTTGACTCTTCCACTCGGCAAACCATTCCGCCGGTTCACCCTCCACAGCCATGTTGATGCGTATGCAGCGTTTGGATCTGGACCCCAATTAGGTTCACCCGATGTGTTATATCTCATATCCGAATGAGATAACTTAAATTGATATTTTAGAATATCTCATATATGATTGAGATATGAAGTCGGAGACGATCAAAGGTAAGCAGGCTGAAGTCCTGAGATACATCGCCCTACATGGCGCAACAACCGAATATGAACAGATTAAACTTCAGAAGGAGAACAACAAAGACGCCCTATCTCTCAGCAAAGGCACTCTGCACCTAGCCCTAACAGAGCTCGAGAAGAAACAACTGCTGACAATAAAGCCAATGGGCAGGGCTAGAACGGGCCGGACGATCAAGGAGTACAACCTAAACGTAAGAGGCGTCGCCTCCGCCATAAATATCATAGATACCATAGATACGCGAAAAGATGTAGAAAAGATCGCTGAAAGATGGGGGAGCCTCATCCCGCTGGTCCTCGGCAAGTGGAGATACCTCGGAGGGAAGCTGAGAGAAGGCAAACTGCATGATCGACTCGACTTAACCGTCAGAGCCTTCCTCAGCCCAGAGTTCATAGACCAGTACTCAATCTGGTACTTCGTCGACCTCGGCCCCGCGTATCCACCGATGGGCGATGAGTACCTCTTCACCTGCCTTTTCTACGACCTCAACATCATCGTGATGGAGCCATCTGGATGGGTGGAGGCGATTAAAGACGATGGCGAGATCAGGGACTTCATCGTCGGGCTTTTCCCGGGCTACGAGGGGCCTCACCGGAGGTGGCTTGAGGGGTTCGCTGAGTTTAGAGGTAGACTTGGAGTATAGCCCTAACCGATCTTAAACAGGGGAGGATTGGCTCGCATTTTTTAGAAGCTCTTTATCGTGAATTGGGTAAAGAGAGGGAATTAAAAGTCACGATTAGTATCTGAAGGGAAATCACAGAATAGGTTGTTAATGAAAACAATAATATGTTTACTGCTCACTTTTTTCAAATGGTGCGATCGCAGGATATTTCAAATTACTGCGCTTTTAATCAAACTAAATCTTTAACCCAAGGGATTCGATATTGTTTACAAGTTGACATTAATACATTTTGGGCCTGCTGAAACAGTAGAACATGCAATAGAACAATTAAGTATATTGATCAAGGAGAAAAGTTTAGCTGTTTTTTGCGGCTCAGGTATATCCATCAACCCTCCATCAAATCTGCCATCAGGAACATTACTCAGAAAAATGATTCTTGATAGTATTTTAGATATTGACATCGATGAGAATACAAGGGAAATTCTAGAAAAGGGTTACCTTCAACGTAAGAAGAACGAGAGAGAAGAGTATGATAAATTCTATCCTTTTGAAAAATATATACAGACAATAGATCAAAGTACGCCAATAGTTGATTCTCTCGCTAAACTTTTTAAAACGGGGAAACCGAATAAAAATCATGCCCTCATTGCTGAATTAATAAAATTAGGATACATAAAAAAAGTTATGACTACCAATTTTGACACGAAAATTGAGGAAGCACTAGAAAGCGTACTGACACCAATCAGTACGAGTTTTAAAAAAGACAGAGACTATAAGCTCTATTACAACGAACTACAATTCCGTGATCTTGACTTTGCTATTTTTAAAAATCCGACCATATTCAAGATTCATGGAACCATTGAAGATCTTTCAAGTATTAGAGCAACGTTAGATGTTGTGTCCAGTAGAGTTTTACGTGAATCCAGAAACCGTGTATTACGAGACTTCTTCCAGGATGCCGAACAAGACATCTTAGTTATGGGATATAGTGGCTCAGATGAATTTGATATTAATCCAATAATCAGAAATTGCATTTCTAAAAATAAGATTTTTTTTATAAAGCACTCACGGCGAGACTCTTTGAATAAACCTTTTATATCGAGTCTGATTTACCCCTTCAACAATTTTAAAGGTAACACTCTTCACATTAATACAGATGATCTAATTGATTTTATTTGGAATAGGTTTATAAAGAGCGAGTGGAATGATGACGAATTTAACGAGAGTTGGAGACAGGTTATAAGAGATTGGAGTAGATCACTGAAGGATCATGAAAAATGTTTTACATCAGGAAACATTCTGTTAGATGTTAACGAAAATTCATTTGCAAAATTCCTTTTCAAGCGAAGTCTAAAAATTTCTAATAGACTAACAGATCAGTTGGGTAAGGCTGATTCGTTAGGCCAATTGGCAACAATCGAACAAAAGAAAGGTAATTTTGATATAGCATTGGATCTACATAATCAGAGTTTTGACTTAATGAAATTACTGGGAAATCAGAGAGGCATAGCTACATCACTCTATCAAATGGCTTCAATTCATATATTAATGGGTAATTATAACAAGGCGGAGGATCTAAATAGACTTAATCTTGAAATCTGGGAGAAACTTAAAGATCAATCAGGTACAGCTCTTTCCATACACCAGAGGGCTGTAATTCATCAGGCTAAAGGCGAGTATGATAAAGCAATTGAGCTATTCGAAAAAAGTCTAAATCTAAATGAAATGATCGGAGATCAATCAGGTGTAGCTGTATGCCTAAGCCAGATGGCTATGATATACCAAGATCAGGGTGATTATAACAAAGCTGAAGAACTAACTAAGAAAAGTATGGGAATTAAGGAAATGATGGGAGATGATTTTGGAATAGCTGCATCGCTCCACAAATTAGCCGGAATTTATTTTTTAAAACATGAAGACAGTGAAGCTAAACAGTTGTATACCAGAAGCCTGAAAATAAGAAAGAGGTTAAAGGATAAGTTAGGCATCGCTGAATCATTAGCTCAGATCGCAATGATCCATATGAATAGAAGCGAATTTGAAAAAGCAGAGAGGTTCAATGAGCGTAGCCTCAAGATCTATAATAGACTGAAAGATCAACAAGGTATGGCATGGTCACTGCACCAGAAAGCTGTAATTCATCAGGCTAAAGGCGAACATGATAAAGCAATTGAACTATTCCAGCGCAGTATAAAATTAAAAGAAATAATTGGAGATCGCTTAGGTATTGCCAGATCAGTGGCTCTCATGGCTATTATCAATCACGTAAGAGGACAGTATGCTGAAGCTGAAAACCTATGCAACAAGGCTTTAGATATCTATACAACATTGAACGTTAAACCAGGCATGGCTGCCACGCTCGGACAAATGTCCAGGATATATGAGGATCTATGTGATTATGAAAAGGCTGGGGAGCTATGCAAAAAAAGTCTTGATATTTTTATAATGTTAGGAGATCAGTCCGGTATATCGCGTTGCCGTTCCATATTGTTTAGACTTTCAGCGAAAAATGGAAAGAAGAGAGATAAAGAAGTAAATTTATGAAATATATCGGATTGCACCTAACGTAGCCAAATTGATTTTTATTCTTTACTTGGGTATATTAAACGCTACTTGAACTTTTTTTTCTTTAAATTTATAACAAGCGTGATCTATTTTCTGAATAATTTGCGCGCGCATGGACAATTGAGGGTCAGAAATATACAATCGAGTTTTAAGTGCTGAGTAGCCATTTTGATCATTCTCGGAAAAGTGCAATTTGATTGATGCTGGAAGGACAACTGGAAGAAGTGCCCTCCAAACATAGATGTTTTGTGCTTTGTGGACTAATGTTTAGAGGTTAAAGACCTCCACTAACCCCGCATCACCTCTCTATCTAAACCTCACATGTTCACCAACATATTATACAAAGCCACCTTACCCGCCAGCTCCCTCGC
>Ga0315296_10002422_pt1 | contig 15940 bp, 17 predicted proteins | sample YL17G14_18_MG_FD_203921 | JGI IMG/M metagenome (GOLD analysis project Ga0315296, IMG submission 203921) | Sediment microbial communities from Yellowstone Lake, YNP, Wyoming, USA - YL17G14_18 | ecosystem: Environmental > Aquatic > Freshwater > Lake > Sediment | place: USA: Wyoming | collected... | reverse complement strand
GAGCGCTTAACGCTTTGATAAAGGCCTGATAATTGGTCCAGAGTGCTGCAAGCTTCTCCTTCTTCTCTTCCATGGCATCTTTGGGCTCGCCGTTCTTGTTTATGAGGAAAAGCAGCTGTTCTTGGTCAACAATAATGAAGCTTGAAAGGTCTTCTGGGCACGTCGCCGAGGATCTGACGCCGTTTAGCTTGAGTTCTTTAATGAAGAACTTGCTCTTTGCCGAATCGCTGGCTAGAAGCCGAACTGAAAAGTCCTTCTTCTCAATTCTCTCCAGCTTGTCTAACAGACCTGAGTGGTAGAAATGAGCAATGTCAGAATCGGATGCGAACATGCAGACCTCGCTCTTGCTTTTCTCCAGTATTTCCTCAGCCTTGATGTTGATCTGCTCCTCGCCCTCCAATATCTGGAAAACCTCCTTCCTCGAAAGCTCAACTTCAGCTTTCGGTAGAGCAACCCAGAGCGAAACCAAGTCGTTCTTCTTCCTCTCCAAAAGCTGCAGTCTAAGTTTCTTGCTTTCGATGAGAATGTCCAGGGTTTTCTCGAAGGGTGTGGCGATGAATTTCAGGGGTTTCTCGAAAACCGAGGATACTAATCCTATCTTTTCGAGGTCTCTCAGTATCCTGTATGTTTCAGTTCGATGCAGTGAAATGACCTCAGAGATCTCGCTTGCTTTAAGCATTCCAGTTCTGGCAAGATATACATAGACTCTGATTTCGTTCTTAGAAAGCCCCAGCTTGACCAAAGCGTTTTCAATGGCTTCTAATGACTGTAAAGGTCCCTTGTCTTTCATTACGAACTTGTATAGTCGTGCCTTTTCATCGTAAAGTCGGACAACGGTGTCAGGCTTCTTCACAGGGGTTTCCATTAGCGTCAACGTTCTCACTTCTGGATCTGATTCTAAGGTTGATAGCCGATTTCGACCCAGTGTATATTTTATACTTCTGAATTCAGAATCTGCATTTGCAATCAAATTTGAGACAAGAAACATCAGTATGTAGCATACGGCTATATACAAAGTGTCTTATGGCATTCTAGCGACGTTTCAACGTTCGAAACTGTGTTCCAGCAATCTTTGGGGTGTGGTTATTGGGAGCAGCTGAGCAGAAGAGCAGTGGAAATTCCCCGCCTCTTGTCCTAGCGGAGACTTCAGGAACTTCCCATACGTTGAATGAGCAAATGCAAGAATCGCTCAAGATTCTGAGCGAAGAAACCTTGCAGCTAAGCGAGCTCATTTGGCAAGAAGCCAAGCTTACTAAGGAGTTTTGCGCAGTTTTGAAGCAGGTTCTAAGACAGCTAAAAATATCGTTCAACCTGCCAGTAAACGTCATCACACAAGGGCAAAGGCTCCAGCAGGCTATTCTAAACCCAGAAGCACACCTGATTTTGATAAACGACAAAAATGAGGTGGAATCCAGAGCTCTAGAGGATTACCCACCAGACGTTATATCAAACATGATCTCATTCATTGTCCCTGAATTGAGCAAGTCGCTGACTCTATACAGGCAAAAGATTGCTGTGAGAATCGATCTTTTTGATAGAGTGAACCGAGAACTGAGAAATCTCCGGAACATGTCGGATAATCACTCCGACAAAAATGAGGAAGGCAGTGGCCCCGTCGAGGACGGGATCAAGAAAACGCTAATGGATCAGAGCAGATCCTCAGGCGAAAAATCTACGCAGTGAGGAGATCGCAAAGTTTGTTGGAATGCCTAGCCACGGAAATCCGAAGTTTCTATACCTTACGCGAACTGCGTGAAACCGTAGAAAAACAAATCGGTCAGTACAAGGCAGTCGGCGATGAGTATAGCCAGTGGCTAGGTTCTTTTCTCAGAGACATGGAAGCAACCCACGGCAATGAAGAATGGTTCAAAAAGATGTCAGTATTTCAGAAGCTCTCTCAGGCAAAGCCAAAGAAGGAAGCCGAGAAAGGCGGTAAAAACGAGAAGAGCAGAAGGACCGGTGCATCATCTCAATGGGTTTCATACAAAGACATCATGCTCAGCGCAAGCGAGCAGGGAGAGGCTGAAGTCCTTTTTGACGCTATCGACGAAATCAGCCGAAAGATCGAGCAGCTTGGCAAAGTAAAAGGTGCTGTAGAGAATCTTGAAAAATCAGCTCTCGGCAAAGACATAATCTACATTGTCTACGTTCATAATGGGGTGCCAGAGAAGATTGTTCTGCGTCACAAGCGAGACAAGGAATTTGCTGAGAAATTCAAGTTTGTTGCTGATTTTTCTGTGTTAAAGGAAGTCTACCCTTAATCACCTGTCTAAGCCAATGCATTGAACTGGAAGAAGGCGTCGACAAATTTCTTCATCAGTTCCAAAGGATTATTCACAACGCAGTTTATACGAAAGTAGTTCTTGACCGCTCTGCTCTTGATTCCTATGCCTATCACGCCCATGTTCGAGTTCTCGATTTTCTTAACGCATGCTTTAAGCGCGTCTTCAGCTCCAGCGTATCCTGACGGGAAGAAGTCAGAGACGACAACTATGAGTTTGCTCTCTTCGGTTCGCTTTTTCAGAATCTGCGCAGTCAACATTAGTGCATCGGTAAGGTAGGTCATGCCGCCCTGTTCCAGCCCGCCGATTCTTGCTCGCGTGCGATTCGTGAAGCTCTCCGAGAACTCTTTTACAATATAGAATTTGTCGTTGAAGGCAAACGTGCCCCAAGCGTTTTGATTTTGAAAGAGATTGCGCGCAACTTCGCTCAGGCAGAGCGTTATGCTGCGAACTTCGCCTGTGAAGGATTTCAAGCTGTGACTTGCGTCAATTAGAATCGCCCACGCATCCTCTCGAGTCTGCAGTTCATCGCGGACAAAGACATCTGTTCGGTCGCTTTTGCTCGCCACAACCTGGATCGCTTCCTGCATGTCTAACGAACCCATCTCGTGTCGATAATCCTCGCCTGTAAGATTCTTCAGCAAACGGAGTCTTTCAAGAACGCGTCGAACCGGGCTGGAAACGAGCGCCTTACCATAAACGTATTCAGCGAAATCCTCGCGTGGAAACTCAAAAGACCGAAATCGGGAGCCAGTTCCTAACGATTTGTAGTTTTCTAAGATTCTTCTCTCGTTTTTCTCTTTGGATTCCCATGTTGAGAAAACCTGAGCAACTTCGGCTTCAAGCGACCTGTCCGCCAGGCTCCGTTGTGCACCATTGCTATTTGCTAATGCTTGAAGTGCTTCTTGAGGAGCTTTCAGGTTTTCATTTATCTCTCGCTCGGTCGGTATGTCACTACCGAAGAATGTGGAATTGCTGCCATGATTCTCGGTGTAAAGAAGCGATGGAACCTCAGTGGTTGCTCCGTATTTGTTCAAAGCTTCATACATAAGGTCGGCAGTTGCAAGCCTCTGCATGAGAGACAGATCAGTAATCTTTTGAGAGATACCCCCATCATGCTCAAAAGCCGATATCTTGCCCAGTTCGTTCTGAACCACTTTTTGAATCTCGCCGAGAGCAGAAACAATGATATCGATGTCGTTTCTCATCTTTGATGGTAACGTCCCTTTGACAGAGCCCGTCGTGTAACTAGAGATTAGCGCTGCCATGAACCGAAGCGCAGGATTGAAGATTAGATGGGCTGGTTTCATCTTAAGATACGACAATGTGTCTGCTACGGCTACGTCCTCTTTGAATGGCGTCCAAAGCGTCTTCAAACCTGCTGTCACAACTACGTCTTCGAGTAAACTCACTATGAAGGTTGCGTCTTCTATGTTCTTGTCCTTTGACCAGTCAGCGTATGCCTCATAGTTGGACGCAGCAACATGCATGCTCAAATGGAAAACAGACGCCTTGAAGGTCTGCCATAAAAGTCTCTTGTGTATTTCGTTGGTCGAGTCGAAGATCAGACCGAGATAGCGTATTTGATTATCTTTCCGTCTCTTCGGCTTTGCTATGCATATGACGTAGCCGCGTTTATCTTTCCCCAGTGTCGGATATAGGGCGTCGTCTCGCAGCAGAATCTTGACTTCTTCATGGCTTTTCCTTGTGATCTGGAACGAGGTTAGCCACACGTATTCAAAAAGATCCAAGCTCCATGCGTCCCTAGTCTATCTTGCTTCCAAAAACCGCGTGAACGACTCGTCGAACCATTCCTTGAATCTCTATATCGTCGCTTGTGGTGCCAATGATCGTTTCTTCCGCTGTAATGTGAGGCGAGTTGCCATCAGCGATCAATGTAGCCCAGTTGATGAGGTCGCCAGGTGATGGCCCATAAGGAAGCTCGCCGTTCTTGTATTGCCTTCGAAGTTCTGCGGCAACTTTCACGATCTTAGTTGCAGTGTCTTGGGGCACCCCGCTTCTTTTTTGAATAAGCGTGATTTCGTCTGGGCAGACTTTTTCGCCTACGCTTAAGTAATCGAAGTTGATCCACACTGACATTCTGCGTCTAAAAGCCGCGTTTAATGGCTTGGTGCCTGCGAACTCGCCTGAAAACGGGTTCATCGCTATGATCAAATGCCCGCAAGGGTGGCGATGGACAATCTCGCTGTCCTTTTCTGTCAACACTATGTGCCCACGAGTATCTAGAAGCGGGTTCAACCGCGTTGCCACGTCTTGTTTCATCATGTTTGCTTCATCAAGGTACAGGATGCCGCCGTTCCTGCACCACGATATGATTTGACCATCAATCCAGTTCTCTTTGCCCAGCCCAATGTATCTTCCGAACAAGTCGTACGTGGAGGTTTGAAGCCCACAGTTGATTTCGTACATTGGCAGGCCGCCGATTTCAGCCACTATATAGACAATGTGGGTTTTTCCAGTGCCGCTGGGGCCAATGAGGGCGCATTGTCTAAAATAGTAGAGGGCTCGCATGATGCGTTCTACGTATTTTTCGCCTCGGTCAACGAACTCCGGCGTGTTTCTTGGAATTAGACTTGTAAACGATTCGGGAAAAACATAATTCGGATGCAGGTTATACTTGCTTGCACCGTATTTCTCACAGAGAGGCGACCTCTGCTGCTGCTCTGGTATGCGTATGGATACAAGTAATTTGGCGTTGTTGACTTCGGTTCTGAACTGTGTCTCGCTGAAGCGCACCGTTTCCTTCTGCTTTTTTTGGCCTTGATGTCCAAATCCAAGCGCGGCTGATTGTTCTTTCTCGCTTTGTGTCGAAGTCATGTTGGGCGCCCTTCAGCTATCGCAGTTATGTATGAGAGTATCGTAAAACTTAAGGATTACGAAGCCATACTCTCATTTAGAGCCCTGTCTCCATGCGCTGTGCATAGGACTATGCTACACACAAAACAACTTTCATGTTTCGGGCGTGGTTTGTGTTGCCGAAACTATGGAAGACCCGACCATATTGTTTTCGTAGGGAGGAGCATCAACCATTGAGTCCGTGACCAATTGGGTAGACGTTTCAGTACTGGTCGAAATCACGAGTCTATCAGCTACCAGACTGAGCGAGGGTGTCGGGTCAACAGGCGTCAGATTCGACGTAAGTGCCAAACTCGAAGAAAAAGAACGCCGAAGCGGAAGGGTCGTGGTTCTTTTCGGCTTGACTGTTAGAACCAAGCCCAATGTTGTGAAATACGATGTTGACGGTAGCGCAACACTAAGCGGCAAAGACACGCTTATAGACCAAATGCTGAAAGTTGATCCAAAAAGCAATGTGCCATTTGTTTTTCATCGCATCTATCAGCACGTTTTCACAACGATTTTCATGATGGCTTCCTTTTTGGGCACAGTATACCCGCCTCCGGACCTGTTATTCCCGGGAAAACCGGGTCTAACGACAGGAGACTCTGGAAAAGTGCAACCAGTTAACGTGGCTCAAACGCCTGCTCCACCAAAGTAATGCGCTTGGAAAGAGAAACAAGCTTTGTACTAACGGCTCTGTATCGAACTGGAAAATGGTAAGATCCCGCTGACTATGCTTGGCTGAAGCTACCTACGATATACATAGATTGTATGTGACGGGTATCCGAGCCGTGGGTTCTCACAGAAGTTGTCGATCTTGAGTGGTCGCCAGCCTAAGACTTCATAGTCGTGTGAAACAACACGTGCCCCAGGCTTCAACTCTGCCTCAAGTTTGGGTTTGACCTTGTCGTTGGCACTTGTTGTCAAATATAGTGTCACAACGTCGGCTTGTGAAATGTCGATTTTGAAAATGTCACTATGAACGATTTTGACGCGGTCTTCTAGGGCAAGTTCCGATATCTTGCCCATGGCTTGCTTAGCTAGGTCTTCGCGCATTTCGACGCCTATCGCTCTGGCGCCGAACTCCTGTGCTGCCATTATTACGACTCTGCCGTCGCCACAGCCAAGGTCATAGACGATTTCACCCGGTTTTAGATCTGCTATAGTAAGCATGTGCTTGACAACTGGCAAAGGTGTAGCCACGAAAGGCGCGATAAACATAGTCCTCTATATCCTCCTTCGACTGGCTCTTCCGTTGTCCCCTAGATGGTCTGGCTTGGGTATATCTTCTTTTCTTAAAAGAACAACGTGAAAGATTAAGGCGCCCGGCTAACATTCGCCATTGCGTAGAAACGCTATGCTACGTAGTTGTTCTGCGTTTTCTTCTGAACTGGTCTGCGGGATTCACCGCATTTCATGCAGCTCTGCTGGCACAAGTCTAGGTATTTTTCTTCGCTTTCTGCCACCGTATCGGCTGCTTTGGCGCATATTTGACTTTGTTCTTCGCAGCCGGCTTCACTACAGAGTGTGGATATAAATTTGCAGCATTCTTGGGCGTCCTTCATGTTGAACGCCACGCGGTTCGTGCGCACAAGAAGACATAGTTCTCTCGCCAATATACACGTTCTAACGTATTTGAATCTGCTAAGCGCCTGTTCGCGAAGTTGCTGGCGGCTTAGTTCCATTGACATTATATCCACTAGTCCCTCTTCGGCACAACTAATCTTCTTGGCTCTTTTATAGTTTTGGAATCAGCCGTAACTAGCACTGATTCACTTTGGCGGCAGAGGTCAAGCAAACCGTCGTTTCAATGCGTCTCTTTCAGCTTCGATGACCAACTCGAAAAAGTGATCAGAGAGCATGTGCTGTTTTCGCAGAACCTGTAACGCGTCTTGAGTGCGCACTCGGCGTCCAGCCAAAGCTACGGCAGCAGCCTTGCCATAGCTACTAATAAGCTCGGCAGTCTCCAAGGCTTGTTCCAACAATTTCCGCTCGCCCTTAGCTAGTCTTTCGCCTTTCTTATCCGCTAAAGAACGTATCTGCTCCTCTTCACGGCTGAACATGCTAAGACGAGTTGAGCCACATTTGGGGCAAGTCGGCTTGTCAGGCAGGTCATTCAATCGGATCATTCCGGTGTAGTCCCAGTTCTGAATGCAGGCGAAGGTGCGCGTCTCGTTGAGCAACCGAGCCTTAGCTGACTCGATAAGAATCGCCTTCATTCTTTCGCTTGGAATCAAGTCAGTTTTCATACTTACTCTCTCAACGCCGACCCGTGCCACAGGAGAGACGACGCCTTGGTTGTCGATTTTGACAATTTCAATCTTGTTTGCTTGAATGTCACTTAGAACCTGCAGTAGCCTCTGAAGATCAAGATCCTTGGTGAAAACCTCCTTCAAAGCCTCTTCATAGATGACCGATCCCTCAAAACTCTTCATCAAGCCACGAAGACTAACCGTGCTGAAGTCAGCCCATTTCTTAAGTGCACCGAACCGCCTAGCTACGTGAATCATTCTGCGTTTGAATAACCCAGTTTTGACCGTTGCACTGGTCAACAATTCCTGCACTGTGGCTTGCGGCATCTGTTTCAAATCGCCGAACAAAGCGATCAGCTTGTCAGCGTTGGCTGTGCCCACAGTCTGAACAAATATGCGGTAAGGATCATGTTGAACCGCTATCGAGCCGCCTGTCTGCTCTGACAAGAAGTGCCCAAGCAGCTGAGCCAATGCGCGATTAGCAAGTGATCCGAAGTTGGCGTGAATTATGACGAAGTCTTCCCAATCTTCCACAACTATTCTTTTGTCTGTTGGCATGAGAAGACCACGCGTAGCATGTTCCGCAGTCTCCAGAATTGCCCTTAAAAGAGTGTCAGCGTCGGCTGGATATTTCTTAGCCAACTGCTCTGCGACCTCGGCAGGCTTGGCGCCTTCTCCAAGCTTCTGCTCTACAAAGCCTCTGTTGGCTCCGACTTCTTGAGCTACCTCAAACGGGACTGGGATTTCTTCTCCTATCCAGCTGGGTATAGCGCCTGTTGGGTCATCAACCGATTTAACATAGAGTTTGTCGCCGTAGACTTGAGTGATTATCCATGGGCTGCCTCTGATGATGAACTTCGTGCCCGGTTTGCCATATTCCGCTGTGAAGGCTTCGTCTAAGACGCCTATAGCAGCGTCAGAAGATTCATCCACAACCAGGTACTGCTTCTCTTCTGGAATCATAGACAGGTTTTCGAAGTAGTATTCGTACAAGGCTTTGGTGAGGCGTGGTTTGATGGCTAATTGGTCTTCGAATGAGACCCAGGCTAAACGTGGAAATCGTGTGTGCATGTAGGTTAAGACTTTCTTTATGTCGTCTGTGGTCAAGTCGGCGTAGGGGTAAGCGTTCTTGAACATGTCGCAGATTTCGTAGAAGTACCAGCGTTTCTTTCTCATCAGCAAGCCTATGATTTGATGCGCTAACGCGTCATACGGCTTATGCGGGATGTCAACTGGTTCAAGTTGCTCGTGGTATGCCATGCGGGCAATGACCATTGCTTCCAGAGTGTCGTCCGAATCCATGGTGATTATTATGCCGTTTGCAATTCGGCCAATGCGGTGTCCGCTTCTGCCCACGCGCTGAATAAGTCTGGTCACTTGTCTGGGGCTCATGTACTGAATAACTAGGTCGATGCGTCCAATGTCAATCCCCAATTCCAACGAGCTGGTAGCCACAAGACCTTTCAAGGCGCCTTCTTTGAATCCTTTCTCCGCTGCTATGCGAGAAGACTTGGCTAAAGAGCCATGATGAATCGAAACAGGGAAGTTTACGTCCCATACCTTGAAGCGGCTTGCCAAAACCTCAGAAATGGCCCTCGTATTCGTGAACAAAAGTACAGACTTCTGTTTCTCAATATATTGACGGATGATGCGCAGTCTAGCTGCAACCTCGGGATGCGTGAACAAGGTTGAAGCCAGTTCCACGTCGTCAGGCTTGGGCTGGGGAAACAAGATCTCCAGCTTCGTTTTACGTGCTACAGACACCTTTACGATTTCAACAGGGCGTCCTGTGCCGACTAGGAATTGTGCGACTTTTTCTGGGCTGCCGATTGTGGCGGATAAACCGATCAACTGGAATTCTTTGCCTGTTACCCACCTCAGTCTTTCAAGGGCCAGTGATAGTTGGCTGCCTCGTTTGCTGTCTGCCATTTCGTGTACTTCGTCAACTACGACCCAGCGCACCTGTTGCAGATGCTGACGCATAATCCAGCCTGGCAGAATGGCTTGCAGTGTCTCAGGCGTGGTGATTAATATGTCTGGTGGGCTGCGAGACTGGCGTGTTCTTTCTCGAGTCTCCGTGTCTCCATGTCTGGCTGCAAGTTTGATGTCTAGGTTGTTGCACCACCATTCCAGGCGTTCAAGCATGTCTCGGTTCAGGGCGCGCAGAGGCGTAATGTACAAAGCCTTGATTCCTGGCGGACGCTCAGTGGTAGTAAGTAGCATGTTGAGAATAGGAAGAAAAGCTGCTTCGGTTTTGCCTGTGGCTGTTGGCGAAATAAGTACAACATTTTTGCCTTCAAGTATCTTTGGTATGGTTTTTTCTTGTGGTTCAGTCGGCGTCGAGAACCCTCGCTGTTGAATGAGGCGTCGGATCGGTTTGACGAGCAAGTCGAACGCAGTGGGTCTCTCGGCTTCTGTCATTGCAGTGAGACATCCGCTTTTCTCGGACTAGGCGCACGTGATACAGCATTAGCGTCTACTAAAAGGATTTTGGGATCTGTCAATCAGCATTAGGTTTGCCGTATATGCCCGAGCTTCAAGCGTGTTAAGCAGTTATGAGTAGGGTGTGCCAGCTGAAACAAATCGTGCAAGACTGTCAAATGTTTCAACATGGATAAAGCAAAGTTTAAATAAAATACTCTTGTCATGGTAGATAGCCCAATCTGTAAACGGTCGCTAAGTCATGTCAGCCAAGGAGTTCCAACACATCGTTCGAATTGCAGGCACAGACCTAGACGGCACTCTGAAACTCAACTATGCTCTAGCCAACATCAACGGAATCGGCACGCAACTTGCCAATGTCATGGTCAGAAAAGCCAACATAAGCCCCGAAACACGCGTAGGCTTCCTCACTGAAATCGACATTGAAAGACTTGAAGACATCGTAACCAACCCTGCAAGAAACGGCATCCCTGCTTGGATGCTAAACCGGTCCAAAGACATGGACACGGGAAAGGACCTCCACTTGATAGGCGCTGATCTGACTCTCAGAATAAAAACCGACATTGAAGAAATGAAAGACGTCAAATCGTGGCGAGGGTATCGTCACGCTTATGGGCTACGGGTCAGAGGCCAGCACACTAAAACCACAGGCAGATCAGGCAAAGCCATGGGTGTGAAAAAGAAAGACCTGATCAGAAGAGGAGCAGCAGGGGGGGCGACTTAGAATGGGCGACCCACGAAGACAGCGGCGAAAACATGAAACTCCCCGCTTTCCATGGAGAACCGACGTTCTCCAATCTGAACTCAAACTAATCGGACAATACGGTTTACGAAACAAACGGGAACTTTGGCGCCACAAAACCACACTGTCAAGGTTCCGTGAACTCGCAAGATCTTTACTCGGCATGTCTGTGGAACAGCGCCAGAGAATCGAAAAGCAACTCCTAGACAGACTCAACCGACTGGGTATTCTACCAGAAACTGCCGTGCTTGACGACGTTCTGGATCTTGCAATAGAAGACTTGCTTGAACGGCGACTGCAAACTTTGGTCTTCAGCAAGGGGCTAGCTAAATCAGTCCATCAAGCCCGTCAACTCATCACACATGGCCACATAGCGATCGATGGTAAACGTGTTCCATCACCCAGCTATATCGTTTTAAGAGACGACGAAGCGAAGCTCGCATACGCCCCTACAAGCGACCTATCGAAATCTGATCATCCCATTAGGCTGTCGATCAGTGCCGAAGGTCAAGGCAAGCCAGAGATGCGAGCTGACTCCCATAGAAGAGAAGGTATGGAGGAAAAGGCATGAGCAAGAAAGCCGACAAGTGGGCAATTGTGCACATTTACAGCTCTTACAACAACACACTCGTTCACATAACGGATTTGTCAGGTGCCGAGACCATAGCTCGCACCAGCGGGGGCATGTTTGTGAAGGCAGATAGACTAGAGTCCTCTCCCTACGCTGCCATGAGATCAGCATCGCATGCTGCCACAGTGGCTAGGGATAAAGGCATAACCGCCATTCACATAAAAGTCCGGGCGCCAGGAGGCTCTGGACCAAGAACGCCTGGACCCGGAGCTCAGGCTGCCATACGAGCCTTGGCACGAGCGGGATTTCGCATAGGTCGAATTGAAGAGGTAACCCCAGTACCACACGATGGAACCCGGAGAAAAGGCGGACGCCGAGGACGTAGAGTGTAAAGGGAGAAGGCATCGTTTGGAAATTAGGCTGGTTGACAAGAATGATTCTTCTGCTCGTCTGGTTATTGAGGGCGCTGATTCTGCGTTCATGAATTCACTGCGCCGAATAATCGTTGCAGAGGTTCCAGCAATGGCCATCGACGAGATAGTGGTCATCGAGAACTCGTCGATGCTTCACGATGAGATCCTAGCCCACAGGCTGGGTTTCGTCCCTTTGAAAACTGATCTTGACTCCTACACTCTGCCTGAGAATTGCTCCTGCAAGAGTGAGCTTGGCTGCAATTTGTGTCGCACATCCTTGACGCTTGATGTTGAAGCCGCAAGCGGCGTAAGAACCGTGTATTCAGGCGATCTGGTATCAGAAAATCCTAACGTTGCCCCGGTGAGCGGGAGAATACCGATCGTGAAGTTGGCTCCAGATCAGCACTTGAAACTGGAGAGCTACGCCAGACTTGGTAAAGGTGAGAAACACGCGAAGTGGCAACCGGTTTCAAAGTGTACGTACAAGCATTTTCCAAAGGCGAAGATTAACGAGAAAGAATGCGACTCGTGCGGCAAATGTGTTGACGCATGTCCGAAACGGGTGTTGTCTCTTTCTGAAGGCGGGAAAAAACTTGACCTTCGTAACATGATCGACTGCACTGTCTGCCGTGACTGCGTGGGCGCCTGCCCCAAGAGTCCACCAGCGATCGAAGTGTCTTTAGACAAAGACGTTTTTGTCATGGACATAGAGTCAACAGGCGCTCTTCCTATCGAGCGAATAGTCACTGAAGCCATCAAGATTCTTGACGGAAAATTCGAGTCGTTTCTGGAACAGTTGGCGGTAAAAAAGGATGAGGCAAGTCAAATCGCAGAATCCTGAGTTACTCAAGCTCATTCGTTCTTTGAGGAAGAAAGCAAAGGAAAACGACGTTGCTATCTGGCGAGACGTCGCAGACCGATTATCCGCTTCCAAACGCCAGCGCACATCAGTGAACCTCAGCCGCTTAAACAGGTATACCAAAGAGAAAGAAGCAGTAGTGGTTCCAGGCAAGGTCTTAGGTGCAGGCAGACTGGAGCATCCTCTGATTGTGGCTGCCTTTGCGTTTTCAGATGAAGCTCGCCAAAAGATTGCGCAAGCCAAGGGCAAATGCCTATCAATATCAGAGCTAGCGGAGAACACCCCTAAGGGGAGCAATGTTAGGATAATGGAGTAGAAAATCATGGCAGCCCGCGGAGAAGAAAAAGGCACAATCATCGATGCATCGGGCCTAATTCTTGGACGAATGGCCAGCAAAGTGGCAAAACGTCTCCTCACAGGCGAACTCATCACTATTGTGAACGCTGAGAAAGCCACGTTGTCCGGCAAGAAACTGAGCCGCCTCAAGGAGGCTAACGCCTTTCTTAAAATCGGGCATCCTAAAAAAGGGCCTTTCCATCCCAGGCGACCAGACCAAATTGTTCGCCGAAGTGTAAAGGGCATGCTTCCACACCGACAGCCTAAGGGAGTAGACGCGTTGAGAAGACTTCGAGTCTTCTTAGGTGTGCCGCATGGACTGAAGACAGCGTCGCTGCAAACCATTCCAGAAGCACATGTTAGCAAGCTGAGATGCTCCTACATCACTATCGAAGAGTTAGCCAAACTAATAGGATACAAGCCTATGGGTGAATGAAAATGTCAAGCACAACCAAGGTTCTCTTGACCAGCGGTAAACGCAAGACAGCGGTTGCTCGAGCCACTGTAAGAACCGGCAAGGGCAGAGTGCGAGTCAACAATGTACCAGTCGAAATCTTCGAACCCCAGATCGCCCGAGACAAAATTCTTGAACCCCTACGTCTTGCTGGAGACAATGTCTGGAAGCAGCTCGACATCGACATAAGAATGTCCGGCGGCGGGTTTATGGGTCAAGCCGACGCTGCGCGCACAGCTGTAGCAAGAGCACTGGTGCGATGGACAAAAAGTTCGCACTTGCAGACTTTGTTCGCGGAGTACGACAGAACCTTAGTTGCGGGTGACCCTCGTCGACGTGAGCCTAAGAAACCCGGTGGTCCAGGCGCAAGAGCCAAAGATCAAAAGAGCTATCGTTAGTCGGCAACTCATCTACTTTAGCCCTTCACGCAGTCTTCCTCTTCAGACCTTAGCATGGGTCTTCTGCAATTAGTTCCCCAGAAATGTCTGGTATTGCCGAGCATCGCTTGCTCAAGATGTCATGCTCTCAGATACTAATCTACACTGAGTATTCTGGCTTAGTAAATCTATTATTAAACGCTGGCGTTAGCAGACTTTACGGAACAGCCAATGGGATGCCTATTCCCTGTTGGCTTAGCATACTCCCTAATGTTGATGATTGCGTCAACCGGAGGAATCATGAAAATTGCAGAGTAAAACAAACACGGTAGAAACAGAGCAGACAGACCCAGAAGCAGCTCCAAACAGGCGTAAGCAGACAAACAATGCACAAAACGGTGAACTGCGGTTCTATGGAACTCAGGGTATAGTAATGATCCCCTCGGCGATGTGTGAGAAGCTTGACAAAATGTTTGGAAGCGGCGCTGAAGCCATCGTTCACTACATGTTGTTTGAATCAGGCCGAGTGACTTTCGACAATATGATGAAAAACAGCCAAGACAAGAGCCGCGGGGAATTGCTTAAGGCGCTTGTGGATTTGCAGCCCTGCACAGGATGGGGCTATGCCTCGCTCACCATTGTTCGCGCAGACCCTCCGACAGTACAGGTATTGGTTAGGAACCCTCCCATCAAGACTTTGAAGGGCTCGCAGAAGCATATGATCGGTTCTTTCTGGGCCGGTGCTCTGTCAGTATATTTCAACAAGCAGTTGCTGAGCAAAAACCTTGGTTACAGCGCTGAGAAAGACGAGTTCACATGCACTATTTCAGTGTAAGATTAGATTCGAAAACAAAATGGATTGGACATGAGTCGAAGCAGCTGAGGAGAAAATCAAATGGCTAAGAATCTGAGCGCGGATCGATCCGAAGTCTACAGAGACCACCGCGCACAACTGATTCTCGGCAAACTCCTCAGTGGCGAAGTTGAAAAACTTGACCCTGTGTTCGATCCGAAACATGGCTATACGTATCCTTTGGTTGAAGCCGTAGTAGGTGAGCATGCTGCGGCTGAGGAATTTCTTAACCGGCTGTATGAGATTGGCATTCTGAAAAGAGATGTCTTCGACAAGGTAATCAGTTGTCCCAATTGCAGTTCGAGCAGTGTTTCCGTTAGATACTGCTGCCCATACTGCAAGTCCTTCAACGTGAAGAAAAGCTCCCTTGTTGAACATATCCAATGTGGCTACATCGATGTTGAAGATCGTTTCACGCAGAAAGACAGACTTGTGTGCCCCAGATGCCACAACGAGTTGACCAAGCCTGACGTCAATTATAGGAAGGCTGGAGTCTGGTGCACATGCAACGATTGCGGGAAGAGCTTCGATATTCCTGTCACTTCGCATTTCTGCCGCGAATGCAAGAACGTCTTTGTATTCGAAGATGCCATCTATAGAGACGTTTACTTATACACGCTGAATCAGGATGTGGCTAAAGAAGCAGGGGTAGGCTACATACTGGTGGCTCCGCTACGGGAATTCCTACAAAGCTTAGGGTTAAATGTTGAAAGCCCAGGATTCCTCAAGGGCAAATCGGGCGCCAGACACATGTTTGACCTTGCTTCTTGGAGGGGCGGAACAACACGCCAAGTCGTGGTCATCGATCTAGCCACTTCAGGCGAGGAGGCGGTTACGGAACAAGCCATAATTGCGATGTTTGCCAAGGTCTACGATGTGTCGCCTGACAGAGCGATTCTAGTTACCATTCCTCGAATGAGTGAGAACGGTAGAAAGCTTGCGTCTCTTTACAAAATTGAGCTGATTGAGGGCAAGAACCAGAAAGAAGCTCTCAAAGCTCTGGAAAAAGCAATGGGTCTAGTCGAAATCACGTCTGAACCTAGCATGTCTCAGCCGCCTACATAGACACCAGTGTTGCCTCGTTCGGTTATCGCCTTTGCAGTGTATTGTCCATCTGGCAACGCGATGTCCACGCGAGTGTAGGACATAGTTTCTCCTGAACTGACGAATATGTCCGTTTCATATCTCCTGTGCGCTGTGGAATCACAAACCCAAATGGAGACCAAATGTGCTGTGCGTGACCCCTTGTTTTGAAATGTGAAAACGGCTCCGTCAACCATGGCTCTTACAGCTAAGTAGTCAATGTCTACGTTTGTTCGTGATGAGTCTGGCCCTTGGTCGTGCACTTTGACGATGATTCTGCCATCGTTCCCGACGTAGCTGCGCCATTTGTCAGTGAGATTGACCGCATAAGAGTTCCAGCTGACACTTGGCATGTGACCGTTGGTTGAGTTGAAGCCGACGTTGCTGAAGGCCCCCGATGTCCAATTGTAAGCCTTC
>Ga0315296_10002421_pt1 | contig 15942 bp, 10 predicted proteins | sample YL17G14_18_MG_FD_203921 | JGI IMG/M metagenome (GOLD analysis project Ga0315296, IMG submission 203921) | Sediment microbial communities from Yellowstone Lake, YNP, Wyoming, USA - YL17G14_18 | ecosystem: Environmental > Aquatic > Freshwater > Lake > Sediment | place: USA: Wyoming | collected... | reverse complement strand
AGATGTAGGCAATCGCCTGCCCCCAGGCAGGGAGCTCGTTCAATGGGATAAAGACGCCGCTGATGAAGACCACCGGGAACTTGACCACTGAGGCAATCATGTTTACCGTAGCCGGCAGGTTGGTGGGCGGAATGGAGAAGACATTCCCCAGAGATGCAAAACAGAGGGCGGCCAGGATAAGCGCGAGAGCGAAGATAACCGGGCCGGATACGGTTACTCCCAGGGCAAGGCCAATAATGATGGGAACCAGTGAGATAGCCGTTCCGAAGACAAAAGAAGCAAGTACATCCCCAACAATAATGGTCTCCACCCTTACCGGGCAGGACATCAGCCGTTCCAGCGTCCTTGCCTGTGCTTCCCAGGGCACCACTATCGGTGAGATTGAGGTTGCCGTGAAGAAAAGAATCATACCCAGAAGACCGGGTATCATGAAATCAACCGACATGTGCCGGCCGATGGTGAAAGACAGAAATAGAAAAACAGGGAAAAGGACGCCAAAGATTATTACCGGACCCTTGGAATAGTAGATGCGGATGTCCTTACGTGCTATGGTCAGGGAGCGGCGCATCTGCTGCCACACCAGTGCTGTCTCAGGCATGCTCAGCCTCCTTCTCGGTTAGTGCCACAAAGGCATCCTCCAGGGATGGGGCCAGTATGTTGAGCGACACTATCTTGAGCCCGACGGTGCGCGAGTGGTCGACCAGCGTTACCGCCAAGCCGCCCGGGTTATCAGTATAGAGGCGGTACTTATCGCCAACTTTTTGTACTTCGTTCACACCGGGAAGCTGAGCGAGAGTCTCCGCGTTCACGCTGTCACTAAAGCTGACCTCAACTGAGTGCCTACTGCTGGTAGCCATCCTGAGCCTCTCCGGGGCGTCTATGGCGACCATTTTTCCTTTGTTAATGATAGCCACCCGGTCGCAGAGCTGGTTGGCTTCATCCATGTCATGGGTGGTGAGGAAGATGGTCTTTCCTCCGGCGTTGAGGCTGCGCAGCAGTTCCTTAATAAGACGAGCGCTCTGCACATCCAAGCCAGAGGTCGGCTCATCCAGAAACAGTATCTGAGGGTCGCTGATAAGCGCCATTCCCAGAATCAGGCGCTGTTTCATCCCCTTGGAATACGTCTTGACCAGGCTGTCCTTTCGCTCCACAAGACCAAGGGCCCTCAACAGGCTTTTACTCCTCTCCTTCGCCTCACCGGAAGCGACACCATAAAGCTCAGCCATAAGCATCAGGTTGTCCCAGCCCGAAAGGTCATTGTAGGCGTTGGCCATCTCCGGCACGACGCCGGCTATCTGTTTAGCCTTCAGACTGCCGGCTCTCGATCCCATTACTAGGGCAGTGCCGCCATCAGCTTTGATGACCCCGGTGAGTATCCGAAACGTGGTCGTCTTACCGGCGCCATTGGGGCCGAGAAAACCAAAGAACTCACCCTTTCTCACTTCAAAGCTGATGCCGTCAACGGCAAGAAGCCCATCATAGCGCTTGGTCAGGTTACGCACCTCGATGGCCAGACCGTCAGGCGGAAATACATTAAGCACGTTTAGCCTTCCCTCCTCTCTGGACAGTATTCCTGGCACGATTGCTCCTCGCCCGGCTCCTCCATGCTTAGTGCTAACGAGGCGAGATCACGGCACTTCTCCAGCACATCCTGGTTGACAAAGTAGTGGATGTGGTAGCCCCGCCTCTCGCCTTTTACCAGTCCAATCGCTCTCAGCACGCGCAGGTGCTGGGATACCGCAGACTGGGTCACACCCAGAAGACCTGCCAGGGCGTTGACACAGAGGGCGTCCGGGTCGTGCTGGCGGCAGAGCAGCTTCACCAGCTTGAGACGAGTGGGGTCAGCCAGGGCACCGAAGACTGCTGCCTGCTCACCCGTGTTTTCCTGAAACTTCTCTTGAGTCTTCATATGGAGTATAAGTCCTCGCTAATATACTTATATTATCTTCTGAAAACGCATTTGTCAAGGTCAAAACTCCGGGAGTGTATCGGCAATTTTGAGTTCAATCTTCATGAAACTCGCTGACATTGGATTTGTGGTAGCCTATGGCGGTTCACCATGCGGTGAGGTCACAATTCGCTAAATCGTGCAATCCCCAAAACACTTGTGTAACTATAGGAAATATACTAAACTTCGCTTAAGCATATATTCGTTAGCCCGTGGGAGAAGAGTATGCCAGAGCTTGGCGAAGTTGCGGAGGCACTCAAGCAATTTCGAGGTGATGCACAGAGAGCAGCTCCTCTGGCTTCTGTGTTGGGGTTTGAACCGTTCAGTACACCAGCTGATTTGCTAACGGGACATACCACACCCCTGACCCAGTTCTTTGACTCGCGGTCTGACCGATTCGGTGTGGATCAACTATACCGTGTTGGAAGAACAACCACTGACACTGGCTCGGTTGGTCTCTATGTTGCCGGGCTTACAGAATGGGGAATGCGTTCCGCTGATCGAGATCGTCCCCGTCGTCGCATCGCCCGAGCGCTTGTTGAATACCAAACGCAGGATGCCCGATCCATATTTGTTATGGTCTCCGGTTCCAAGCAAAGGCAACGAGAGGCAGAGTTCGTACTACCGCGGTCAACAGCTGACCTACGCAGGAAAGGCGCATCTGCTTCTCCTATCGGTACGGTACGCGCCCTGATAGACTTGGAAAACCCCACTCGGTTTCACCGGGAGCTTCTAAAACAGATAGTGGTGCCTCCAGGCATATCTTTACTGGATATCTCACAACTATGGCAAAAAGCCTTCAGTGTTGAGCGTGCTACTAGGTTATTCTACCAAGAGTATGCGCGGATTCGGGACTATTTTGCTCAGGTATTGAAGGCATCGAATGCTGATCATCCCGTAGTAGGTGAGTTGACGAGTGACGAGGCTCGTGCTTGGGCCACTCGACAAATGGGGCGGATCCTGTTCATGTGGTTCCTTCAGGCCAAGCAATGGTTGGGGTACGATGGCACTGGCCAGGGCTCTTCTACCTACCTACAGGATCTGTGGGCCAGACGTGATCAAGCCACAGGCGGTTACTATCGGGGGATGCTAGTACCTCTCTTTTTCGAGGCCCTTGCCCGTCGCAATCCGGGGCAAGAGGTGCGGAATCGGCTCGGCTACACACCCTATCTGAACGGTGGCCTCTTCCGACGTAATCGCTTGGAGGACCGTGTACATGACGCTGGAGAAGTCACACTGCCGGACGATCTATTCGACCCACGAGACGACATGAGCGTGTTGGGGTTGCTTTCTCGATATCGATTTACCACACGGGAGTCAACGCCCGATGATCAGTCAGTTGACCCCGACCCGGAGTTGCTTGGTCGGGTATTTGAGAATCTCTACCAAGGTGACGAACGTCATGATACGGGGACATACTACACACCCCGTGAGATCGTCCAGTTCATGTGTAGGCAGGTATTGGACGGTTATCTCTGTGACGCAGCAGCTGGCGTAGATCAAAATACTTTGGACTCGTTACGTCGCCAGGTTACTGAGCCAGATGAAGATAAGTCTCCCTTGCCACCGGCAACTGATGATGCGCTAACCAAAGCCCTGGAAGGTGCGCGTATCTGTGACCCGGCTGTAGGCTCTGGCGCATTCCTGTTAGGAATGATGCAGGAGATTGTTCAGCTACGTCGCGGGATTCTCCACACTACGCATAGTTACATTGAGCCGGCAGAAGAGGACAAGCTTATCGCAACTTGGAAAAGGCATGCAATCCAGTGGAGTCTCCATGGTGTAGATATCAATCCAGAGGCAGTCGAAATCTGCCAACTGCGGCTCTGGCTTTCTCTAATTCTAGATTTGCTGGATCCAAGAGAGGTTGAGCCCCTACCCAATCTGGACTTCCGCATCGTTTCAGGCGACTCACTTGTTGACCGTGTGGCTGATATTGATTTTAGAGATTCCTTACCGCGAGAGAATCGTCAGATACCAATGGAGCTTAACCAACGTGTACAGCATGAAGAAGAGCGGATTGACCAGTGGCGGCGGGAGTTTGAGGCCACACAGGATAATCCGGCGCGCCTTAGAGAATTGCGAGACAATATAGCTCGTGCATATAAACGTATTATCCGGTTCCACATTGACACAGCCCTTGAAAAAGCAAGGGAAGCAGTCCAACTCAGACAGGGGATGACCAGAAAAAAAGTGGCTGTCGCAGAAGTACGCGTGACGCAGCTAGAACATCTTCTAAAAGAACTTGGTGCAGAAGATGCCTATCAGAAACCCTTTCTGTGGCCTGTAGCCTTCCCAGAGGTATTCCAGTATGGAGGGTTCGATATTGTCTTGGCTAATCCGCCCTATGTACGACAGGAAAAGCTCTCTCCAGAAGATCAGGAGAGCTACAAGCAGACATTCAAAGAAGTGTTTGCTGGTACGGCCGACATTCTGACCTTCTTCTATGCTCGCTCCATTCAAATCCTAAAGAGCGGTGGTTGGCTGGCTTTCATTACCAGCAATAAGTATATGCGTGCCGCCTACGGCGAGGGCCTGCGAGAGCAACTGACCCAACAGCTAAGAGTGCAACGGGTGATTGATTTTGGTGACTTACCAATATTTGATGCCAACGGCAAGCCGGTGGCATCGTATCCCGCGGTGCTGGTGGGAAGAAAAGATGGATACTCAGAGGAAAATGTGCTGCGCGTAGCCGATCTGGCCAGTCCAATTCGCTTGGCTCTGGCGGCAGTAGAGAGGAAGGCCAATCCAGAAAATGTCCGGTGGGCTCTGGAGGATCTTGGGGGTATACTGGTGGAGAATGAGATATCTGACTATCCACAGGTGCTTTTGCGTAAGGAAAGGTGGATTCTGGAAGACCCGGCTCTGGTACGTCTCTTCGAGAGACTCATGAATCAGGGCACGCCGCTAGGTCAATTTGTAAAGGGTCGTATGTACCGCGGAGTATTAACCGGTTTAAATGAGGCCTTTGTCATAGACCAGGCCAAACGAGATGACCTGGTAGCGGAAGACCAGCGTAGCGCCGAACTGATAAAGCCCTGGCTCCGTGGTCAAGATATTAAAAGGTGGCAGGTAGAATGGGCAGGGTTATATGTTATTGCTATTCAAAACAGCGGTGATGCAGATGCCAATAATCCCTGGGCAAATGTCTCTTCAGAAAAGGAGGCACGGCAAATTTTCCAAGATACGTATCCCGCAATTTACAACCATTTGTCGTGGTGGGAAGAATATCCTGACCCACAGCGCCCTAACCGAACTCTTGGGCTACGCCCACGAGCAGACCAAGGTCGCTTTTGGTGGGAGCTGCGAGCTTGTACGTACTATGCAGATTTTGATAAACCAAAGATAGTATGGGGAAATCTTGCTGTCGAAAGCAAATTTGCCTTAGACCGTAGTAGCGCATTTATCGGAGCACCGGCGAACATTCTTGTAGAGCCAGCTCCATGGCTACTAGCGATAATGAACTCAGCCCTGCTAAACTTCATTTATCCTAAATTGACGGTCTTGCGTGGTGGAGCTTTTCAAGAATTCAAGATCGGTTATATTTCGCCAGCTCCCATTGTTACGCCGCCTACTCAGATCCAATCTGAACTCATCCAACTTCAAGACAAGCTAGCTTACAACATACCACTAGAATCAGAAAAGAGGGAACACTTAGAATCTGAGATAGATGAATTAGTATTCGATGCCTATAAGGTGGGTGTAGAGGAAAGAGCTTTATTACGAGAATGGAGGCAAATACGCTACTCACTACTTGGCGACACTTCCAAACCGGGAAGTGAGCAGGATACGGAAGCCGATGATGAATTATGATCTAGTCCCCATAGCAAACGATAAAGCCACTGGCTCCATGGAGGACTACCTCCTGGGAGCGTTGCAACGTGTTATACCAAGGGAGGTGCGTATCGCTACGGCGTATCTTACGCCAGATGGCTTCATGTCGCTGCGCGACGGATTGAAAGGCGCACAATCAATTCATCTCCTCTTAGGAGAGCGGCCCTTCATGAATCGTCGCGGTCCTCGTGATATTCTCACGCATCCTGGTGAAGCTGACGAGCTCCAGGGGCCAGCCGAGTCGGTAGACTGGTACACCTTTTTGGAGGGTGGTTACCCCTGGCTACTCCTTTCCCATCAGGAGCGTGTCCAGCTTCTGGAGCGAGGAGAGGATCGGTCTGCTGGGGTTTTCGACTTGAGTGCCTGGGAGCGCGTGCGAGTGCTCGTTTCGTTCTTGAAGCAGGACGGCGTGGAAGTACGACGCTTTCTAGGTTCGGATGTGGGGAAGATTGCTGAGGGAAAGGTACTGGATTACCAATCACCGCGTACACGATTGCATGCCAAGGCATATCTATTTGCCGGGGAGATGGCACACTTCGCAGCGGTGGGTTCCAGCAATCTCACAAAGAGTGGCCTAATAGGCAATGCAGAACTGAACCTCGCCACATACGATAGTGAGTTGGTACGGCAATTGGAAGGGTGGTTCGATAGCAAATGGGAACTGGGGCAGGATTGCAAAGAAGAATTTATTCAGCGCCTGGAAGAATGCGTTCTTTTCGGTCGCCGGTATACACCGTGGCAAGTCTTTCTGAAATCGCTACACGCCGCATATGGCAGGTTTCTAGAACTGGGTCTCTCAGAAGACATCGCTAGTCGGCTGGCAGGATTTCAGCAGCACGCTGTGCAGCGGTGTCTCTCACTCTTAGAGCGGCACTGGGGAGCGCTGCTGGCCGACTCCGTTGGTTTGGGCAAGACCTATGAAGGTCTTGGTATTCTAGCAGAGTTTGCTAACCGTCGTGAAGGCAGGACACGGGCGCTGGTGATTTGTCCTGCACAATTGGAGCACAACTGGAGTGCTGACCACTTCGCACAATACGGTATTCTCGGTGAAACAGTCACAATGGAGTCGCTGTCCCAGCTTGTTGACCTCGATGAAGTAGCATCATCTCTAGATCGTGCCCGCAGACTTCGTCAATTAAGGCGTTACCAGGAGCGCTTTGACATCATCCTAGTAGACGAATCGCATAACTTCCGTAACCACGCCACGAAGCGCTATAGGGCGTTGATGGAAATTCTTCGTGGCGGCAAACCCGATAAGCGAATAGTGCTACTTACAGCTACGCCTATCAACAATTCGATCTGGGATTTGTACCACCAGCTCATGCTCATCTGCCGTGGCGATGATACTTGGTATGCAGGTCGGGGCCCGGTAGCGAATCTACGTACTACATTCCAGGCCATCGAGAAGGGCGAAGGTGGCTCGGGGTTACTGGACGCCATGATGCTCAGCTTGGTACGTCGGACACGGCATGACATACGGGCACTGCAAGAAGCCGGTGAGCCAATGGAGGTCAGTGGCCAGCCAATGAGATTCCCTGAGCATGAGATCCCCCAGGCTGCCGGCTATAGTCTTCAGAACCTTTACGGTAACATCTATCAGGATGTGATTGACGCCATTGAGCATCTGAATTTCGCGGTCTACCAGCTAGAATCATACGGAGTTGATACCGGGGAACGGGATACCATCGAACGTGTGAAGCAAAGGAATGCTAACTTCGTTGGTATAATGCGCACAATTCTCCTCAAGCGTATGGAGAGTTCGGTGGCTGCTCTCAATCGCACCGTTACCTCATTAGTAGACTATCTCAACCTTTTCCTTTCCAAGCTCGATGATAGCAAGATACTGACACCGAAGCAGGCATACCGCATCCGAGCAATTCTTGGCGGTAGTCTTCCAGACCAAGATCAGGATATCGAAGATTGGGAACCTAAAGCGGTAGAAGCACTCCGTGAATTACATGATGCCCCAGCAGATCCCAGTGAACTGGCGCGCCTCAGAACGGATGTGGAAGAAGATCGTGATCGCCTGCAGGGGCTTTTGGAGCGACTCCATTGGCTTGAGGAGATGTGGGGGTCAGAAGGCGACCCCAAAGCCATAGTTGTGCGGCAATTGCTTGAATCCCTACCGGCCACAGACCAACACGGCTTGCCTACAAAGGTAGCTATCTTTACGAACTACCGGGATACCGCCGAATACTTCTTCAAACAGCTCGGCGGTGACAAAGATGCACTGAAACGAGACATACGTGTGCGGAGCAACCTCAAAGATGGACGGTGGATGTCTCTCCTAACGGGAAGTGACGAGCAAAAGCGTCGTCTGAGTGTTATAGAACATTTCACTCCGTTAGCTGCACACAGAGAGACTGAGCCTTTGGATGACCCGCTTCTCCTCGATAAGATCCGACCATTCCGTGAGCGAAGCATAGAGTTGCTAATAGCAACGGATGTGCTCTCTGAAGGCCAAAATCTTCAGGATGCTCAGTACCTGATTAACTACGACCTGCACTGGAATCCGGTGCGTATGATTCAACGTGCTGGACGCATCGACCGCCTCTTTTCGCCTCACGACAAGGTATACATATACAATGTGATGCCTGAGCAAGGGCTCGAGGACCTGCTTCGGCTTGTAAGCAAGCTAACTAAGAAACTGGAAACCATTGAAGATGCTATAGCCCTTGATGCTTCAGTACTTGGTGAGCAGATTGAAGCCAAACAACTGGATAAGATTATGGCAATACGTAGAGGCGGAGTTCAGGCAGACCAAATATACCTGGAAGGGGAGCGCAACCAAGGATTGGACGCAGGGATGGAAATTCTCAATCAATACTTGGAAATCATGAAACAGTATGCCACCGAGGATGTGCTACAAATTCCTAACGGCGTATATAGCGTGAAGCGCGGGCCAGAGACCGGTGTGTACGTGATGCTTCAAATGCCGGAGGAATTGAGTGGTGAGGTGTATTGGAGATTCTATTCTTTGGGTGATACAACTCGACCTGTTACCTCACCAAATGAGGTATTGAAGCTTATCCAAGCTAACGAAGAAGAGCTGAGATTAGAATTATCTGAAGACGCCAACCCATTCCGATTCCTGCACCAGCCCCTTGAGGCAGCCGTTGCTCAGATTGGAGAAGCTTATCTTCAGGCGGTGGCTTCATATACACCTGACAAGTTCACTACTAGGTTACGGCGTATTCTACAGCGAGATGACATTTTAGAGACTGATGATGAGCTATGGAAATGGTTTGATACATGGACTCGCCAGACTCTGCCGTCTGATGCGCTACGACGACGTTCGATGGTCAACCCGGTACGGGTAATCAACGGAATCAAGCTCAATTCAGGCATTGACCAAATGATGGAAGCCCTCCGGCACTTGCGAAGCGCCATTGAGTCGGAAGGGCTGGATCGTCCGTTGGAGCGTCCCTACAGTGTACAGCCCTCTGTAAAGGACCTACAGCTCGTAGCATGGGAGTTAGTTATTGGACCCGAGGGACTTACCTAGACTAATAATGTTTAGCAAGCCGAGATATATTAGGGAAAGTGATAATTAGAGAGAGAAAATGATCAAACAAAGGGTGGGGGAGTGATATATGAAAACGGATAAGATAACCATTTTTAACCTATTTGAAAAGCAGAGGCGTTACCTTGTCCCCATATTCCAGCGAGGCTATGTCTGGAAAAAAGAATTGCAATGGGAACCTCTTTGGGATGACATATGTGACCAGATAAAACTGCTACAGGAGAGTAAAGGTAAGTCGAATCACGAAATTCGCAAGCACTTCCTGGGTGCCATTGTCTTGAACCAGGTACCAACCGTTATTAAACAAGTCGCGGCCTCTGAAATCATAGACGGGCAACAGCGACTTCTGACAATCCAGATCATTCTCACAGCGCTAAGAGACGTAGTGGCAAGCCTTGATGATGAATATCTAAAGGCAAATCTAGAACGCCTAACGCTAAATCCTGGTCCCTATTCGAATCAGGACGAGCAGTATAAAGTCTGGCCTACTAATGCTTATCAAGAAGATTTGAGGAACATAATTAAGACCCATTCCGTAGAAGAGTTTGGAACTCAATACCCACAGCGGCTCTGGTATGGCAAATTGGTTCCACCCCGCCCTGCTCTAGTTGATGCGTATTTCTTTTTCGCCGGGAAGATAAGGGATTATCTAAATGGGGACATATTAAGAGATGGTGACGATGATGTAGAAACAATACCGCTAAGTCAGGAGGAGATTAGACAGCGAGCCAACAACTTGTATGAAGTAGTAAGAAGCTATATCCAGTTGGTTGAGATCCAGCTTGATTATGAGGATGAGCCACAGGTTATCTTTGAGACGCTGAATGCTAGGGGCATTCCACTAGAACCTTCTGATTTGATACGTAACTACCTCTTTCTCGAAGCCACCCGCCAGAATAAGGATGTGAATGCCCTCTATCAACAGTGGTGGAAGAATTACGATGATGTAGATGAAAAGAAAAACAAATTTTGGAAAGAGCAAGAAAGGCAAGGACGATTTAAGCGAAGTCGACTCGACTTGTTTTTCTTTCACTATTTGACGTTTCAAATTCTTCACGAAATCAAAATGAACCACATGTACCAGGAATTTAAGGATTGGTGGGAGAGCACGGAAAAGAAAGGGCAACCGCGTTCGATAGAGCTTGAATTAGAGAAAGCGCAGCGCTCGAGCAGAGTATTCCGTTCGCTTGTATCTCCATGCAGCGATAATCAACTTGGTATATTTGCTACGCGACTTCAGATAATGGATACAACGACCATATATCCGCTTTTGCTTTGGCTGTGTGAGAAGCAAAGCACAATATCTGTGGATGAATTCAACGGTATATTGCAGGATCTAGAATCGTATCTCATACGACGCCAAGTATGCAGACTGACAACAAAGAACTACAATAGGTTTTTCCTTGCAATGTTGAACAACTTAAGTAAAGAGAATCCGTTAAATCGAGCGTCAGTTCAAAAAGAACTTCTTTCTTCTAATGAAGAAAGCGCCAAGTGGCCTGACGACGAGCTGTTTAGAAAACACCTCACAGGAGATCCAATTTACCTCACCTTGTCTGCAAAGAAGGTGCAGATGATTCTCAAGGCCTTAGAGTTGGCCAGTCGGACGGCAAATCAAGAAGAATCGAACTCCATAATAAATACTGCTGTTACGGTAGAACACGTGATGCCACAGGGTTTCAATCCAGAAGAGTGGCCATACCCTAAGAGTTACGAGGGAATAGATGCGCCAAGCCGGTGGATGCAGCGCTACAATCTTATCCACAGCTTCGGCAATCTTACCCTTTTAACTCAGTATCTGAACTCGGAAGTGAGTAACGGACCATTCCGAGTCAAGCGCCCGGAAATTGCTAAACAGAGCCTGCTTATTCTCAATTCTTACTTCCAGAAGTTCTCGGATGATGATGTTTGGGATGAAAATACGATAATCCAACGCGGTGAACACCTAGCAGATTTAGCCTTAAGAGCATGGGAATATTCTGCAGTGTAATGTGCCACTAGGAGAGGCTGTGAAGATTCTGCTGGACACTAATATTGTTATCCACAGAGAGGCCGCTACGGTTGTCGATGAAGATATCGGCATATTATTTAGATGGCTCGATAATCTCCACCACCTCAAATGCATCCACTCTGTAACTGCCGAAGAGCTTGAAAAACACGAAGACCCGAAGGTTCGGAAGTCTCTCAAAATCAAACTAACTAACTACAACATTCTCAAAACAAAGGCTCCGATGTCGGATGAAGTTCGCCGGATTTCCACGGAGCTGGACAAAAACCAGAATGATATAAACGATACACTAATCATCAATGAGCTATACAGTGGGAGAGTTGATGCACTAATCACTGAGGACAAGAAACTCCTTAATAAAGCCTTGTTGTTAAGCATTTCAGAACAGGTTTACACGATAGATGCCTTCTTGGAGAAGGTGACAGTGGAGAACCCGGAACTGGCAGAATACAAGGTACTGTCAGTTCAAAAATGGCTTTTCGGCAATCTTGATCTTTCTGACGAATTCTTTAGGTCCTTTAAGGAAGACTATCCTGGTTATAAAAACTGGTTCAATAGGAAAGCAGACGAAACAGTCTATGTCTGTCTTTCTGAGGGTAAGCCGATTGCTCTTCTTTATCTGAAGATCGAAGACGAAAGTGAGGATTATACTGACATAGACCCTCCTCTGCCGCGGAAGAAGCACCTGAAAATTGGCTCTTTCAAAGTTGCCTTGAACGGCTTCCGCCTTGGAGAAAGATTCCTCAAGATCGTTTTTGATAATGCCCTTCGCGTCAAGGTTAGTGAGATATATGTCACCATCTTTAACAAAAGAATCGAGCAACAGCGGCTCATGAACCTATTTGAAGAGTACGGTTTCCGCTTTCATGGCTTAAAGAGGGGTCCAGGTGGAAATGAGCTTGTTTATGTTAAATCCTTTGCCAGAGTAGCTAATCGCTCGTCCCCGAAGTTAACTTATCCTTTCTTATCCACGACAGGGCGCATTTTTATTGTGCCGATATACCCGCAGTACCATACTGAGCTGTTCCCGGATTCAATTCTGCAGACAGAGTCACCGATGGATTTTGTGGAAAACGAACCACATAGAAATGCAATAGGCAAAGTCTATATTTCCCGGTCGACCAAGAGGAATTTGGAGCCGGGAGATGTGATTGTTTTTTACCGAACCGGGGGTTACTACAAGAGCGTCGTAACAACCATTGGCATAGCCGAAGGCGTCATCGACAACATACCAAACGAGGAGGATTTTATTCGACTTTGCAGGAAAAGGAGTGTATTTAGCGACAAGGAACTGTCAAAGCATTGGAACCTGTACCGAAGAAATCGGCCATTCATAGTGAATTTTCTATATGCCTACTCATTTCCAAGGCGAATCAATATGAAAAGGCTAATTGAGATAGGTGTCATACCTAGCATAGAAGATGCCCCCAGAGGTTTCACGCAAATTAGTGTAAAGAATTTCGGGGACATCGTACGGGAGTGTCAAGCAGATGAGAGTATTGTTGTCGATTAAACCGGAATTTGCACTAAGAATATTCGATGGGTCAAAAAGGTATGAATACCGCCGTACAATTTTCAAGCGAAACGAAGTGACAACTGTAGTCGTCTATGCATCTGACCCGATTAAGCAGGTAATCGGAGAGTTTCAAATTGGAGAAATACTTCATGAGGAGCCAGAAGCACTCTGGGAAAAGACCGCAGATCATGCTGGAATAGCGAAGAAAAGATTTCTGAAGTATTTTGATAACAAAAGCAAAGGCTATGCAATAGAGGTTAAGGAAACACGAACGTATGATATTCCAATACTACTTAATGAACTAAAGGTGTCCTGGCCACCACAGTCGTTTACATATTTGTGATAGCCATAATGGGCATTTGGTAGTCTCTTTTTGATGTCAGCGGGTACAGGAAACTACCGGTGGTTTCCCTACGGAAAGCAAATGCCACCACAGAGCCGATATCAAGCTGATGGAGAGTTGCACAAAACGTCACTTTGGTTAGCTGAACTCAGCGTATAACTGCTATTACACGTTTCAATTTCTCGGGGGGATAATGATATAATATTATTGACAATTCTAGGACGCTCAATTCACACGGAGGATTTATGAGCAAATGGCTCATCATTTTAGATTTTATTTCTGGATTGTTTTTCGCAGTAGATTTCCTTTTCCCTGAGAAGATTGGAAAACGCCTCGGTGACTGGCTTGTAAAACAATTGCCAGAAAAAGATGAGGCTCGCAACCCTGTGCGTTGGAAGACCATTCGGTTTAACATCGCAGTGACCTTATTTGTTTTTGCTTTGATAATCGTCTGGGACATGGCAAAGAATGCAGGCGAATACACCGCCTTGCAGGCAGCAACAGAGGTAGGGTGGTTTGCTATTGGCTCATTCATTGCCGTATTATTGGCGACTTTGATAGCGTTTGCCATCAACAAACTTGGCAGCTACTTTCAGAGCGAATCCGAATTGATTCGCTTTACATGGCAGTTTACATTCATTATAAGCTTTGTGGTGTCGCTTGCAGTCCTTAAGAATGTCTTGAGACTGGCAACCGGGGAACTGACTTTCTTGGCTGCGCCGATACTATCTTTCATCTTGACCCTCCCTATATTTCCGGTAGTAATGATGTATGCCACCTGGATTCGTCAATTCATTGACTTAACACCAGGGAAAAAGGTCTACGCATTCTCGCGTATTGGCCTAATAATCTTCATCGCGAGCAAAATCATAGAATTCACAATCAATTAACTTAGAGCGAATGGGGCTGTAGCGTATAACGGAAATTACACGTAGGAATGTCTTTCGCTCTGGCCCTTAGGGTGTCATAATAACTCGCTATCCCTATGGCTGACGGGGATGACTTTGACTTGTTTATGGCAAGGTGATAAAATTACAAGTCTGGGGGGTAAGTACCATGGCAACAACCCCTAAAAGTCGCAAAGACTTAATAAGTGAACTCGAGAAATCTCGAGGTTCAAGGGTTATCTGCTATTTCACCGGGGACCGCAAGAACCAAGAGGTCCAAATCGGGGATGATGCCCTCCCCGTCATGGCCCAGCATCTATCTGATATCGGCAAGGTCTCTAAACTGGACCTGTTGATATACAGTCGAGGCGGAAACACTCTTACGGGGTTCGCATTAGTTAATGCCCTTAGAGAGTTTGGGGATGTAATCGACGTCTTGGTACCGTTCCGCGCTTTTAGCTGCGCCACTCTTATTTCGCTGGGGGCAAACCATATTGTTGCCGGCCCGTTTGCTTCACTGAGTCCCATCGACCCAACAATTGCTACACCGCACAGTCCTACCATTGAACAGGCGGGACAACTGCAATTCCTGCCAGTAAGCGTTGAAGATGTCGCCAATTATTTCCAGTTAGCTCGCAAAGAGGCGGGGCTGAAAGAAGAGCAGTATTTATCTGAAGTGTTCAGCCACCTGACTCAAAGAGTCAGCCCCATTGCTCTTGGAGCTGTATACAGGGCACGTGAGCAGATAGGAATGCTCGCCTCAAAATTGCTAAACTCGCATATGATGAATAAAGAGAGTACCGACCGCATTATCCAACAGTTGACTCGGGAGTTATTGTCTCATGATTACGTAATTAGTCGGCGCGAAGCAGGTTCTCTCGGCTTGCCAGTGGTCGATGCGACCACCCAGGAGGCCAGTCTCATGTGGAGTATATACGAGGATATTGCACGGGAATTGACACTCAATGAGCCGTGGAACTGGGAAAAAGAGTTACAGGCGACTCAACCTCGTACAGCCACAAGGGCAGTAATCGAATCGTGCAATCTGAAGCATATTTTCACCAGTATCTATCAGATAAAACGTGTTGGACCGGGGGGTGGAAAAGTGAAAGCAGAGACTCTCCAAATCACCCCTCTTGATGAAGGCTCTTGGAAGAAAGTATAATGAAATGGGGGTGAACAAAAAGATGGTCGTATTTTCTGGAACGAACTTACCACCCATATTAAGATTAGGCGGGTCCTCAGATTTGATTGCTAGTATTCCGGAGGACACGGCTGGCATTAAACTCCCACCAAAGTATATTCCCAGCAGCTATGTTATCGCCGGGACTGTTAAATTGCCGATGTCTATCGTCGGTAAGGCAGACCGAAAGGGACGAATAAAGGCCGGGGGGCGTCAACGGAACCCGCGGGCATTCTCGACCGCGGCACACGCAAAGGGAAGGGACTAGTTTTCTAACACTGACCTGCCCCCCGAAAATAGGACCACTTGGAATGCGAGTTTCCTGTAGAATAACTACAGGAGGAAACAGTCGTGAAAACAAGAAGGTATTCGGAGGTGCAGATATTTCGGATTCTCCAGGAGGTTGACGCTGGAAGCCAGGTAGTTGATGTTGCTCGAAAGCACGGAGTTTCACCGGCGACCATTCATCGCTGGAAGAGTAAGTATAGCGGGATGACTCTATCTGAACTAAGGCGGCTCAAGGCCCTGGAAGAGGAGAATGCCAGGCTGAAGCGGATAGTAGCCCAGCAGGTATTAGATAATGAATTGCTAAAGGAGATCAACTCAAAAAAATGGTAAGCCCTCTCGCTCGGCGGTCAGTAGTGAAGTATCTGACAAAGACGGGCAAGTGTTCAGAGCGGCGGGCGTGTGTAGTTGTGGG
>Ga0315296_10002420_pt1 | contig 15954 bp, 15 predicted proteins | sample YL17G14_18_MG_FD_203921 | JGI IMG/M metagenome (GOLD analysis project Ga0315296, IMG submission 203921) | Sediment microbial communities from Yellowstone Lake, YNP, Wyoming, USA - YL17G14_18 | ecosystem: Environmental > Aquatic > Freshwater > Lake > Sediment | place: USA: Wyoming | collected... | reverse complement strand
GTGTCTAAGGCTCCCTTGATGTCAGTGAAGCCCTCAGGCTCCTGCTCTAGGATTTCCCTTATGAGCCTGTGCAAGTCTTTGTGCGCATTTATCTGCTTGAGAGCACAGACCTTGCTGCTGAACAGGAGAACCGCGAACTCTTCATCCTTCAACGCGTGGGAGAGGACACCTGTGCATAGGGCGGCTGTCAAGATTTTTCTCCCAGCCATAGAGCCCGATTGATCCATCATGAGAACCAAGGAACGTTTGATTCGAGATGGCTCTTTGGAAATTATCGTGTCATTATTCACCACCATGGTCTCAGTGTAACTTTCGATCGTTTCATCCCAGTCCACTTCTCTGCCAGGTTCATAATCAACCCGCCTCATCAAGGGTGACTTGGCTCCAGCGAGATAGATTTCCTCAGCCTTCCTCAAGACACTATCCACGTATGTGTGAAGAATGAGGTCATACACCTTTTCATGAAGCCAAGGACGAACACGATGAAAAACCTGCAAAAAGACTTCTGGGTTGACTCCTTGTACTTCTTTAACATACTCAGGATCACTGTTGAGTTGCTCCGCAACCTTCTCAGGTTTATCCTTAGAATACGACCTTAACGTGTAAACCTCTCTCTGCGAGACCGCTTTCTTAGGCTGAGCAGCAGTTGCTCTCTTCTTGTCTTTGTCAGTCCAGTCCTCTAATTCCTCAATATTGTCCTCTTCCCTTGAACTAGATTTCTCACCGCTTCTAGCGAACGGATCTGGACGATCAGGAAGACTGCCTGCTCTGCCTCTGAACGATCCATGGAACGCAGCGTTCACAACTTCGGCTATCACTTGCTCTCTAGTCTTCGTCACATTGTCCTTCAGCTTGAGTTTCTTCTGAAAAGCCATCAGAGCAGCCTGAAGAACCACATCCTCGTCACGAGCATCCCCATCCAACTCAGCAAGTATACAACCCATCTGAATACCAGCTCGAACCGAAACCCCTGAAACCAAGTCGGGATGATGAAAAGTCTGATTCACACACGCCTCAATGATGTCTAGGACATGCTCATTCTTGGACATCTCCTCATAGCCTCTCAGCAAAAGTTCGCGGCGAATAATCTCCCGCTCCTCGCTTGAATCCTGACGCTCCATAGGAACCCACACAAAACGGTCAGCAGCCGCCTCAGGAAGGGGATAAGCGCCAGCATGCTCCATCGGGTTGGCCGTTACTATAACAGAAAAACCCGGCTCAGCCTTCACGGTTCCAAGCTTAGGAATAACCACGATCCTCTCATCCATAGCCGTCAGCAAAGCATTCCAAGTATCCGAAGGAAGACGAGTGCCCTCATTGACGAAAAGGATACCGCCTTCTTTCATCGCCTTGGTTAAAGGTCCATCAATAAACGTGTCCCAAGAGAAACCCGGCTTTATATCCCTCTTCTGCGCCTCCTCAGACTCCAACAAAACAAGCGAAGGATCAAACCAACCAACAATCTTCTGCACACTCATGTCTGGCGCTCCGTCCACTCTGAAGAAAGGCCGCTTCAATGCCTTAGCCACTTCCAACGAAACCTTAGTCTTTCCACGCCCCACTCCGCCTTCAATCAAAACAGGAGTACCTGACCTCACAGCTGCTAAGATCAAGCGAATCTCACGTCTGCGACCAACCAACTGCTCAGTAATATGGTCTGCCAAATCCTTCTCATTCAAAGTCGACACAGATCCTCGCTGGAGTGAGCGTAGAAGTGCAGTAAAAGCTTTCTCAACAACCATTAAATTTGAGAACAAACATACTGTATCGCCAGCGTGTTAATAGAAGAGGCTAGAACCCACATTTCATTTTTTGTTGCGGTGAACTGGCTTGCCCGCCGATTTATAGTGGTTTTAGGCGATCTTTACGCGAGCATTAGACAATGCTGTTTTGGAGCAGTTTTCATATGAACAATAAATGTAATATTAGTTTCTGGTCGCATTGTTAAGCTGAGGATATGATGGCTTGGCGGAGAACACAGAATTCGGAAAAAGCGAAGGGCTTTCGGAACCACAGTACAAAGGTTTCACTACGCGATCCCAATACCTTACGATGCGTGATGGGGTGAAGATAGCTATCCAAGTTGTATTGCCCAAGAATCTGCCTCCAACAGCGAAAATTCCAACTCTTCTTTTGCAGACGCGTTATTGGCGTTTTCGGGACATGAGATTTCCATTTGAGCGCTTTCAACCAATTGCAGAATTCCTGCGCGTTTTCACTGGTTACGGCTATGCAATTTTACTTGTTGATGTCCGGGGCACAGGTGCCTCGTTTGGAGTTTGGCCTTATCCATGGTCTAGGGACGAGATCATGGATGGAGGTGAAATCGTCGACTGGGTCGTAGCTCAGTCTTGGTCCAATGGTAAGGTGGGCGCAATCGGAATCTCCTATGCGGGAGCCGCGGCAGAGTTTCTCTCGGTTCCTAATCACTCCGCCGTTAAAGCTGTTATTCCGAGGTTTAGCGAGTTCGATGTCTATACTGATATCGCCTTTCCAGGTGGAATATTCAATGAATGGTTCATAAAGCGATGGGCCAATGTCGACCGTCTGCTAGATGAGAACAACAACAAAGAGCTTTCCTCTGAAACGAATCGGCTAATGGACGAAGTAAAAGCGTGTCTCAGCGGAGTTCGGCTTCCTAAAGCCTTTTCGATTGAAGCCCGTGCTATGAAACTTGGGCGCTTTCTAGTGAAAGGCGTCAAGCCCGTAGATTCTGACAAAGATCGCCGCCAGTTAACGGAAGCAGTAAGAGGACATGAAAAGAATGGCAGTGTCTATGAGTTGGCCCAAGGATACACCTATCGCGACGACAAGCGTAAAATCGCTACCAAAGATTTCTTGATCGACAATCTAAGCGTTTTTTCCTTTAAGAAGGACATTGAGCGTTCCAATGTCGCCATATACGCTTGGGGAAGCTGGCTTGATGCTGGAATAGCAGACGCCGTGATCAGACGATTTCTTACTTTCAACAACCTCCAGCGGGCTGTTATCGGTCCTTGGAATCATGGTGGGCTCTATCATGCAAGTCCCTATTTGCCAACTGAAACTCCAACTGACCCGAGCCTGCTCTCTCAGTGGTTAGAGTGCATTCGTTTCTCCGACCATTACTTGAAAGACATCGATAACAGTGCAACATCTCAGAAAGTTCTAATCTACTACACGTTAGGAGAGGAGAAATGGAAGACAACAAACGTCTGGCCACCTTCGAGAAGCACGAGTCAACGCTGGTATTTCGCAGCAGACAATGCTTTATCTCTAAGCCCGCCACGAGCCAAATCTGGGACTGACAAATACACCGTTGATTTCGAAGCAACCACGGGCAAGACCAATCGCTGGCACACCCAACTAGGGTTCATCGTTGTCTATCGAAACCGCGCCCAAGAAGACCGCCGATTGCTAACGTACACGAGCCCACCCTTGGAGAAGGACACTGAGATCACTGGCTACCCTATCGTGACGTTGTACGTGACTTCTACAGCCACTGATGGCGCCTTCTTTGTTTATCTTGAAGATGTTGACGAAACAGGTAGAGTAACATACGTCACTGAAGGTCAGCTACGCGCCATTCACCGCAAAGTGTCACAAAACCCTCCACCCTACAACCAACTTACACCGTATCACTCGTTCAAGCGAGAAGACTCCATGCCAATGGTAGCAGGCGAGCTAACAGAACTTAATTTTGGTCTACTGCCCACCTCTGTACTGATTAAGAAGGGTCACCGCATTCGCATCGCCATCGCCGGACACGACAAAGACACCTTCACACGCATTCCATCGGAAGAAACACCAGTGATAACCGTTGCCAGAAACAAGATTCACGCGTCATTCGTTGACCTACCTGTAATTCAAAAAGACCAAGCGTAATCCACGATACGCACTGTAATGCAGCTAAAGTAACACTATAACTTGATGATGACACGCAGAGAAATCGGGCATCAACACGCACGCAGCCACAAACAGTCTACGTTTGCATGTTCAACTACGTCAGCCCAACTCCGCTTCTTAGTAAAAACGGAGTGCCAGACCTAACCGCAACTAAGATCAAACGAATCTCACGCCGGCGACCAACCAGCTGCTCAGCAATCTGAGCTGCCGAGTCTTCTTCGGCAAAATTGTCACTCCTCGTTTGAGTGAGGGCTCAAGCGCAGTAAAGGCTTTCCGAGAAGCGCCATCAGTCGAACCAGTCTTCACCCCTGCCGAATGCACCATAAGACTTATCAAACCATATCGAAGGATAATGCCCATTGAGGTATTTATTTGACTCGTGAAGAAAGGATGAGTCTAATCGAGAAGATTGAAAAGCTCCGAAATTCCAAACTTCTCGTTTATTACACGGGGGATAGGCAAGGGCAAGAGATCAGGATAGCAGGCGACATACACCCGTTCTGTTATAGGCACCTTCAGCAGATTGGTGAACTCGAAAGAATCGATCTTTTTCTCTATAGTCCCGGCGGGATAACCATGGCAGGTTATGGTTTGGTGAACCTGATTCGCGAATTCTGCAAAGAATTCAACGTTATAATTCCATTCAGAGCTTTGAGCTGCGCCACCCTCATTGCGCTCGGAGCTAACGAGATTGTAATGACGAAAAACGCAATGCTGAGTCCTGTAGATCCTTCAGTCGAGCATCCGCTTGGTCCCACCGTGGACTTCGGCCAAGGACCGAAGCTTGTCCCCGTGAATGTTGAGGACGTAGTTAGTTTCATTAATCTGGCGAAAGAGGAAGCTGGATTAAAGGATGACGCTTCTTTGTGTAGGATTTTCGAGAAATTGTCGCAGGTCCACCCACTAACGTTGGGTGCTGTCAACAGGTCTAGGCAAGAAATCGCCTTCTTGGCAAAGTCGCTGTTGAAGTATCATATGAATGACGATGGTCGAGTCGACAAAATAGTGAACACACTTACCCGCGAACGTTTTTCACATGATTATCTCATAAGCAGACGTGAGGCAAAGATGACCTTGGATTTGAATATTGTCGATGCAGAAAAGAATGATGAGCTGAACAAGACCATCCTCGACCTGCACAACCAGTATGATGCGCTATTAAGCCTGAGCATCCCCTATCATCCGGAGATTTATCTTGGCGCGCAAAACGACACAATAGTGACGCTGAACCGCGGTATTCTTGAGACGAAGAATCTGACTCATGTGTACAGGTCGCAGTTCCATATACAGAGAGTTGAGGTGACAGTTCCCCCAAGTCCCATCCCTACCATAGGCTATCAGGGGAGAAGTCTGGGAGAGTCATGGACTCTTGACAATTCAATTTAGGCGTTTGAGAGAATCAAGATATGTGGGAATAATTACAAACAAATAAAGTATATATGAGAATATGCCCAATTAACATATAGGCGAACTTGATGAAGGATATGCGCGCGCACGTTTACGGCACATCAGGGTTAGTGTCAGCTCGCCAAATCGTAGATAGCACTGGCTATTGTGTTTATTATCCAGACAATAGCACCTCAAGAACTACAAAAACTGTTTTGGTCAAGCCCAAGAGCCAATAAGCCTATCGGCGCCACCAGAGAATCCTATACACTCATCTTTGGCTTTGCGGAAATTCGATGAAGTTGAGTGCTTGCCCGTATTTCCAGAATATGTAGGTTTCCTGTATGCGGCATAGCGATTGACCAACAACACGCAGAGCCTTGCACAATCTGAGCCAGCATGGAAGTAGTAGTCATCGTACACGCAGCGCAGACTACTACTTCTGAGCTTGAACTGCCGCTTCGGTATTATTACAGTTTCTACACGAAAGTTAATGACTCATGAAAACAGAAACCACCCTAACATCCAAGAAGTTGTTGTGGCAAACCCTTCAACGTCAACAACTTCAGTACAGCCCCAGCCCTTCCACGCAATATTCTGCTCGTTGATGTCGCCGGGAACAGTCGTATGACGATGTCCACACAGCTTCAGCCAGATGCATACGTGATGATGATGAAACAATAGCGCAAGTCAACTTCATCACACACAAACAGCCTGCGTCTGCGTGTTCAACGACAACTGTCCAAATCTGCCCCGCAACACTGAAAGAAGAAGGTATAAGGGGCATAACGCCTTCTTCTTTTGAAATCTCTTTTCCCGCAGCCATACATGTTGGTGTTTATACTTCCATCTGCCTCAACCACACTTTTCTGTTTAAATAGACAAAAACCATAAATGCCAACTTCGTTCACCATCATGACAACGCCAAACAGCCGAGGCTGTCATCCCCCATGTTCGCTTACACCAGCCTATTCAAAGACGAATCCAAACTCGACATAAACTACATACCGCCACGCTTACCACACAGAGAAACAGAACTCAACCTACTCAACCAGTTCTTCAGATTCGCAGTTGAAACACCGGGAAAAATGACCCAACGCATACTCGTAGTAGGCAAAGTAGGCAGCGGCAAAACCGCCCTAACACAACTCTTCGGACAAAACATAACACGCGAAGCACAAAAACGCGGAATCAACCTCCACTACGCACACGTCAACTGCCGCGAATGCAAAGGCAGTCTCTTCATGATAATCCAACGCATCGTCCTCAAATTTCACCCAAACTACCCCAAGCGGGGCTACTCCGCCCAAGAACTGCTGCAAACGTTGATGCAAATCCTTGACGACCAAAAAGCCTACCTCATCCTCACACTCGACGAACTAGACGCACTCATCCAAAACGAAGGATCAGACTCCCTATACACACTAACCCGCGTACAGGAAGACCGCCAAATACCCGTTCAGAGACTATCCGTAATAGGCATAGTAAGAGACACGGCTCTGCTCAGCACACTCGACGCCAGCACAAAGAGCACACTACAACGCAACATCATCAAACTAGAGGAATACTCACAACCACAACTACGCGACATCCTAAACGACCGCGTAACCAACACCTTCCGCGACAACGCAGTACCACCGCAAAGCATAGACCTAATCGCCGAACTAGCCACCCTTGAAAACGGAGACGCACGCTACGCCATAGAACTAATGTGGCGAGCCGGCAAATACGCCGACGCACAAACCGCCCGCGAACTCCTGCCAGAACACATCCGCAAAGCAGCAGGAAGCGTCTACCCCACAATAAGAAAAGACACAATCTCCATGCTTAACTTCCATCAGAAACTACTTCTCTTAGGCATAGCTAGGCAATTCAAACAGTCAGATTCAGCATACCTGTCCATGGGCGAAGCCGAAGAAGCCTACGCAGTAGCCTGCGAAGAATACAGCCAAGAAAAAAAAGGACACACCCAACTCTGGAAATACGTACACGAACTATCTACCCTCGACATAATAAAAACCGAATCCTCAGGCGCTGGTCAAAGAGGCAAAACCACATTGATAAGCCTGCCCAAAATCTCCGCGGCAGAACTCGAAACAGAACTGCGCAAATCGCTAGGAGCCTAGGCATATGTCAATTGAAACCGTGTTCTCCTCCAAAGGCAGGGTCAAAATCCTCAAAATCCTAGCCGAAATAGGCGAATTGAACATTTCCGAAATAGCTCGACGCGCAAAGCTGAACTACACAACAACCAACCAGCACCTCCAAGTTCTGGAAACCTCGGGAATTGTACGACACAAGAACTTCGGAAGAATACGGATCTTCCGCTTCAACAACGAGAACCCAAGGGCAAAAAGCATCAAAGGATTAATCGAAGAATGGGACAGTAAAAGTGGATAACATGTCAATGGTCGACGTAACTGCCAAGCCTGAAGTCCACCGCGAAGCCACAGCCAAAGGACGAATCAAACTAAAGCCAGAAACCATAAGACGAATCAAAAAAGGCGAAATAGAAAAAGGCGACCCCTTCACCGTCGCAAAAACCGCTGGAATACTGGCAGCAAAGAACACGAGCACACTCATCCCCTTATGTCACCCTCTTCCCCTGACAAGCGTGAAAATCGATCTCAAAGTACTAGACAACTCAAGCATTGAGGCTGAAGCCACAGTCAAAACCAAAGCTCAGACAGGCGTGGAAATGGAAGCGTTAGCCGCTGTTACCGTGGCACTACTGACTGTTTGGGACATGACGAAACAATATGAAAAAGATGCAAAGGGACAGTATCCAAGGACAGCTATCGAAGACATCCGCGTGGTCCGCAAGATCAAAGAAAAATCAACGGAGACAATCGGCGTTTGAGCGAAACCTCCAAGAAACACAAAGAAAAGGCGCCTAGAAGCCTCAGCTTCGCAATCGTGACAATAAGCACAAGTCGATACGAGGAATCGCAAGTCGGTAAACCTGTCACCGATGAATCAGGCGGCATGATCTTCAAGACTCTGAAAAACAATGGACACACTGTAGCCATGCAACGGCTCATAAGCGACAACAAAGCCATGATCAAAGAAACTATACGGAAAATGCTGAATTCCCCAAAAGTAGATGCCATCATCTCAACGGGAGGAACAGGAATCACGCCAGCAGACGTCACGATAGAAGCAGTTCGACCCGTATTAGAGAAAGAGCTGCCCGGCTTCGGCGAGCTTTTTCGACATCTAACTTATCAGGAAATCGGCTCGGCAGCCGTGATGAGTCGCGCAATCGCGGGAGTTACGAAGGGCAAAGCTATTTTCTGCTTGCCAGGCTCGCCTCACGCCGCGAAATTGTGTCTTGAAAGACTTATATTACCCGAAGCCGCGCATATTGTTCTCCACGCCCGTGGAACCTAAGAGGACACGATTTGCTATATGATAAGTGCGGGCGACCCACGCTCAACCTGCGAATCTCCTTGACGCAAAGGTGCAACCTGAAATGCGTCTACTGCCACCGTGAAGGACAGGACCCACGCTCAGCCACACTTGAGATGACCGCAGATGAGGTCTTACGAATAGCTCGCACATCCGTTTCTTTGGGCATTAGCCGCATTAAACTCACAGGGGGAGAACCACTGCTACGCTCTGATATATTGGACATTGTGCGTGGACTTGCCAGCATATCTGGCATAAGAGACTTGTCCATAACTACGAATGGAACACGCCTTTCCGCATTGGCCAAGCCTCTCAAAGATGCTGGCTTGACGCGCATAAACATCAGTTTACCTTCTCTAGATGAGAAAACCTATTCATTGGTCTCGGGCGGGAACCTGAATGAAGCTTTGGGAGGAGTAGGCGCAGCTGTAAAGGCAGGTTTGCATCCAGTCAAGCTAAATATGCTAGTTCTGCGTGGCTTAAACACGGCTGATATTCCAACGATGATCAAGTTTGCGAGGAACAGCCAAACTATTCTGCAGTTGATTGAGCTAGAGCCAGTCAACATCAATGATGATTACTACAATGAGCATTTCTTCCCGCTCAACGGTCTGGAGCAAGAGTTGAAGCAGCAGGCGGTAAGTGTTGAAACCCGTGGGGACATGCAGAATAGACGTGTTTACACTCTGTCCGGGGTCAGGGTTGAAGTGGTCCATCCCATTGAGAACACGGATTTCTGCGCTCGTTGCACGCGCCTGCGCGTAACTAGCGACGGCAAACTCAAACCCTGCTTAATGGTAAACAACAACCTCGTTGACATCCTCTCAGCGATTCGAAGGGGCGCCACAGACGAAGATCTCAAGGAGTTATTCGTCAAAGCAGTAGAACGACGCCAGCCCTTCTATAACCCAAGCAGGGCAAATTAGGCTTCTCTATTTAATGGCCGTTATTTTCCAGTAGTTCGGTCGGCCTTTCAGCCGTTTGACCGTTGCTTTAGAGAAACAAGCCAGCAGTTCAACAGCCTCGCTTTTGGTGAAGAAGTGGTGCAGCTCCCAAAAGCGATTCCTTTCATACGCCTCACGCGTTTTGAAAGCGCCAGCCTCCACCATCTCACCAACACGATATCGCGGATCATCTACTGAAGTCAGATTTGCCAGAAACATGCCCCTCTTCTTGAGAACCCTGTGTACTTCGTTGGTGGTCTCAACGATGTCTTTTTTCAAAGCATGATGAATGACGCTTATGCTGATCACAGCATCGAATTGGCTGCTGCCAAAGGGGGTACCTGTCATCGTGGCTTCAAGAAATTCAATATTGAACAACTTTTCTTGGTTTGCCCACCTACCTGCCAGTCTCAAGGCACTTGCAGAAGCCATCGATTCCTACGATCTCTAAGCCACGTTTTGCCAAGTAGATGGAGTTCCTTCCAGCGCCCCATCCTAGGTCGAGCACACGCTTAATCTTTCTGCATTTAAAAGCGGAGACGCTGTCAACGACGGCAGGCTGACGAAGTCTTTTAGGCACGTGCTTTAGCGTTGCGTAGTAGCTTTCCCATGACCCGCTAATCTAAAACAGCCTCCACCGCTTATTGACTAGACCTAGAATAAAATAGTTAATTCCTGCGCAGTCTCAAAGGAATGAAGGTATTCCTCAGCGACTTCCGAAGGGTTTCGGTTTAAGAATACTGTGTGGGCTCTCGCACTCAAGATCCAAATCACATCGCGTCATTGGGGCCAGAGTCGTCATTGCCCACAAGCACAGACTAGCGCAAAGCTGCAATAAAAATTATGCTGCGCGAGTCTCAGTTTTCTTATATGAATGAACCAGTGATAGTGTGGGCAAGTGAAAAAATGCTGCGAAGCATTCAGATTACTCCATTGGCTGCTGAAAGCCTTGGCGTACGTTCGATGTGCACGTTTGTGGAGACGCCAGACGTCCGGGTTCTTCTAGATGCAGGTGTCTCGCTTGGTCCTTTTCGTCTAGGGTTTCCGCCTCATCCACAAGAGTACAAGGCGTTGAAGGCAGCGAGAAAAAGAATTGCTGACGCAGCTGAAAGGGCTGAGTTGGTCACGATTAGTCATTACCATTTCGACCATCACACGCCCTCTTACACTGACTGGTTTCTCCAATGGTCATCCGATGAAACTGCAAGGCAGATCTATGAAGGTAAAGTAGTTCTGGCAAAAAGCTATCGAGATAAAGTGAATTTTAGCCAGCGACACCGTGGCTGGGTTTTTGCGAATACAGGTGGCAGATATGCTGAGAGACTGGAATACGTAGACGGAAAAGAATGCCTGTTCGGCGATACGAGGATTCGCTTTTCGGAACCCGTAGTTCATGGAGAACCGGGCACCGAACTCGGATGGGTATTAATGACCACTATTGAGCATAATGATGAGCGAGTCCTGTTCACGTCTGACGTTCAGGGTCCTATGCACCCGCCTACGCTCAAGACAATTCTCAGCGAGAACCCAAGCACCATAATAGTTGGAGGACCACCTGCGTATTTAACAGGGCTTGTGGATCAAGAAAGCATACAAATTGGGCTGCGAAACCTGGCGAAAATCGCTCAGAATGTCTCCACAACAGTTCTGGAACATCACCTTCTTAGACAAGAGGACTGGCGTGAAATAGCTAAACCGATTTTCGAAGCAGCTACCACAGTTGGGCATTCAGTCCTCACCGCCGCCGAATTCCTTAAGGAAGAAAACGCGCTACTTGAGTCCAAAAGGAAGCAACTGTATGAGACGGATCCTCCGGGCGCAGAGTTCGAGAAATGGATGCGCAAGCCGGAGCTGAAACGGAAAGAGACGCCTCCACCAATATAGCCTATCGGAGTGCAAGATTAAATAGCAGTGACTTCAACTTTATCCCTCTGACTTGAGATATTCTGATGAAGAACGCAGGCTCACACGAAGTGGGGCGAGGACGATAAGGCTTGAGAACAGTTGAAGTTGCGTTGGCTGGAGTTTTCGCGGCGTTAGCACTGGCCATACCTTTTGCTTTTCGCGGAACGCTTCAATTTGTTGTTCCAAACACTGGCTATACGGCAACCTTGGCATCGCATGTTCCCGTCATGCTGTCAACCGTAGTTGGACCCTTTGCGTCCGCCATTGTCGGATTTGCCTCGATGTTGGGATTCTTTGTGACGCTTGGGCCTGTTGTTGCAGCGAGAGCCGCTACCCATATTCTGTGGGGGGTCGCCACCGCGTTTGCAGTTAAGAAGGGTATGTCGTTTCCGAAGGCGCTTTTCCTTGTTGCCTTGCCACTCCATGCGATACCTGAAGGCCTTGTGGTTATTCCCTTTGGCATACCCTACGAGGCAGCTGTACTCAACATTGTTGGCACGGCTGTGCATCACACAGTTGATTCTATAATCTCCATATCTGTCCTCAGAGCTGCTCGCCCTTTACTAGACCGGTTCAAATACCAGAGTCCAGTCAAGGCCCAAAGCTGACATGAACGCTTTCGGCGCTCTTTCTAAGCCTTGTCGAACACGAATACAGCATTGTTGATTTGAAATAGTCAAAAGATAAGCGACTGCTCTCCTCTTGTTGACACTTACGTTTGAAGCCTTCTGGATACGCGAAGAGCAGTTATTCGGTAATGCATACGTAATTGTCAAGTAGTTTCGTGTGTATTAATATATAATAGGTGATGCATACGGAAGAGTCAGAACACTCTGTCTCGGATGCTGACATGAAGAAGGCTGAAATGCTTATGTTCTGGCAGTCTATGTTCCAGTACCATTTCAGCTAAACACCGTTAAGCGCAACCAAACGCCCTTGCTCTTTTTTCTTTGTTAAGAAAGATGCAGAGTCTACTCCTTGCAGTTTGGTGCGGCCGCCGGGATTTGGACCCGGGTTGTCGGCTTGGGAAGCCGATGTCTTAACCAGGCTGGACTACGGCCGCCTCGAGGTTCGTTGGATGCGTTATCTCTTTATGAGCGATTTGTAAATAAAGGCGTAGTTTACTCATTTGAGGTTTCTCGGAGTGCGATTCAGCATTGTCTAAGAAAGTGTTTTCGGGAACGCATTTCTGGCAGGGGAATGAAGCCTGCGCTGAGGGCGCAATAGCAGCAGGTTGCCGGTTTTACGCTGGCTATCCTATCACGCCTGCAAGTGAGATTTTTGAACACATGGCTTTGCGTCTGCCCCAAATAGGTGGCTTCGAAGTGCAGATGGAAGATGAAATGGCGTCGCTTGGAGCCGTTATTGGTGCGAGCTGGGCTGGTGCTAAAGCAATGACTGCAACGTCTGGTCCGGGTTTCAGCCTAATGCAGGAAATGATTGGGTACGCGTTCATGACTGAGACGCCTTGCGTCATAGTGGATGTTCAAAGGGCTGGACCTTGCACAGGACAGGCTACAAAGGTGGGTCAAGGCGATGTTATGCAGGCACGCTGGGGCATTCATGGCGACTATGCACCCATTGTTTTGGCTCCGAATTCGGTGCAAGAGCTTTTTGACTTGACTGTGCGCGCGTTCAACCTAGCCGAGTCCTACCGAACACCCGTGATAGTCCTTAGCGATGAAATAGTCTCGCATATGCATGAAAGCTTGGCTGTTCCCCCAGAAGAGCAGATCGAGGTCATTGGTCGAAAGAAACCAAAGCTTGGGGACTCGGAGTTCTTCATGTTGCCGGATGTGGCGCCTATGCCGTCTGTGGGAGAGGGCTTTAACGTTGCCGTTACTGGGTCAACTCATGACGAGACTGGACGCAGGTTCACTGCGGATCAGCCTGTGCACCAGCGATTGGTGAAAACGTTGACAGGTAAGATACTGAATAACGCTGACAAAATCGTGGATTTTGAAGCGTATAACTCGAATGACTGTGATGTTGGAGTCGTTTCGTTCGGGTGCACTTCGCGGGCTGTTTACGAAGTCATCGAGTTGGCTAGAGAAGAGGGCGTCAAAGTTGGCTCAATAAGGTTGAAGACTGTTTGGCCTTTTCCTGAAGAAGCAGTCCGAAAAATGGCGCTGAAGACCAAAGCAATTGTTGTGCCCGAGCTGAACATGCGAGAACTCTTCTACGAGGTGGAACGAGCCGTTCGAGGAGCGGCGCCAGTTTTTTCCGTTAATAAGGTGGGTGGCGGCGAGATGATTACACCAGAGGAGCTTTTGTCAGAGGTTCTAAGGAGCGTGAAGTAGCATGGAAGCGGCTGAACCGTTCAGTATCAAACGGTATCTGCGCCCTGACTTGACTTTACCATTTTGTGTGGGCTGTGGCTGCGTTAATGCGATGGGCAGTTTTCTCAGGGCAGCACATGAACTTGGATACAAGGATCTGGGCAAATTCGTGTTTTGCAGTGGTATCGGCTGCTCGGCTTGGATTCCCTCACCGTATTTGATGGCTGATTCATTACATGTTCTTCATGGACGTAGCATTCCAGTAGCGATGGGCGTCAAAATCATGCGCCCAGACCTAAACGTGGTTGTGTTCGGCGGAGACGGTGACATTGCAGGCATTGGTCTAAGCCACCTCGTTCACGCCGCGCGCAGGAACCTGGACATAATGGTTGTTATGGTCAACAACATGATCTATGGGATGACAGGCGGTCAGGTGGCTCCAACGACGCCCTATGGAATGAAAACTACAACTACGCCATATGGCAACTTTGAATATTCCTTAGACGTCACGCGTCTTGCGGTTACAGCTGGCGCTAGCTACGTAGCCCGCTACACAACAGCTCATGGAGAAGAGCTTACTCAAGCCATGAAAAAGGCAATCACGACCAGAGGTTTTTCGTTCATCGAAGCTGTGAGTCCATGTCCCACAGCATTCGGCAGAAGAGCCGGCTTCAAAGACGTTGCCGAAATGCTTCGATGGTTCAAAACCAGCTCCGTACCCTTGGAGCAAGCCTCAAAAATGAGCGAAAAGGAATTGAGAGGCAAGATTGTCATAGGCGAATACATTCATCGTGAAATTCCAACGCTGACGGACAACATATACAACGTTGTAAAGGAGGCTCAAAGACTTGCCAACACCTAAGAAGACAGAAATCAGAATTGTTGGCTTAGGCGGTCAAGGCGTGGTTCTAGCCGGGCATATTCTGGGCAAGGCAGCGGTCAACGACGGCCTACAAGTAGTGCAAACCCAAAGTTACGGAGCTGAAGCTAGAGGTAGCGCTGCTAAAAGCGAAATCATACTTTCGAGCGGAAAAATCGGGTTCCCTTTGGTCAGAAAAAGCGACGTTCTGGTCGCCATGAATCAAACGGCGCTAGATAAGCACTTGAAAGATCTAAGAGCAGATGGCATCTTGGTAATAGACACAGAGACGATCAAGGAGACACCATCAACAAAAGCCAAGGTCTTCAGGGTGGAAGCGACCAAAATAGCAGAAACTGAACTTAAATCACGAATGTACGCAAACATGGTCATGCTGGGCGCAATAGCGAAAATAACCAAACTTGTGACCAGTGGTTCTGTGGAAAAGGCGATTCGAGAGACCTTCTCAGGAGAGGCTGCAGACAGGAACATAGCAGCTTTCAAAGCTGGCTTGAATTCTACTGAATAACCGCAAGGTTCAGCTCTGGTAAGCTACCTGTCTAGAGCGTAGTATTTGTCAAGGTCGCCCTTCCAGTGCTTGTACTTGTGTTCGGGAAGCTTCTTGACTCTATGTAAGGGCTTGGCGATGATCTCTCTGACTTCGAATTTCTTAAAGAAATTCATGCTGTAGGCAGTCTCAACGAGCAAAGCCGTGTCTAAGCCTTTGAAAGTGCCAGCGCATGAGATTATCTGCTCGCCCTCCTCAAGTTCACCCGCATCTGTTGCCATGATGGCAGCTTCAACGGCTATTTTTGTGCCTGCGCCGAACAACTCGAGCGTACTGTCTATCATGCCTTCTGCAGTGAGATTCCAGTTCAATGAGCGAGAAGGGGGAGCGAACGGTCTTGTTCCTTGTACAACTTTGATTTCATTGTTCAGGAGCTTTCTGAGGTTTGCCGCATACTCTTTGCGTTTAAGCCCTATCGGTATGTCTCCCTTTGGACCCCACGTTGTTGCTGGGTAATGGGTAACAATTACCAGTCGGATGTTTGTTCCTTGAAACTTCTCCAGCGCTCTGACCGCGCTCCGTCCAGTTTCGGAAGCGACTATCACTTTCGCTATTCCTAGGTCGAGGCTTCGCTTCCTGACTATTTCCAGAAGTTGATCCGTGTTGACTTCGCCGCACTCTTTGAAATAATAAACAGTTTTCTCTTCGAATCCCACTCACAATACCGCCTGTTGAGAGCAAAGGAAGAGATCTTTAGGTGATCGCATATTTATAGACAGC
>Ga0315296_10002419_pt1 | contig 15962 bp, 15 predicted proteins | sample YL17G14_18_MG_FD_203921 | JGI IMG/M metagenome (GOLD analysis project Ga0315296, IMG submission 203921) | Sediment microbial communities from Yellowstone Lake, YNP, Wyoming, USA - YL17G14_18 | ecosystem: Environmental > Aquatic > Freshwater > Lake > Sediment | place: USA: Wyoming | collected... | reverse complement strand
CTTTGTGGTCGCCGGTTTTCATAATTACCCTTATTCCGGCTGTTTTTGTTTTGGCAATCGCTTCTTTAACTTCGGGCCTCGGAGGATCTTCCATTCCTACCGCTCCAACAAAAACGAGGTTTTTAATTAGGCCTTGGGTCAATTTTTCTGTTTCAAAAGGAACGGTTTTATAAGCCAACCCGATAACCCTTAAACCATTTTTTGCTAAACCTTCTACTTTCTTTAAAATTTCTTTTTTTTCTTTTAGCGCTAATTTCTTCTCTTTTTCTCCAAATCCTGAGGAAGAAACTTCTAAAATAGCTTCCGGTGCCCCAACTACATAAATTTCTTTTTCTGTCGTATCTTTAGTTAAAATAGTCAGCGATGCTCCATATTTTAATTCCGGATTAAATGGCAAATCATCAATTATTCTTTCTTTTTCCAGCAAAACTTCTTTTTTAAGCCCGGCCTTTTCTGCCAGGACAACCAAGGCCGCCTCTGTCGGGTCACCAATGATTCTGTAATTTTCCTTTTTGCCATTTTCTTTTACCAATCTGGCATTGTTGCAAATACAGGCAATATGTAAAAGCTTTCTTAATTGAGGATTTTCCAAAGGAAAGAAAACTTTTTCTTTTTGGATAAATTCGCCTTTTGGCTTCCAGCCGTCTCCGGAAACCGTAATTTCTTCTTGATTTAATAAAATTATTTTTTCTGCGTCCATTGTGTTTTGAGTAATAGTTCCGGTTTTATCCGCGGCAATAATATTTGCCACGCCAAGAGTTTCTGTAGCCTGCAGGTTTCTGACAATCGCATTTCTTCTTGCCATTCGGTGAGCTCCTATGGCCAGAACAATGACCAATACTATTGGCAGTCCCTCGGGAATTGACGAAACAAGAGCGGCAACCGCAAAACGAAATGCATCTTTAAATCCAAAATGGCCAATAAATAACGCAACCAATAAAAGCGTTAAAACACAACCAAAAGCAATTCCGGCCATTTGTTTTGCCAGCAAATCGGTTTTTATTTTGAAATGAGTTTTCGGAGTTTCAATTTTTTCAAGACTTTCAGCGATTTGTCCCAAAGCAGTTTTGGGTCCGGTGGCAACAACTATTGCCTTTGCTTGACCGACTGTAACAAATGTTCCCAGCCAAATCATATTTTTTTGGTCAGCCAAAGAAGTTTTTTCCGGCAATTCCTTAAGATCTTTGTCTATGGGCAAAGATTCACCGGTCAAAGCTGCTTCCATGGTTCTAAAGTTTTTTAATTCCGACAATCTGGCGTCAGCCGGAATTCTATCTCCTTCTCCCAATAAAATAATATCGCCTTGAACCAATTCTTTGGCCGGAATTTTTAATAACTCCCCTTCTCTGATGACTTTGGCAAAAGGCACAACCATCTTCTTTAAAGCCCTGATGGCTTTCTCTGCCTTGGATTCTTGAATAAAGCCCATGAGCGCATTAAGTAAAAGAACGGCCGAAATTATATAAACATCAAACATGTGTCCGGTCCAAAAGGAAAAAAGAGCTGCTCCAATAAGTATGTATATCAGCCAAGAATGGAACTGTTTCAAAAAAATAAAAACCGGGTGCAAGGCCCTTTTCTCGGGTATTTCATTAAAACCGAATTTTTGCAAACGGTTTTTCACTTCCTCTAAAGTCAAACCTTCCGGATAAGAAGAAAGTTCTTCCAAGGTCTTCTCAATAGATTTGGAATGGAATAAATTCATAATCAGTATATTTAGGCGAAGAGGGTTTCGCCCTCTTCTTCACCTTCGCTTTCCCGAGCGATAGCGAAGGGGGAAGAAGAAAGTTTACTTTCTTCGCCCTCACTGCGTGAAAGCTCGGTTGGTGATTTTTTTATTCTAACAAAAAAAGGAGGAGTTAAAAAGGTCTATTCTTACTCCCCCTTTTTTCTTATTTTTTTTCAATGTATTAAAAATAGCATAGCAAAATTTTTAGATAAAAACAAATTCTTTAAAAACAAAAAGAAGAGGAGATGAAGCTCTCTCTTCTTTTGTTGCACTTCTCTTTTCGCGCACTAGCGTGAATTGAGAAAGTGGTTTGGGTTCCTCATTTTATACCGGATTCTCCGGCAGCGATGAAGACCCCACAGATACCAGAGACAGTGATCGTTACGCGTAGAGGCGCATGTTCCATTTTGACAAAATGAGGCTCGAGACGGTTCGAAGGCTTGGAAATTGACCCCAATCCGGACTATCTCTTTGATTTGTTCAAGAGATAGCCGGGTGGGTGGGACTTCCGGAGCAGTGAGGACTCCGTTGAGAAGCATTTGGCCCTCAAGATGGTAGTACCACTCCTCAGCACCTTCCACCTTGCCTTCGTCCCTGAGGAGCTTCCAATCGGTCGTGATGATATTGCCCTTTGCTCGCTGTTCTTCTAAGCGGATTATTTGGGCAACATCGGCCAGGTTAAGTCCAAATCTTTTATTGGTAAGGATTTGGACATTACCTGGAGAACGCTTCTGGATGAGAATGGCTGTATAACCACCGAGAGCAGAACGTACAAATTTACTCATCTGGTTATCATCAGACACGATGGTTACCATTCTGAGCATCTGCTCACCGCGTGGAATCTCCTCGACCTTAGCAGCTCTTTCAAATTCTGCTTTGGTGGTAGAAAAGAAAGAAAGCTGCTCTTGGTATTTTGCCTCAAGACCAGTAGTTGCCCATTCAATCACCTTTTCAGGATTATTTGGAAATTGCTGGTGAAGCAACTTTACCAAGTAAGAAAGGTCAAAAGGTTGATCTCCGCCCTTAAGGTCATGGGTAACTACAAACTTGAGAATTTTCTCAAGTGCCGGGTCATCGTCAACCCTAAGAGCTTTGGCTACCAGCGTTGCAGCACATTCACCCTCTTTGCGTTCACCATTAACCGTTGGGTGCTCGTCGAAGGGACCACCACCAATACCTACCTCCAAAATACGATTTGGGGCATACTTATCGAGAAATTCTTTGTTGCCGAATTTCTCAATAAGCCATTTGGCGGCAATCTCATCCAGATGAGGAGCTTCGTGAGTGTCAAAGAAAACCGTTTCACCTGCTACTTTCATTTGAAATCGTACCATTCCTAACACCTCCTATTGTAGATTTTAACCGGAGATTATTCTCCGTTGCTACTGAAATCACAGCATATTACTTCAAATTTGTCAAGGCCACACGGACTGTAAAGAAAAACAGAAATTTCGTTGAAATTTCTGCTCCAAATATATATGAAAAATTTTCTTCTGCCTCAGTAGTAGAAACTTCGTTTCACTACGGGGCAGGCAAATAATGATTTCAATTTTAGAAAAAGTGAGAGCCCCAAACAGAAACATGTTCCACAAGGGGCTCAATAGGTGTGCGAGTTCTTATGCTAGTTCAGGCGAGCGACCAGTCCACATCGGCACAGATGATGCCCTCCTTTCGATCTCCACAGATGACCGCGAAGACCGGAAACAGGGAGGGCAGCAGTTCCGGACGGTGCTGGATGGTGTCCACGTAGAGCTTGTCGAGGACGAGGTGCATTCCCGCCTCTCGACCTTCGATTTCGTAGACGCCATCAGCTCCCATCGCCGGGGACGCTTGGCCCAGCTTGCACTGGATCTCGTTACGTCGTTGCCAGGAACAGTTCGGGTCCGCCGCTTCCTGGAGCAGCGCTTTCAATTCTTTCTGGTTCATTCGATTTTCCTCCTCAAGGTATTTGGATTACCACGGTTCCCTCATGGCAGGGGTTATCGGTTTTCCATGATTCCGATGCCATTAAGAATAGAATATTATGGGCTGGAAGTCAAGCCCAAACAAAAAATCAGCATCTCTGCTGTTTCTTGTCTCAATTCCATGAATCCAATGATGAAAAAATTTTCTGATTTGGCGGCAAATTCTTTAGCACTTTTACAAAAACAAGCCCCGAGAAAGATTTGCGTTTGGAAATTCCCTTTCGGGGCTTAGATACGAAGACAAGAGCTAGGTTCAAATTTCACGAACGAATTAATCCATGTTTCATACAGAGAGCATAAGCTGCTATATTATTTTCAACAGCACTACTGCCAGATATCTTTATCACTTCCTCCCAGTCTTCTGTAGTAAAGTTTCGATAATCCTTACTAAGTCTTATTGAATGCGCTGCAAGAAAATCCTTCTGCAACAGATATTCATAGGCTTTCTTTCTGATTTCACTCTCACTCTCGTCATTAACAGGAATGTTTGCTACTTCAAGAACTTTCTTTGCAATATGAATCTTTGAATAATCCATCTTATACCTCCTTTTTTTAGTGTTTACTTAGGAATTTCTACGCTCTTCATTGGCACGACTTTGCCACCAAGAGCTTTGATCCTCTTCTCAAGCTCAACCATAAGGCTGCCATAGTAACATTTCGGATCTTTAAATACGTCGACCCCCAACATACCTCCATAGGTAAGCCCCATGATCAAATGCCACTTTACCGCGCACCACCTAATGTCTTTTTTTGAAATTTCATCAAGCGGCACACCCTCCATTACTTCATTTTTTAATTCATCAATTCCATATTCTTTCATTTTCTTACCTCCTGTTCTTTTCTTGCCCGAGGGGTTGGATTTGTCCTTGCGGATACCCCGTGGGTGTGAATCGCCACTCACCGTGAGTAGCGCGCTGAATACCAAAAATTTTGATACCCAAGGCGCTACCCGCTTGAGTGGCAAAAAAGAAATGATTTCTCTCTCGTCTTTTTAATTTTTTAATGTGCTATCTAGATTTGGAGCAGAATTCTTGGAGCTTTTTCCAAAAATCACGCTACTCAATTCCGACATTTATAGTATAGCAGATATTATAAGATTTGTCAAGTATTTTGGGGGTAAACTAGCAAGATGATCTTAATTGAACAAAAAAGACCGCTTTTAGCGGAATTTTGCAAAACAATATGATGAAAAAATTTTCTTTTACTAAAATGTGGTCGAGCCGATATTTTTAACAGGTTCTTTGACAATTTCAAGTTTTTAGCGAGCAAAGCTCGCTAGTAAAATCTTACCAGATTTTACCTTTGGCGGCAAATTGTTTAAAAAACAAGAAGGGCACCGTAATTGTGTTGGTGCCCCTTGTTAGACAACGCCTATATTAGGACAGTTGTCTTTTAGCCTATTGCTACTCGTTCCCGCCAGAGTGCCCATCTTGAGTCGGTCTCGTCGAGAGCGACCCGGATGGCATCCTGTACCTCTGCAAGAGTCAGAATCGATCCCTGGTAGGGTGACGAAACCATGAAGCCAACGAGCTTCCATCCTTCCTCTCGAACATTCAGCTTTTCGTGAATCGCCCGCATGCGGCGTACTTTATGTCCGGGGATAAAAATGTCGTAGCGCGTGACCGATAGTCGCGTCTGACCATCATCCTCGTATAGAGGATAGTGGTTGAGTAGGACATCTTGGCCCTCACCATTAATTCGTATCTGTTTACCTTTGCCTCGTTTCATGATTTCCTCCTTTATTGATTTTTGCTTTCGCGGTAAAACCCCGAAATTAATTCAGAACCTTAACGCGAAAGCAAAATGTTTTTCAAAAGAACTATCTTTTAAGATTAAAATCTTACTCTTCCTTAACACCTATAGTGTAGCATATCCTATCATATTTGTCAAGCCCAAGCGAAAATAAAGAGGGGCCTTTATCCCCTAACATATATGAAAAATTTTCTTTTTAAAGTAAACAATTAATAATTAGCCTGATATTCTTTAAAAAACCTGGCTAATTTATTAGTTATTTCCCCGGGCTGGCCGCTTCCTATGACTATATCATCAACCCTAACCACTGGCACTATATTACGCGTTGAAGAAGTGATAAATGCTTCTTCAGCTTCAAGTAAATCATCAAGAGAAAAATAATCTTCTTTTGTTTTAATCCCTTGCTGACAAGCTAATTCCAGCGCAACTTTGCGGGTTATACCAGGTAAAATTTTACCATCCGCTGGGTGAGTCACAATAACGCCATTTTTTATTATAAAAAAATTGAAGGTGGTGCCTTCCAAAATAATTTTCTTTTCATGAGGCGAAATAAACAAGGCATCATCTGCTTCGTATTTTTTAACCACTGTTTGGTGGGCAATAACTGCGCCTACGTAATTCAAAAATTTAATTTCCGGCCACTGGCGCTGATAAGGATAAGTTGCCAGCTTTATTCCTTTTTCGTACCACCTAACAGGAGGCATCTTTAAAGGAAGAACCATTATATATAAAATAGCCTTTCCTGTTGGCGCTACCCCACTTAAATTTGCTCTACCGCCGCTGTATATTATCTCAAGCAGCAACTCTCTCCTCTCCCGAGCCGCAGCGAAGGGGGTCGCTGAACTTCGTTCATCTCCCGCCTCGCTACGCTCGGCGGAAGAAGAGGATTTATCCTCTTCGCCCTCTTCTTTGTTTTTGACTATTGTCTCTTGAATAACTTCTTTTAGCTCATTCTTATCGTGAGGTAATTCCATATAAATAGCGTTAGCAAAATTAAATAAACGATCAATGTGATCTTCTAAACGAAAAACCCTCCCGTTGGGTAAGGTACGGCAGGCAGTAAAAATGCGAAATCCGCGAATAGTGCCTGTGATATCTTCTTTTATAGGTAAAGCTAATTCTTCGGTTAGAACAAACTTTCCATTGGCATACGAAAACATAGATTTTTTGTTCTAACAGGGGTAACCCTGTCAGAAATGGCGGGATATTCTAAAATTAGCTCGAACATTTTTCGCCGGCTGTGGTAACAATAGCCAGTCCTAGATATGAGTTAATAATAACTTATTTCAGAAAATTTTTCAATGAAAAATTTACTGTTTTGGCGACAAATTCTTTTACAAATCTGCAAATAAAAAAGGCACTTGATAACTCACATTTGTGAGCCAGACCAAGTGCCGATTATGATGTGCCTGCGATGTTTAATCGGAGGCCATACCTAGTCCCGCCAGGACAGCAACGATCACCAGCTAAGTGGTTCTTTCATCTCGGAATCATCTTCTTAGTTTTCTTCTTAAATAGAAAACCAAACCAATTTAAACAAATCAGCGTGCCAATTCCTATACCTACACGGTTTATCACAAAAAAATTTCCCCAACTGTAAAAATATAGTACTATCGCATATGCAATCGTGGCCCCTAGCATATAACCAATGTCTTCACTAATGTGAGGAGTTTCTCGGCGAAGCGCAGAATAGGTAATTACCGCTACCCCATAAATATATGCGGCAATTCCCACCAATAACCCTGCATTATGCATAACTAAATTTTTCAGTTGAACAGCTATGGTGCATCCCGTCACCATAAGAATGAATCCTAAAAACATTACTATTTTAAAGACAGAATCAGACCACCACATTGTTAATCCCTCCTTTCCTTTTTTAATCTATGAAGACTTCTGTTACTAAATTTTTCCTATTCTTTATTGACTATTTTTACATCCCGCCTATATCTCTGAAAATATTTAATTCTCAAGGAACTTACTATAATTTATACCTCGAAATATCCCTTTTGTCAAATTTTTGAGTTCACATTAACAAAAAAGAAATCCATAAGAATTTTTAATGTAATGAATATAAAAAATTTCTTTTACAAAATGTGGTTCAAGCCAAAGGCGAGAAAGTCCGCCGTAGCCCGCCTACCATCTATCATAATGAATAACACTATCTATATTAAGAAGTTCCTTTTTTTCCAATTTTTCTGATGGACTGGGATATCCGATAGGCAAAATTGTCACTGGTATAATATTTTTAGGCAAAATTAATATATCTCTAATTGCGTTTGCAACTTCTGGTTTCGAACTTTTAAATCCAGTAACATAAACTGCACCCAACCCCAAATCATGTGCAGCAAGTAAAATATTTTCTGTTGCTGTAACACCATCCTCAATCCACCTTGTTGGCGATTTGTCTATATCCACACAAACCACAATAGAACATGGAGCAGTCAAAATATGTTGCTGATTATCTTCTTCCTTTAGTTTTGCCAACTTTATTTTAGATTGTTTATCTTTTACAATTATAAAGTGCCAAGGTTGACAATTTTGTGATGAAGGAGCATTTATTGCACAGTCTATTAGTTTCTTGAGTATGTTTCCTGGAACTTCTTTTTTCAAGAATAACCTTCTTGATCTTCTTGTCTTGATACAATCAATTGTTTCCATAGCATTAACTAAATTTACTAATTATATAAATTTATTGAAAAGGCGGGCGTAGGCGGATTGCACATAACATATCGCATTAACCGAAGTTGGCGAAGCCAATTTGAACGGAGCGAACCGCAGGTGAGCGTAGTCGGTTAATGCGTGTTATATTCAATAAGCGGGCGGGCGATATTAAGTAAAGCGAGATAGGACTACTAAAGATATTATTGCCATACAAATTGCAAAAATTTCAATAGAAGATATTTTTTCATTAAAATAAAAGACGCTGACTAGTGTTAAGAACACTACAATACTTACAGCATACAAAACGCCTAATGTTGAAAGTTTAATTTCTCTCATAACAAAGAACCAGCCAAATGCAGTTAATCCATAAATGATTCCACCTAGGACTAACATTTGCCAACCTGAGAAGGCGTTTTGTAAAGAAGCGTGTTTTATTAGAGCATCAGCAAGAACAGTAATCAAACTTAATCCTATCCCGATTAAAAAAGCAATTAATACCGAATTCATAATATAAAAAATAATTAGGAGCTTTAATAATCTTTTGAGCCCGCCCGCTTATTGAATATAACAAGTTTTAACCGCACCTTTTTAAAACTTGTTTAAAAATCGACCTTAGCCTGAGCTGCAGATAAGGGCAAGGCGGAAACCTTGTCAAATACGATTTGGCGGCCCCAACCGGATTTGAACCGGTGTTTCCTGCCTGAGAAGCAGACGTCCTAAACCACTAGACGATAGGGCCAGTGGTAAGTTTTAATTTATCACAAAATCAAAAAATAAACAAAAATAGGCGAAGAGAACTTCGTTCTCTTCTTCGACTTCGCTTTCCCGAGCGATAGCGAAGGGGGAAGAAGAAAGTTTACTTTCTTCGCCCTCGCTACGCGAAAGCTCGGTATTTGAAGGATTGGGAAATTTCCACCAGGTTTAAGCCAAGAATTGTGCCAACGCTGATTGCGGCCAGGATGGCGTAAATTTGCTCTTGGCCAAGAAGCCCGTCCAGCCAAAATGGCACACTTTTTCCATCATAATTTACCTTGAAATTTGTCCCGCCGTTTTCTTTGATATCGGAGGCAAAAATATCATTTTCTTCTTTAAAGCCAAATTTCATAGTTTTAAAATTATCAAGGTTATTAATTTCTTTTGCTTTTTCATCGTCGTAGTTCAAAACAAAATGGGTGTTAACAGGCAGATTTTTAACTAAATAGATATCATTAATGCCAGTTATTACTAAAATCGGCAGTTTAGAGTTTTTTAAATAAAAAGCAAATTTATTAATTTCTTTTTCTTCTGTTTCAAAAATCAAGACATCTTTGTCAAGTTTAAAATATTGCTTCAAAACCTGAAAAATGGCTTCTTTAACCATTTTTTGTCTCTCCCGAGCAACAGCGAAGGGGAAAGAAGAGGATTTATTCTCTTCGCTCTCACCAATAACAATCACCACCTTTGGCTTTATTAAAAAAAACTTAATTTTATTCATGGTCCGGCGGTATTTGATAATAATCAACAATATATTTTGCCAAATCCTGAAAAATGGGAACTGCCGAGTATTCTGCGGTTTTGGTTTTAGGATTGTTTAATTTTACTAAAATTAGAAATTCAGGATTAAAAGCCGGGACAAAACCGGCAAAACTCTGCCAGGTTTTATCAGAATACCCCTTTTTTTCTACTTCCAGAGCGGCAAAAGACATCTGGGCAGTGCCTGTTTTGCCCGCAACCCAATAGCCCGGAATTCTGGCGGACTTGGCAAAACCGTTTTCAATTACGCTAACCAACATGGCCGTTAATTGAGAGGCGGTTTTTTGAGAAATTACCAAATCGTCTTCTATTACCCGAGCCGCAACGAAGGGTGAAGAAGAGGATTTATCCTCTTCGCCCCCCAAAACCTCCTCGCCGTTTATAATTTTTTTAACAACGTAAGGGCTTATTAACTTTCCGCCATTAGCAATGGCAGAATATGCTCTGATTAATTGGATTGGCGTCATTTCTATTCCCTGGCCAAAACTGGCCGTGACAAAATTTATTTCATATCCTTTTTTAAACTCCCTATTTTCAGAATAAACTTCCTGGAGATCGATCCCGGTCAGTTTAAAAAAACCAAATTTATCCAAGTACCTCAAAAAGGAATTATGCCCGAGCTTTTCTTCAACAAAAACCGCTCCGGTATTAATTGATTTTTCCAAAACATTAGTCATAGTTTGTTCTCCATAGGTTCTGTTACCGTAGTTAGAAATGGACCAGCCACCATATGTCAATATTCCTTTATCCAGATAAGTGGTCTGAGGAGTGACTTTTTCCTCGTTCAAAGCAGCAGCCATAGTAATTGGTTTAAAAATAGAACCCGGCTCAAAAATTTTTTGGGTTGCTCCATTTTCAAAAATTTTAAAATCAGAAACCGCTGAATATTGATTGGGATTAAAGTTTGGAAAATTGGCTAAGGCTAAAATTTCTCCGGAATTAGGATTCATGACTATAATTTCTCCGCCTTTAATATCTAAATTTTCTTTTGCCTGTTCTAAAAGTTTTTCGGCTCTGAATTGAATGGAGTAATCAATAGTTAAAAAAATATCTTTGCCTCGTTGGTCTCTTTTACCATGCAAAATCTCATCGTAATAACCTTCTATGCCATATTGTCCTTGCCGGTCAACGTCCACAAAACCGATTAACTGGGAAGCAAGGGTTCCTTGGGGATAGTATCTTCCCTTTTCCCTGTCCAGATAAATTCCTTTCAGGTTTAGTTCCTTTATTTTTTGAATTTCCTCATCAGTTATTCTTTTTTTAATGGGTTCATATAAATTATTTTTTTCTAATTTTTCCAAAACAGATGCTTTTTCCAGAGAAAGCGCTTCGGCTAGTTTTTCGGCGGCAATCTCTTTTTCTTTAACTTCTATTGGTGAAGAAAAAACCAGGGACCAATCCATGTTTATGGCTAAAGGTTCACCGTTTTTAAAAAAAATCTCTCCTCTTTCTCCAATAATTTGTTTCTCAATACTATATAATCCTTGAGCCAAAGCTTTGTAAAAGTCGGCCTTAATGACTTGAATATAAAAAAGCCGGCCCAAAATGACCATTCCTAAAAGAAACAAGAATACTAAAATGAAATTAATTCTCCAACGAACCATGGGTTACTTTGCCAAGACCGTACTCTCCAAGACCCGAATATATTCTATCTTGCCTGCTTTTTCAAAATTTTGAACGTAGTTTCCGATATTCAATAAAGAGTTAGCTTTGGCGAAATTAATTCCTAAGGTTTTATTTTCTTGGGTAAATTCGCTTATTTTCTTTTCAGAACTCTGAATAAAATAAACTTCTGAAGTATAAGCATTAAGCTGATATATAAAAACAATCAAAAGAGAAAAAATTATCAAAATAATAAAAATCCAAAGAAATTTCAAGCCCAAACTTAGTTTTAATCTAAGGGGCACTACTGAAATTGGGAAATTTGATACTAAAGACTTGTTTATTTGGGACATATTTTTACTGCCGTTCTCAGCTTACCGGACCTAGCCCGAGCATTAATTTTAATTTCTTTTAAGTCGGGTCTGACCGGTTTCTTGGTTATTATTTTTAAAATATTTTCTCTGGCTTTTTCCCGAAAAAAATTTTTAACAATTCTATCTTCCAAAGAATGAAAAGAAATAACTATCAGTTTTCCCTCGGCTGGCAAAATTTCTACTGCAATTGCAAGAACTTTTCTCAAATTCTCTAACTCTTCGTTTACCGCAATTCTTATTGCCTGAAATGTTCTTGTCGCACAATGTAATCTTTGAGGGCGATGAGCTTCGCTCATCTTCCCCCTTCGCTGACGCTCGGGATGTTGATATCTTAAAGGAACTGCTTTTTTAATGATTTTTACTAATTGAAAAGTTGTTTTAATCGAGCCAAATTTTCTTTCTTTAATAATGGTTTTGGCAATTTTTTCCGAAAAATTTTCTTCTCCAAATTCTCTTAAAATTTTTTCTATATCCGGCTCTGACCAAAAGTTTATTATCTTTTCGGCCGTCAAAGGATTTCTTAAATCGTATCTCATGTCTAATGGTTCATTCCTTAAAAAACTGAATCCCCTACCCGACTCTTCTAAATGCCAGCTTGACATTCCCAAATCAAATAAAATTCCAGATATTTTTTTAAAATTTTGTTTTTTAACGATTTCCTCTAAGTTAGCAAAATTATCACAAACCAGAATCAATCGTTCTTCAAAATGTTTAATCTTCCTTGGCGAAGAGGATAAATCCTCTTCTTCACCCTTCGCTGCGGCTCGGGTTTTTAAACATTGGATTATCTCCGGGTCTTGATCGATTCCTAATACTTTTCCATTTGGACCATTTTTTTCCAAGATAGCTAAGGCATGACCTCCTTTTCCTATGGTACAATCAATAAAATTTTCATTCGGCTTTGGCTCAAGATACTGGAGAACTTCTTTTTGCAATACGGGAACATGAATCATATATCGAGCTTCCGAAGGAAGCGAAGATGAAGAAGAGATTTATCTCTTCGACTTAAACTCCTAACTCTTTAAGACGTTCTGCTATGTCACCGGCTGCCATTTCCGTTTTCTTTTTGTATTTTTGGAATCCTCTTTCATCCCAAATCTCAATCCTGTTGTAAAGGCCAACAAAAATAACTCTTTTTTTAAGCCCTGAATAATTTTTTAAATAATCAGGGATTAAAATTCTGCCCAAATTGTCAAAATTTACTTCCATTGCTCCGCCCAGCATTAATCTGGCAAAACTTCTGGCATCGGCCTGGGCCAAGGGAAGTTTAGATATTTTTTTGGCCAATTCCCCCCATTCTTTAGCTGGATAAAGAAACAAACATTGATCCAGTCCTCGAGTGATAACTGCTTTCTTGCCTAAAAGCTGCCTGAATTTAACAGGAACAGCCAATCTTTTCTTTTCGTCTATTGAATATGTATATTCTCCTGAGAACATGATGAAGTAGTAAAGTAGTTATCCACAGAAGTGGCTAGTTATCTACATACTTATCCACAATTCCCCACTTCACCTATATTATTATCCACTTCATATCCTTAGTCAACCATTATTTTCCATTTAAAAAACAGGCAAAATAGGAATAAAATAGAAAAAGGCGGTTTATTTTTCCACAGGAAATCCACAGCCCTAAAATAAAACGGCCCCGCTTTTAACGGAACCGCATATTATCTAAAAGGGATGATTTATTGAATTATTTTTAATCTAAAATCTTCAGAATCTATTTCTACTTTATACCCCCTTTTAATTTCGCCGGACAAAAGCGCAGAAGCTAAAACATTTTCAATTTTGTCTTGAATAACTCTTCTCATCTGTCTGGCGCCGAAGGTTGGATCATAACCCAACTCAACTATTCTTTCTTTGAGAGGTTCGGTGATAACAAACTCAATCTCTTTTTCTTTCAGGTTTTTCTTTAATTTTTTGAGCATCAAATCGGCTATATCTAAAAGATTTTCTTTGGTTAAGGGTTTGAAAACTACCACTGCATCAAATCGGTTGATAAATTCCGGCCGGAAAAGACCTTCTTCAAAAAGACGGTCCAAAAGTTTTTGTTTAACTTTAAACCATTCGGTTTTTTCTTTTAAGGCCTGCAAAATTATTTTATAACCGGCATTAGAAGTAGCAATGATTATTGAATTTTTAAAATCAACTTTTCTGCCGAGTCCGTCTGTTACGTGTCCTTCGTCCAGTATTTGCAAAAATAAATTTAAGACATTGGGGTGGGCTTTTTCTATTTCATCTAAAAGTATCAAAGAGAACGGTCTTTTTCTAACTTTGGTGGTTAAAAGTCCTTCTTCTCCCGGAGCTCCGAGTAAATGAGGAATATCCGCAGCGCTTTGAAATTCTGACATATCTAACCTTATCATTCTATCTTCGGAACCAAAGTATATCTCGGCAAGAGCTTTGGAAGTCTCGGTTTTACCAACGCCGGTTGGCCCCAAAAATAAAAAAGTTCCCATGGGGCCGGATCTTGTGGTAACCTCTGCCCTGGCCCTTCTTAGACTAGTAGAAACCTCTTTAACAGCTTCCTGCTGATTGATGATTCTTTCATGAATTAAATTTTCCAAATTAAGCAAAACCTGTCTTTCTTTTTCTTCTATTTCTCCAACCGGAATTTGAGTTTTCTCTGAAATAATATAAGCAATATGTTTTGGTAAAAGTACTTTGTCTTTAATGGTTTGGTTAAGGTAAACCATTACCTCATCAAGCAAATCCATTCCTTTTTCAGGAAAAGGAATTGCCGGCAAATACTTTGAACAATAAACAATAATATCTCTGAGGGATTGGTAAGAAACGAATTTTTTGTATTTTTGTTCCAATATTAAACTCAGGTTTTGCAAAAGCATTAATGTCTCTCTTTCAGAAACTTCAGCAACTTCAACTTTTTCAAACAGAGATAAAATAGAAGGATTTTGTTCAATGTTTTTGTGAAGACCTTCAAAAGTGGTAATGGCTACAATCTGAAAAGCAGGATATGCCAAATAAGGAGCGAGAACCCCGGAAATATCTATTACCCCGGGTCTGATGCCGCCGCTAATAAAATTGTGAAACTCGTCTATAACCAAAATAACGTTGCCAGCCAAAATCACTTCCCTAAAGATATTGTCCAAAGTTACTTCTACCTTTTCGGTAGATGAAATCTGGGCTAAAAGGTTTGTCAGGTCCAATTGAACAATTCTTTTATAATTTACTTCAGCTGAACTTTCTCCCAAAACGCTTTTTTTAGCCAAAGCATAAACCATACTTTTTCTGCCGCTTCCCGCTTCGCCAACTATCAAAACATTGTTTATTTCTCTTCTGGATAAAATCCTTTCCACGGCACTAATTTCTTTTTGATGGCCGATAATTTCCGGGAGTCCTCTTTTCCTTACCACCTCGGATAAATCAATTGAAAACCGGTCTAAGGTAAGAGTGTAGCCGGCCGTCCATTCTTTTCCCAAAGAACCTCTTTTTATTAAGTTTTTCCATTGCCAGAACCTTTTACTTTCTTTTATTTTTTCTTCCAAATCCTCCAGCCACCAGCTTAAATTCTCAATATCTTGAACTTTGAGATTATTATCAATTAAAATTCTTTTAAAAATTAAATCATGTTTGGCCAGGCCGGCAATTATATCTCCCGCTTCAATTCTTAAATGATTCTTTTTTTCGGCTACTTTTAGGGATTCAAAAATTGAATACTGAAAATCTTCTGAATAAACCATAGTCAGGGGTTGGGCTTCCGAGCTTATGGTTTTAAAATATTTTTCAAGAAATTGCTTAATTTCTTTAACGCTTAAAAGAGCTCGAGAAAATATAAAATTTAAATTTTGATTATGGGCAATAAGAAAGTAAAAAAGCAGAGTTGAGCTAATTTCAGCAATTTTCCTTTTTTTGCAAAATTTTATAGAATCTGAAACTGCTCTGGCAACTTCAAAACTTAAAAAATCTGCCAGATTGAACTTTTCTAAATTGGAAACAACTTCGGTAATTCGTATGTTTAATTTTGGGTTTTTAACTTTTGAATTAAAAAAAGATTCTATTAGCCGAAAAATTAAAAATAAAGTAAGAAAATTTATTGATAATCCTAAGGTTAAAGATTGGGCGTTTTTGCTGACAGCATCGGTTAAAAACCCATAAATAAATATTAAAAAAACTAAAACAAATAAAAACAAAAATAGCTTTCTTAAGGGTTTTGCCAATTTAAAAACAGGATTCTTTGCCCATTTTACTGCCTGATAAATGGCTGTTGTTTTTAGATTAAAATTAAATTTATCTGCCATAAGTCAACGGGAACTCGGTCGGCGAAGAAAACTTCGTTTTCTTCTTCACCTACCCGAGTCGCAACGAAGGGTAGAGAAGAACGAATGTTCTTCGAATTCGCTTTCGCTGCGC
>Ga0315296_10002418_pt1 | contig 15963 bp, 18 predicted proteins | sample YL17G14_18_MG_FD_203921 | JGI IMG/M metagenome (GOLD analysis project Ga0315296, IMG submission 203921) | Sediment microbial communities from Yellowstone Lake, YNP, Wyoming, USA - YL17G14_18 | ecosystem: Environmental > Aquatic > Freshwater > Lake > Sediment | place: USA: Wyoming | collected... | reverse complement strand
CTGAAGACAAATAAGAGGATTGCGAAAGCTCATATTATCGATCAACGTGCTCGTGACCTTTTCGGGCGGCATCGCTTAGCACATTTGCAATGTTCCAGTTTGCAAATGCAACGACGGTATACAAAAGTATAGGTAAGTTAGGGCTTACTTTTGTTTGTATCAACATTCATTAGCTTACCCTTTCAAATAGACGATTTTTCTTCATACGTGAACTGAATTTTGTGTTTTCTTTTGGGGTGAGGGGTGCGTCAATTTTCGGCGCATCCCGAATTCTGTGAATATGACAAGTGTTAATTGCGCTTAACAAATAATAGGACAAAGGAACTACTTTGTTCTATTATCTTTTTTATGAAAAATCTGACACTCCCCTCAGGGTTCTGAAATTTCTCAAGGAACTGTCGACGTTTTTGAGGTTTTCCAAGATTTTTTGACGTTTAGGCGGTTGCCATGTGGCAACTGGTTCTCTTTAAGCTGGCGGTTTCTATGTTCGATTGCCATGCGGAAAAGGGTCAGAGTTTACAGAGAGGCGAGAGACCATCCAAGACTACTCACGAGACCGAAGCCACTGAAGCCTCTCTTGGCCTTTCTCTGAGATCCAGTATTTTCCGTTCATTCGGTGTGCTAGTCCCTGGCGTTGGAGGCGTAAGAGCTCCATCGAGGCAGCTCTCACAGAAAGATTGACGTTGTAGGACTGGTCCAACCAAGCGGCGACTATGCTAGGCTCAGTTGGTTCTGTCATGTCTGAGAGCGCCGTCAGCACCCACTTCTTACTTTCATTCTTCTGCAAGGTAACTACCTCGGTGTCTACAGTTTTCCTTTCAGCTACCTGCTGTAACGCATGTTGTGCATGTAGAAGGTAAGTAGAAGAAAATGTGTAACACCTTGACCTTTTTTCCAGGGTCAACCATAAGCTGTTTAAAGCTGCGGCTTACCTTGTCTTTCCTTGATGTAACGCACTTGTTCAAGCACGCCGTCAACCTAGGCGTTCTCCTTCATGAGCTTGGCTAGCCTCATGTGAGCTCCGGCTGCCTTTTGGGCGTCCTGGGACCAGAGCGGGTTTCTTCAGAATTCTTCTTCGATACCTTCTTCTTCCAAGCCTCATTTTTTCTCCGAAAAGAGCTCGCTGCGGGTTTTTCCAAGCTTTGTCAACGTCGACACTCTTTGGAACCAAGGTTTTTGGGACTAATTCGTAGTAAACGCGGAGAATAGGGCTCAAAGGCTTGTATGGCGGTGATTTCGTTCTTCTGATCAAGCCGAGTTTGGTTAAGACCCAGATGTACTTTCTGAAACTGTCAAACTTCGGCGACTTCATGCCTAAGCGTTTGAGGTGAAAACACCATAGCCGATACATTTTCCACGGATACGATTTGCCTTTCTCAGTCAGGTATTTCCTTATGAATTGCGACGTGGATTCGCTTGGAGGATGCATTTTATCCTTCATTCAGCTTTCTCCTCTTGCAGTAGTCTTGGGACAAGCCGTGATTTCGAGAAGTCTTTGTTCCAAATCCCTCTTAGGACAAGGCACAAGTCTGCCGACAGCCTTCGTCAAATATTTGCGCCGAACCCGGCCCTCACTCCAGAAATGCAGATATGGGTAAGGTCCATGCAAGGCTCCGCTTTGACATCTACAGTTAGGCTTTCGACAGCAAACCAGCTCCCAAACGATACTACCCTTTCCCTTGAATTCCTGTTTGATTTCAAGTGCTTCTTGGATGTTCTGCTTTTCCATCTCAATACTTGTCCTAAGATTTCTGTTAGTCATTTCTTTTCCTTCCTCGCCTGGATCTCTGCCGCCAACAATTTGCATCTCTCAAAAATCATCGTTTCCTCAGTCCGGTCCGGTCTGAACCGTCTTTCCCTGAAGCGTCTTTCTCTACGCTGGCAAATGGGCTCTACCGCTTCTTCATTGTTCATTATAGAGGTCTCCTTTATCCTTCAGAGGCTCGTCGGACTCGGGCGCGTGTCGAACGGCGTGAATGGTGATTTTCAACAAGTCGCCCTTCTTTAGACCATACAGCAAACAGACTTCGTAGGGTATTGGAACATACAAGGACCGGCTGTGCCTTCTGATTGGCAGCCAAGCTATCGTCCAAATTTTCTCTTTCTGAGGTCGTTTCTTGACGGTTGCTCTGTTAAACACCCTTGTCTCAATCTTTGCAGGTATTTTTCTCATTTCTTTACACTTCCTTCCTCATACACAAACGTGACATGAGACTTTGAAGCTCGGTAGCCTAGGGGATTTGTTGTTTGACTGCTCATTCTTTCAACTTTGATTTTCAACGCTCAAAATCCTCCTTGGGCTTGATGAATCAAACTTATGTGAGCTGCAAGGTCCTGTTCACTTGAAAACTGCATTTTTCTGCCGCGGGCCTTACACTCAGGGCAGGGAAAGATTTTCTCCTGGGAAACCGTCGCCCCTGGAAGCGTTGGAACCGGAACCTCCCGGGGCGACTGTGTATGTTGAACTGACAAAGCGGGTTTTGTACCACACTCGTCCCCCCCTGCGGCACTCCCTTCAATAGCTTTGAATCCTCCGCAGCTACCAGGACACGGATAAAGCGGAGTCAAACAATCAGGATTAGGATGCTCACAGCTTGCTAAGTGAAAATTGACACAATCTTTCGCGGTTGTCTCTGGAACACTTGGAACACCTGGAACACCTTCTGATACTCCCCCTACTTTTTTATTGTTTTGAAAAGTGTAAGGAGTATTGGCACCTGTTCCATCTGTTCCATCTGTTCCGGGAAGCTTTTGCTGCTTGTCTTCCAGGTCTTCTTCTTTCGGTAATTCTTTTAGTCCGAACCCTAACCACACACGACTTTTCTTTCCGTCTATGGTTTTTGAGGTGTCTTTTACGTTTGATAGTTGTTTCATTCGTTGAGTGAAAACTTTGTCGTTTTCAGCGGCTACTCCAATGAGTTCGCAATATTGTTTGTATGTGCCGAATGCTTCAGCTCTTGTGGTTACTAAATGCCTTTCTATAAGACCGATTTCTGTTTGGAATGCTCCGATGCTGTCAGAAGCTCGTTTGAACTGGATTATCTGTTCTGTTTGTGTTTTTGATGTTGTGAAACCCCTGTTACTTAGTAAGCGGTGTAAGCCTTCCAGCATCCAATTCAAGATTCCGCTTTTTTCTTCTGGGTCATCAAGCCATTTTTTCTCTAAATTTTGGATCTGGTCTTTTCCTACAAATTGGTTCGGAAAATCAATGAGCACTAGTCGGCCCCAAAAAGCAACTGTGTTGTCTGTCACTTTCGGGTAGCGGTTTCCAACTACAACCATCTTTGCGCTGCTTCGGAATCTGACTTCCTCTTGCTTTCCCTTATGTTCGCCGCCTATGGTATCTTGACCTGTAACAGATTTCAGCAGTTCTGTTTGAAGTATCTTGTCTGTTCTGGGTTCGCTTGAGATGTTAAGAAGACTACGTCTAAGTCTTGCCAAAGCGAATCTATGCTTTCCGTCCAATTGGTCCAGTGGTATGCTTGAGCAGTTTTCTTGTCCTAACATTCCTTCTAAGGTTCTTGTGAACACTCCTTTTCCGTTTCTTCCGATTCCTAGCAACCAAAATATGATGTGAATAGGGTAGTCTCTCAGTAGGCAGTATCCAGCTAACTCTTGGAGTGCGTCTTTGTCTTCAGGGCATACTTGGTCAATGAATTTTTCCCAAATTGGATATTTTGCGTCAGGTTTGTATGAAACGGTTAATTTGCTGGTTACAAACTCGTTAGGTGTGAAATCTGTCAAGATATTGCGTCTTACGTCTAGTAGACCGTTTTCGCACGCTGCGAGCTGTTTTGAATTTTCTATTTCTTCATAGGTTACGGACTTTAGACAATGAAGGATGTTTTTGTATTTGCTTTCTCCGTTATGGTTAGCCAGGATTTCCACTAGTATTTCTTGTAGGTAGATTTCTCCGTCATCTGTCCATGTATATTTTTTATCATTGTATCGGTAAACAGTTTGAGTCAATCGGTCTGTTATGAAAAGATAGTTGGCTGCTATATCGTTGGCTACTCTTTGGGGTTCAATCTTTTCTTCTTCCTCATCTGTAAAACTTCCGTAGCAGCAAGGTTTCGGGTCCCACATCCGCATAAGCGGTTCCTGCGTATCCCTTCTGCACTCTGGGCAATGCCACTTGGTAGGCTTTCCAGCATCATCATACTCTACTACACGCAGCAAGCGATGTTCATTAGAGCATGTGGCAAAAACAAAATGCGCTGCTTCCTCTTCCCTCAACCGCTTCAGGAAATCTTCTTTAATCGGATTTGGCGGTTCTTCCGGAGGTCCTAATGGCACGTCTGAGGTTATAGGAATCCGAGAATCTGGCTTCGAAGAATCACTCATGTAGTCATTGCTCCAGTCCTGGAATCGAATCTGCGTTCATTTTTTTGGCTCCCTAAGCCGTATGCCCTGGATGTAAACGCATTCTTCTGGAACCTGTGTCTCTGTGCGGTCTGCCCTGAGGAACTTAATTTCTGGTCGCCACTTCTTCAGTTCCATTAAGAAGCAGAGTTCACAGTATTCCACGTTAGGCGATGGTGTTGGTGCTCCGCAAACTACACATATAGGCTGCTCGGTCACTATGGTTGCGCTTCCTTGTGTTTTTGCCTGTAGATTTTGTCGGTTCCGTACAACCAATACGAAAACTGATAGTCTACTCCACGACAGCGACTCTGAATAGTCGCATTGCTCTGTCTCAGAATGTTGAAGGCTGACGTCCACTTGTCGACAATATTATTGGCCTTGTACGCGACGTCATAGGCTCCGATCTTGGCGCCTTGTTGAGGCTCAAACTTCAACGAAGTAAATACCTCTTCTCTAACGGCAGTTTTTTGTTCTGGCACTGACCCCATGCTGAAGAGTTCAGCGATCTGTCTTCGCGCATTGACACAACTAGCTTCCTGCGCGTTCAGATAGTCCAAGAAAATCTCTGCCACTTTCTGAATCTTGTTTTCTTGGCTCATTCTAAATTCGTCTCCTGAAGCCGCCGTCGATAGACTCTGCCTTGAAAAAGCCAGACTCGAAAATCTTCAACTATGCAGGAATTGCCTCTTTCTTTGAGTGCTTGAACAAGCCTAGCGTGCGCCGGGCTATCGTTGCATGCGCGTTGATACAAACCGCGTGGTCCGCTGCCGCTTTCCCAAACAACGCTGTTCACGTCGACGAAGGCGTCCGTTTTTTGCTCGCTCAGAATTCTGAAGGAGAAAACCTTTTCAAGGAGAAAGGACAATAGTCTAGGTGAAGTCGTATCTTCTCCTGAAGGCGCGTCACAACCTTCAGTTTTTTTGATCATCCTTGCTTTGGAGCCTCCTTTGTTTCTTGAATTCTCCGATTTTTGATAGGAGAAATTTTGAGGCTGCCGCCGCTGACCTCGACGATGGCGACCTCAAGTAATTTTTGGCCTGTTTCACTTTCATAGTAGTCAATCCACGTCTTCGGAAATGTTACGGCTTTAGAATTTCCAACTCGGAAGACCTTACGGATAATAGGCATTTTTTCATCCCATAGAAAGCTAATTATGATTGAGTTAGTATAGTAACTTAACGGTGGGGTTTAGCAATTACTAAACAGGTTCAAAAAAAGACATATATAGGAAAGGACAACGACACAATAAGATACTTACGAAACGAACTGCAAATTCTCGGAGTCTTTTCAGAACCACACACATTCACTGAAGCCAGCGAACTATTGAAAGGGGTCCTTTCCGAACCGACGCTCTCCAAACATTTGGGCAGAATGGTGACTAGCGATTACTTAAATCTAAAAGATAAACGGTATGAGCTCACAAAAAACGGTGCACAACACGTAGGTTTCCTTAGAGACTTTATCAAACAATTTTCACAAAAAGCAGATCCTACGCTGGTAAAGCCTGACCTTATGAGATATTCTGTTACACCTGCAACAGGCAAAACAGGGAGTATCCAGTTCTGCGGATTAGTTCATCAATGGGGAGCTAGTGAGATCCCGCAAGAAACCATTAACAAGACAGTACAAGACATGGTTAAATCGTTGCCATTAAAGGGTAAGGGTACAGTAAAAGTCAGCGTGGAAATAACTTTCGCCGGTTCATAAGCACTATCAGTTTTGAACAGAGCTGCTCGTTTAGGCTGGAGAGCCTGAAAAACAGACTTAACTGCTAAAGCCGCACGTGAATTTTGTTTTCGGGAAATGACGCAACCTCGAGCGATAATCGAGAATTGTTCTTCTGGTACGATTCTCGTGAATGACACAAAAAAAAGCCCGCGCTATAGGATGCTCGTTCTAGGAATTTAAATATTGTAGATCTCCCATTCGCCAGATTGCCTATTTACGACAGGAAAATATAGTTTTTCGAGAAGATTAGTTAATGCTCCTCTCACTCCTTCGTGTAATTGATTGCTAGTGTCGAAGAAAATCTGCTGGGTTTCTCTTGACCATCTTTGTATCAATCCATCGATGAGACTTGAAATTCGCAATGAAGGTTTTCTGCAAATCCCTATAATGGTCCGCCAAGTCATGTCATAATGGCAATCGCACAAGTGTTTCAATTCGTATCCCACACCAGTATTGTCCACTTTGGGAAGAAAAACAAATATCGGAATGTCTGCTTTTGGAATCCAATATTCGCTCCTTCTCAAGTTGTATGACGATTGGGACTCATTAGAACCCCTTGACGGGTGATTGAATTCCTTGACCAAGCACACTTGAAGATATTCCTTCGAAATAAGGAAACTCTTAAGCATTTCAAGTCTTTTCAGGGCAGAATCACTATAGCTACCCAGGATAAGGACTCTTAGTTTAGGTTTAACCTGCAAGTACTCAGGAGAAACCCAACGTCTGGCGGACAATACATATCGAAACACTATTATATTTAAGGCCGTTTATAATGGTTATAGGACGATAATTATCGTCCTACAAAGGTGCGCTGAGAATGTCTCTCTTAATGAATGATCTTCCAGAAGAACTCGTCAAAATCGTTAAGGCATTAACTGATGAAACACGTCGAGGAATTGTTCTATCACTTTTCGACAGAGATTCTATCTCCTATTCTCAGATACAGAACAGTTTTCAAGTCAAAAAGGGAACTCTTAACCATCATCTGCATATTCTAGTGAGTTCCGGCCTAATACGTAACTTCAGTATCACGAGCCCTGCAAATCCTTACAAGTCCTATTACGCCATAACGGACTTTGGACGCAAGTTTGTAGAAGCACTCCGTCAGACATTAGAGCCTAAGATTGTATGGAGAATCGCAACTGCTACTAGCACCACCATTACAGATGAGCTGGCAATTGGCGGTGCTTCTGAAGGCAAAGAAAAAAGATCAGAAGAACTGGCAACCGCAGAAATACATTCTCGGGGGGTGATTCGATGAAGACTATTGTAAAATACGAACCTCGGAAAGAAGTAATAATCCATGAATACACGAAATACATCAACTCTGACGAGCTCATTAATGCCTCAATTAGAGGTCTTCCAACAGGGAGTGTCTTGACTGCACTAAGATGGGTTGATGGTGTTCTTTTATCCTTTAGCTCTTTACCGATTAACGATGTTACTAGCAAAGAATTGATAGAGGGGCGGTTGCATTGGGACCATGTTTCATTTGCACCCATGTCACAATATCACGATCAGATTATAACCGGAACAGGCGTTACAGTCATAATAGCAAGAGCAGACAATAACCCAGTATTCAGAGTGATAGCAGAATTTCTCAAAGACACATTTCTCAGATCAGACAGACCCGAGATAAAGCGAAAACGTCACTAGTTATTCCCTAAATCATATTTTCAGGATTTCTCATGTAAACCAAGGCAAAGAGACCGTTATATTTCCGCCCACGCTTTCTTATGCATATCAAAAGAACCTCAAGCGGACGCTACCCTAGAAAGAAAGCCTAGCTTCACTGCCGAATCTCGATTTTGGGGTCTTTAGGGAATGAAGAAAGCTCCCCGACAATTACTTCATTTAGGTTTTCTTGAGCTATCGAGCCATTTACCCAAGTTTCGAAACCATCATTCAGCTGGACCTGAAAGGCGAGCAGCTGCGGATAAAACTTCAACAATTCTTTCTTCAATTCCTGAATGTCAATTCTCTCGGATGGAACAGTAATTTTCCTGGTTTTCGATGGAGTGCAAACCATTTGTAAGGCATGATCATCTTCCTTTTGAACTCCATCTGACTTTCGCCTGCCCGGTCTAAGCCGACGACGCAAGGGGAAAATTATCCGCGCTATTCCTCCTTTGACAAAGTAAGAAACCACGACAACTCCCAAATCACCTTTTGTTTTTCCTCTTGTTGCCATGAAAACCTGTCCTAGAATAATAGTGTCTTTGAAGCTCGAATTAAGCCTTTTTCCAACATTGTATTGATATATGTCTATAAATGTATAAATACAGCAATATATAAAGTCTATTTGCCTTTTCAAGCCAGAAACAAAGCCTTTTAAGGCAAAACTCAACTAGTATTTCATGGCGAAAGTAATGAGAAGAATGATTTTTGATAAAAGTCTTAATCGTTGGATACCATTTGAGCAGTGGCAGAAAAAAGAGTCAGAGAAAATTTCATACCGTCAAAGGCTTTCTTACGGTCTACGGCGTCCGGCGTCCGAAAACTCTCAAGGGTATGATTACAGCTACCGGGCTTCACGGTCTGAAACTGCCAGTTATGATTTCACACAGTGATAATTATGGAAGGTGTAAAACTGGAGGTGTCGCGTTCCAGAATTTCGAGAGATGAGGTCCTGCGACTCTTTAACGAATTGAAGTGTCAGCTGCTCGAGATCCCAGCCAATACAAACTGCAGAATAGCCCTTACGATTAGCGTGGGTGAAGTTCAATGAGCCTGATCCTTCAACGAGTGAGAGATGCCCTTGATGAATTTGTCTTTTACCGAACGCGAAGGTTTTCCCGTCCTGCAGAAGTAAGGAGAGTTCAGTATGCTCTCCAACCGCACATTGTCCAACAGCCTGAAAAGAAAATTCCTTTGTTCGGGCAGGACCGAACAACGATGATTGGCTATTCTGAAACACGCAGTTCCGCACCGGCACCTCAGGGCGTTGTTCGCGAGGGGGTAGCGCGACCCACTGTGAACAGAAGCGGAAGTTTGGCAAATCTTGAACCCGCGGTGACGGTGGGGAAAACAGAGATTGAATCGGAAACACGCGGACCCCTAAGTTATCAACCCACTGACCAAAAAAACCTTGGACATGGCGGTTCAAGTCCAACATCAAACTGGGATGGAATAGTCAGAAACAAACCGAGCTCAAACAGTCCTTTGTCTTTTCGTCAAAAATCGCAGCCGACGCCTGGCGATTTGCACGCAGCGGACTTGAAAAAATACGGGTATGACTTCAGCGGTTAGATCCTAGTCCTTAGGGGACAGCTTGGCGGGGACGGTATAATCGGAGAGCAGGACGCTGTCCCTGCCAGGTTCTTCTTTAGCCTATAGAACAGCCTTCTAGGCTAATCTTCTATTCGCCAGCTCTGTCAAATGGTCGCAACGTCAAAACGACATTCAGGGGCTTGGAGCGAGTTGCGTTAAAGTAAGCCCAAGCCGCTTCGATGACAAGTGACTGAAAATGCAATCTCAATTATTAAATAAGTAAATCTTTCCTATCTAATAAGCGGCTTTGACATGTCGCAAGACAAATCACTGGATGATTTCTCACCAGGCTCTTTCAAGACCACGGGTCATGCTACCGAGAGCACAATCTCAGAGTTTTTCACAGAGGAGCTTGGAAAGAAAATCAGAGTCTTGACTCAGCTGAGTTATCAACAACTTTCAGGAAGAAAGCAACCTGACGCAACAATCGGAGAGAAACAGGACTATTTCATAGAAGCTGAATGGGAAGGTAACGAGACCAAAGGGCTAGTTCAGGCTGCTCGGTATCAAAGACTGGGCGGCAAGGGAGTTTTTGTCGTAATGTTTCCTAACAGGCTCCGCAAATCCATGCCCCGTTCAGTTCTCATCAGACAAGCCAAATCTGGCCGCTTTTCAGGTATAGCCATCTTCAACGACCAACGCAATGAGGATTTCTTCTCCCCCGGGAGCCTGGACGAGCTGTTGACGTGGATTTCTGATCATGTGCTCCGAGAGATCCCTGTAAAAGAGGTTAAAACCTCTCAGGTTATAGCGATTATTCAGAAGGCTGTTGACTATATTTCAGCTACATTAGTTGGCATAACTGAACAGAGTCTCGACGAAATCTTTGGCGGCAAATCAGTCTTTGACAACATTCTCCAGTTTGAGGAGAAGAAGTATCCTCTTAAAGAGATGCGTAAAGGTGCAGCATACCTTCTCGTGAATCAGATACTGTTTTACCACCTTCTTTCGAAAGCGAGGCCAGACGACTTTGAAGAACTTGAAGAAGAAAGCATCCTTTCATTTGAGACATTGCAGGGGTATTTTGACAAAGTCCTCAAAATTGACTATAGACCGACCTTTGGCTTTGAGATAGCAACCAAATTGCCCAAGGATGCTTTAGACCCGGTCAGAGAAACGGTGAACATAATCAAAGCTTTGAGACCGGAGAAAATTCAACACGATATTTTGGGGAAGATTTTCCACCAGCTAATCCCATTCGAAGTGAGGAAGGCAGTGGCAGCTTTCTACACCAACAACGAAGCGGGAGCCTTGCTCGCGAGGCTAGCAATTCACAGAGCGACAGACAAAACCATAGACTTGGCGTGTGGGTCTGGAACTTTGCTTGTCAGCGCCTATCACAGAAAGAAGGAGCTAATGGAAACAGAAGGCACAACATTCACTCCTCAGGACCACAAAAGATTCTTGGAGAAGGACCTGACTGGCATCGACATAATGCCTTTCGCCGCACATCTCGCAGCAGTGCATTTGTCATTGCAGGAACCACTCTATGAGACTCAACGTGTCAGGCTCGCGGTATGGGACTCCACGGAGCCAACCGTGCGTCCTGGAAAATCAATTCCCACTATATCTCGTGAACTCCGAAAAGCCTATGCAAGACCAAAGCTGGACATGTTTTCAAATCAAAGTGCCGCGTCTGCATTCCAAGAGAACGCATACGTCAAGAAAGGAGCACTAACCCCTGAAGGAATCGGGGGCGACGCCATTTCTCTCGAATCCGTCGACGTCGTGATGATGAATCCTCCGTTCACTCGTCAAGAACGGCTTCCTGATGAATACAAAAAGAAGTTGACTGAGCGTTTCAAGCATTACTCTGATGTTCTGACTGGTCAGATGGGGCTTCATGCGTATTTTGTCCTCTTAGCAGATATTTTTCTGAAGGATGAGGGTAGGCTCGCCTTTGTTCTTCCAGCGACAGTTCTCAGACTTCAAAGCATGGAAGGTGTTAGAAAGTTTCTCGTGGAAAACTATAGGTTGGATTACATTGTCACAACTGAGCAAAGGTCTGCTTTCTCAGAAGCCGCAAGGTTCAGAGAAATCTTGCTGGTAGCAACCAAGACCAAGAAGGACTTGGATTCGTCAAAGTGTCTTTTCGTAAACCTGAAAAGGATACCCGTTGATGCAGCTGATGCGGACTTCCTAGCTGACGAAATGGTTTCCTCGAAAAATACGAACCAAGAAGTAGATGATGCAGACTTGTCTACGAGTTTCGTGGCTCAAAGCGAGCTCAAACTGTCCGACGAAAACTGGTTTAGCAGAATAACTTCTGAAGAAGGAGAGTCTTTGTTGGATCTCTGCTCTCAACAAGCCTCAGACAAATTGAGAACACTCCAAGCAGTCCTCGATGATGCAAAGGGAAAAATTATTAGGGGGATAGAACACTGGACCGGCAAACCAGTTTCGGTTTCTTCAGCATTTATCTTGTCTTCAAAACAACATGCGATAAAGAAGGATGACCGATGGGTCCTGAAAGAGACTAGGAGCGATTCTGTTTTAGTTAGAGATAGATTCGCAGAGACAGAAGTCACGGTTCCGAAGAAAGCAATTATCCCTGCTCTCAGAAGGCCATCTGGACTTCAATCTATCGACGTATCAGATGAAGTGGACTATGCTGTCGTCAGCCGCTTTGCAGAGGACCACAACTTCTTTGTCAAGAGCTTGGTTGAAAAAGGCAAGAACTTATCGCATTATGTCAAGAAGTGGCGGCAATACCTTGAGAGTAGGAAAGCGAACTTGGTGGTCTCCAGACGTTTCAATCTCTCCGCTCCTAACACTATAGCAATGGCATTCTACTCGAACAAGATGGTCGCGCCATGCAAGATGCTCTGGGCAATCCAGGGTTTGAAAGATGAAGATGCCAAGATACTAGGGCTTTGGTTCAATTCGACCATCAACATCAGTCAGATACTATCGAGGCGTGCCGAGACTGAAGGAGCTTTTATGGGTCTTGACCAATACATTTTGCAGCAGTTTTTGGTTGTTGACCCTTCAAAGCTTGATGAACAGCAGAAGAAGAGACTTGTCCAGTTGTTTGATGAGCATGCAAAGACTCAGCTACCGTCAGTTTTGGATCAACTGAAGAATCAGACTCCTGTTAGGAAAGCAATTGATTTAGCAATTCTGGAAGCTCTTGGAATCAAGGACAATCTTGAGGACTTGCTCAGTTCTGCTTATGAAAACGTGGCGAAAACAATAGAGACACTCGCAACATTGATGAAAGACGGAGAAGGGCCCTCCAAGTCTGAAGCTTAGAACAGCCAGTGATATGTGTTCTTTTTCTAGGAGCCCATATCTTCTCAAGGTTTTTCTTCCAGAACAGACCGGCAAGTCAAAATGCCCTATCCCCCGGGGCCTTCCACAAGGATGTTTTTCCAGAACCTGCTTTGCCAATGCGCGAGATAACAGCCCTTAGAAAACCTTTTAAGAGATATTCCTCATTGAATGGTAAGGATAATTATCTAATAATCAAGAAGATGAATAAAATGCCTAGATCAGACAGATTAGAAATAATAAAGAAGCTGGAGAAATTGCGCGGTTCACGGGTCATCACTTATGTTACCGGAGATCGTCATCCAGCTATTGCGTATCAAATCTCGGATGATGCAATAAGAGTTTTGTACAGGCATCTAGTATCATTGACATCTGAAGAGGCAAAAACGGCCAAAGTCGATTTATTTCTGTACACCAGAGGCGGTATGCTTGTCGCTCCTCCACGGATTGTTCGTTTAATCAGAGAATTCGCCAAGGAATTTTACACTCTGATACCATACCGAGCCCACAGTGCTGGAACTTTGTTATGTTTGGGTTCTGATGGGATTGTAATGGGCAGGATGGGTGAACTCAGTCCAATCGACCCCTCAACTTCCAACCCCTATAATCCTCCAGCGGCTCCAGGAGACCCTCGCAACCCATTGACCAAGATACCGATTAGCGTTGAGGATGTTGAGGCATATATGACGCTTGCACGTGATATGGCTGGTCTGGTTAGCGAACAGCAGAAAATCGAGGTATTCCGTGCATTGACGGGTAGATATGAACCTCTCGCTTTGGGCAATGTTCAGAGAGTATACAACTTAATCCGATCACTCACACCGGAACTATTAGCCTTTCAACTGAAGACTACTGAAGAGAAGATAAAAATTCCTGAGATAACGAAAGCTCTCACTGAAACATATACTCACGACCATCTGATTTGCCGTGATTCTGCTGAACAAATGGGGCTGAAAATAATCAAGCCAGAAAAGGAGTTGGAGATAGAAATGTGGAATTTGTACGAAGCATATGAGCGAGACCTGCAACTGCGTGAAATTTTTGACCCCGAAGCAATCATAGGCAATCAGGAATCAGTGTCAGTTTCTTACGATGTTGCTTTCATTGAGAGTGTGTCCAGAGGAGATGTGTTTAGCATAGGAGTCGAAGTAACTCGCCCACCCCCGCAACAAATCATAATGTCACCATTTATGCAACAGATCAGACCTCCTGCGCCTGCGCCTCAACCATCCACATCTGAACCCAGACCCTCTCCGTCCACACCCACACAGTTACCTCAGCCTCAACCCGCTTCCCGGTTGCCTCAAGTTCCGATGGAATTTACCGTAAAACTTAAACCTAAGGGATGGACACAGATAGTTGAAGAACATAGGGAATAAAGCCGAAGTGGACAAAATGAGTGAAGAGGAAGAATACGTACCTGTCGAAGCCGTGGAAGTTGAAATCAAAGACTATATGGACAGTGTTGAATTGATAGTCTCTTCACCAGAGTCCTATACCCCAATAGAAGGCCGTGCTTCTTCTAACGTAACATATCAGCACATTTACGTTTCTGTGGTTCCGTAAGCCCTTGGGACCTGCGCTATGGCACCTCAAAGACAACTCAAAGCATTGCTGCCATCCTTCATCCTTATTTGTTAATGGATGACTGGGCATTTCTGCGTTGCCAAGGCAAGGGCTAACTGCTCACTTTTGCCCTGTCTATTCCATCACTTGTGTAGGGCAAGCCCTGAATCTCTCAATTTCTTCAGGGTCCCTACTCTATCTTCTAAAGCTCGTTGGACTGAATCCAGTTCTGGGGGGGATAACTCCTTGAGTCGCTGACCAAGCGAGTCGAGTGAGGCTTGCATTTTCTCAATGGCTTTATCTTGTTCTCCAAGTTTTTTCTGAACAGCTGACAGTGAGCTCAGCTGCTTGGTTAACTCCTCATTCTTCTCGTAAAGAGCAATCATTTTGTCTTTGTTCTCTCCGACAACTTTTTCCATTTCTGTCTGTCGCTGCGTTAGACTGTTGAGTTCCTCGCTCAACTCGGTGACTGCATGTTTATCAACACCAAAGACCGTGATGTAAGGCTCGACCTTGACGTATTCTTTCAGGAACAAGCCGTCACTTTTCTCCAGGTAACTTGCTGAAACGTTGCTGCTATGCCCCATGAAAGCTAATATGAATCCGTTATCTACACCGGCATTAGAACATGCAGTTCTGAACAAGTGCCTGAACCGTTTAGGTCTGAAAGGGTTTGACTGTTCATCAACAACAAAGCCCATCTTTGATGCTGCTTGTCTGAAGTTCATTGCCAATAGGTGTGCTTGCATCTGCTCTCCAACTGTGATTTCTTCCGGTTCTTTTGTCTTAGGATTTTTCCTCGTGTATTTGCGAGGTTCTTGAACAAACAAAGGTTCATTGTCTCCGGCGTCAGCTCTTTCCTGTTCTACGTAGCGTTTCAAGAATTGTGTAGCTTCCTCACTGAAGTACACTTTGAACTCTATTCCATCTTTGGCTCGGTTGTCATGCCACAAGAACCTTTTCACACCTGAAACCTTGCCTTTGGCATCCTTGACAAAGCTGATTTTCAATCTTAGCAAGTCAGTGGCGTCTGCTCCGGTTGACAGTAAGCACAAAGCGATTGTTTGATCTCTGAAGCTCAGGTTCTGAATGAAGTGTTGTAATGTGCCATTGTTAAAAACCACTTTGTCTGTTTGTTCATCGTATCCGTAGATTTCTGTTTTAGAGTCCCTTTTGCTTACTGCGCTAACTTGTCGTTTCGGCGTTTTGAATTTTTTGGGAAAATGAAGATTGTTATGGGTATAGAAGCCTCTCAAGAAGCTTATGTTAGTGCAAGCAGTATTCCATCCAATGCCGCCCTTGACTTTTTCCTGAAGGTAGTCGGTTAGTCTTTTGCCGGCTAGGTTAATGTCTTGGTTAGCTTCCTCAAGTAGCTGGTCAGGATTCAAACCTGCGATAGTTGTGTAATCTAATAGTCTGCCGAATCTTTGGCGTTTGGCCATTTTAGTGAAGGGTTTCCCTTTGCTGATGGCTGACTGTTCTAAACTGGAAATCCAGTTTTTCACAGATTGATATTGAAGAAGTTCTTCGCCTTTGACTTCGCCGTTTTTTCTTCCGGTTCTTGCATGTGAAGCCATTTTATTCGCCTTGGCCTGGCGTATACTGTGATTAAGTAACTAAATAAATATTACTATAAAAGTAAGTGTATTTTTACTTATACAAAAGCATCAACAAAAGTCATTTTTGTCCCTGATCAATTCTTTCGGTCATTCACTTTAACTGCCCTCTCCCATCTTCAACACGGTCGGTCCGCAATTACCCTTT
>Ga0315296_10002416_pt1 | contig 15984 bp, 14 predicted proteins | sample YL17G14_18_MG_FD_203921 | JGI IMG/M metagenome (GOLD analysis project Ga0315296, IMG submission 203921) | Sediment microbial communities from Yellowstone Lake, YNP, Wyoming, USA - YL17G14_18 | ecosystem: Environmental > Aquatic > Freshwater > Lake > Sediment | place: USA: Wyoming | collected... | reverse complement strand
GTCATAGCTTAGGTAAGTATCAAATACCCAGCCGTAATATACCGGAGATAGAAGCCCCATCGGAGCTAAGAATGCTATCATTGTACCGAGTATCGAGCCAAAAGCCTTCCTCCCGAAGTAGCGCCCCAGTACGAGGATAATAACGGGGGTTACCGCCCCTGAACTGAATCCATGACATGCCAGCAACACATAGACCGATACCATACTCCGACTGTACAGGAAAGCGCTTATCCCGATTACCTGCAGCAGGAATGCCCCTACTAATAAGAGCTGAAGGTATCGCTTGGGAATACGGTCGGCGATAATACCCCCGAAGAATCTGGAAGGTATCATAAAAAAGACCATCATCCCCATCATGCCGCTCGCTGCGGCTTCGGCGATTCCAATATCAGTTAAAAAGGGGTAGACATGTACGTTAAAACCGCCGGCGATGAAGTTATGCACGGTAAAACCTACGATGAGCAACCAGTAAGTTTTCGTCCTCAAGGCTTGTTTAAATGTATATTCTGTCTCCTGTAAGCTTGAGGCATAGCTGATACCCTGTTCTATCATTTCCTTTCTGTTTTTTTCTGCTCCCGGGCTGAACTCAGCACCATCAGGAAGTAAGCCGTAGTATTCCGGACGCTGCGGTTTTATCAACATGAATGCAAATGGAACGCTGGCAAACATTATTAAACCCCAGATAAGACAGGTGAATCGCCAGCTATGAAATTCTATTAGCGGAGTAATTGCTTGCAGCACGATGATACCGAAGATACTGATAAGGGCAAACTTGATGCCCTGGGCCATGCCCCTTCGCCGTATGAACCAGTCATTAATCATCTTGTCACAGGCGACTGTCAGACCGATATTAAGCCCCAGACCTATCATGGCTCCCCAGGCGACATAGTAATGCCATACCTCGGTTATAAAGTTCATGAATATCATGCCCGAGGCGGCGATACAGATACCGACAATAACAATCCACCTCGGGCCAAATTTATCAGAGAGCCAGCCTACCAGCGGTGATGTAATACCGCCTTCAAGCCTTCCAATCCCGGCCGCCAGTGACGTATAAGCCCGGTTCAGTTCCAGCTCGGCTGCAATCGGTTTAAAAAATACGGAAATTCCGTATGTATTGAAGCCATGACCCAGGCCGGATACGATGCCGATGAACAGGACTGACCACCATCCTGTGAATATACGAGATTTAGAGCTTTTTATTCCCGACAAAATATCACCCCTTTTCAGGAGCAAACGGTCGTTTTTGAAATTACGAGGCTCAGAGTATTTAAGATTTACAGAGTGCCGCTACGTCCAGATTGTGTTCCCAGGGACTCCTGGAGATGTGCATAACGACAAAAGTACTTGTCCTGTTAATTTCCGGTATACTAGCGATGACATTTTTGACGAATTCATCAAACTCCGCCGGAGTGTGAAAAATAAAAATCCCGATAATATCAAAATTACCGGTACATCCGCACAGGTAATAAACGTTCGGGTTTGTTATGAGCAGATGTTCGACCCTTTCGGCGGAGCCTACTTTTACCTGGATGCACATGACACACATGAAATTCATCCCCAGCTGTTCAGGATTGGGTATAGCGCTTATTTTAATGGTATTGCCATTTACCAGACTCCTGACTCTGTTGCGTACGGTTCCCTCCGATACCTTAAGTTTTCGGCCGATTTCCCGGAAACTCTGCCGGGCATCTTCCTGCAGCTCCCCGATTATTTTCTGTCCGAGTTCATCCAGCATTTCACACCTCCTTGACAGGCTTGAGTAACATAACCTCTGTAACTATACGCAATTTTGCATTTAAATGCAAATTTATAAATCTCTTGCGCAATGTGTCAGGAGTAACACCGGTTTGGCGCCGGTGACTGCGCATACCTATAAATGTGGGCTTCGATAATTCCGATGACGATGAGAAGGAAAGAAAAATCTTTACCCTTTCAACTATCGGGATACTCTATACTCTTCTGCCCACTACCCCAAATTATTACCGCCACCCGGCCGTAGCGCGGTCAAAAAGTAAACGGTTTATCAATATCCTTTTGACATCACCACTAGCCATCAAATCATGGCGCAGTCCGGCGGTAAGCCTTCTTATCATGAGTAATATAAACAGGGCGACACAGCACCAGACTATCCCCATAGGTTCTCCGAAATACCAGGTAATAAGGGGTAATATCAGAAAGCAGATAGCCATCCCTAGGGGCAGACTTATACTAGGAGCGCCACCGACGATGGGTTTCTCACCTGATGACTTAGCTACTAATCTCGGTATGGTCCTGATTAATAGAGCTATAATAACGGGGATGATAGCAACAAGGCCAGATTTTGTGACTAATACCATGACCATGGCCAGGGCTATGCTGTTGCCCTTTTCTCCGTCGAATTTCGAAAATACCGGCCACATCTGGCCACAGACAGCAGCCAGCCCGGCGATAGCGATTACAGCCGGACCAAAATCAAGGGCCCTACCTATTAACACCGGCAGGACACCTTTGATAAACTCCCCTAATATACCTAAAACCCCGGCGATTTTACCCGCCCTGCTCCAGAGATTCTGGTGGAAGTCCCCGTCAAGCTCCACATGCCGGAGCTTCGCCAGGAGAGACAGGTGAGGCACCGAACCGAGAAGATACGAGCCCAGTATTAAAACTACATCAGCCCACATTTCAGGACTTTATCATCACCAGCATCATTTTAAATCTGCTTATTGCCCTTAACGCATGGGACTGGTTCGCCGGCATAATGACCATTCCCCCCTGCTTTACCAGAAGAGGTTCGCCGGAGATGGTAACCTCGGCTTCGCCGTCGAAAACATAAACCATGGCATCGAAGGGAGCCGTATGCTCGCTCAGTCCCTGACCTTTATCGAAAGAGAACAGAGTCAAGGTCCCCGTGGGCTTATCGATAATCGTCCTGCTGACGATAGAACCCGCCTGATAGTCCACGAGGTCAATCAAACCCGCAACCTGCCCTGTTAAGTTATCAGCTTTCATTTCTCTCTTTCCTTTTTGACATTTATACCCATTATACCTTAAATAAAAACTTGTTAAATAGAGAAATAGCATGAAGGGGTTCAGTAGAGTGCTAAATAATTATTAGGTGTTATTCCAGCCTTCTCACAATTGTCATTCCAGCGAAAGCTGGAATCCAGTGGCGGGGAAAAGGGGGTCTGGATTCCCGGGTCAAGCCTTCAGGCCGAAGCCCGAGAGTAACATTATTTAACACCTTTAAGCCATGATGTTGACCGTTAAATAAGAATATGATTATAATCACTTATTCCGTCGCATCGATACCATAGAAGGAGAATATATGCCTGAAAAAAAGTACGCAAAATATGTCATCACGGAAGACATACGACCGAAACAGCCGCCACCTCCGGGATTCATGAAAAGGCTGGAAGACCAGCGTAAAGCCGGAAATTATACGGATTCCGCTCATGTGCTCTCGCTGAACGACTCGATAGCTAAGGGAGCACTGTACTTTGATGCCGTCTGGATGGTGGATAAGCACGGGGCAGCCCCCACGAATATCGAAATAGCCCACAGCCATGATTTCGATGAAATCCTCGGCTTTTTCGGGAATTACCGGGGAAATGCCCGGGAGCTCGGCGGAGAAGTCGAAATTTGGCTGGAAGACGAGCAGTATCTCCTCACGAAGAGCACGATTGTTTTTGCCCCGCGGGGATTGTCACATGGCCCCATCTCCTTCCGCAGGATTGACAGCCCCATCCTCTTCTTTACAAGTGGCAACGGGACCACCTATACACGGGCGACCGGTAAAGAAGACTAAATTTATCTGGAGGCTGATATGGAAAAGAGACGACTTGGCAAGACAGGGCACATGAGTAGCATCCTGATTTTCGGGAGCTTTGCCCTGTTCCGCATCAAACAAAAAGAGGCCGATGCCGCCCTGGAAATTGCCCTGGACAACGGCATCAATCACATCGATGTCTCGCCGCTCTATGGAGACGCGGAGAAACACATCGGCTCATGGTTCAAGAGAAACGGGAAAAGGTTTTTCCTCGGCTGTAAGACTCACGAACGGAGTAAAATCGGCGCCCGGGAAAGCCTTGAAAAGTCCCTGGAAACATTGAAAGTCGACCACTTTGATTTGTTTCAGCTTCATGGCGTTGACGATATCAAGACCCTGAACACTGTCCTTGGACCCGGGGGCGCCCTTGAAGCCATCCAGGAGGCCAGGGAGCAGGGACTGGTGCGCTTTATCGGCATCACCGGGCATAATCCCCCACTCCAGAATAAGGCGCTGCAACGCTTTGACTTCGATACCGTGCTGTTTCCTTTGAACCGCGTACATGCCGCCCATGTTACCGACTGGAACGACTTCCCGCCGTTGTTGAAAACGGCCCGTCAAAAAGACGTGGGTGTCATGGCCATCAAGTCCGTGGCGAAACGCGCCTGGGAAGGTCCTCAGGCAAGGTCACACCCTTACAATACCTGGTACGAGCCCTTTGATAAGGCGGAGGAAATAGAAAAAAGCCTGTGGTACACGCTGAGTCAGGACATTACTGCCGCCGTGCTGCCCGGCGAGCTGCAGCTCTGGCCGATGATTTTCGATGCTGCCAAAAGGTTCAGACCTCTAAATAAAAAGGAGCAGCAGGAGGTTATGTCTCAGGTTTCCCAATATCAACCTCTGGTCGGCCCGAGCATGGACTAAACTTTAGTTATAGTAATCACCTCAATTAAGGATTAGAGAAACATCTGTTGAGAGTGACAATTTAAGGTTTGTCATTCTGGCGAAGGCCAGAATCCAGAAAGTGGGATTCTATTATTAAAAATATCATTATAAGTGGATTCCAGCCTGCGCTGGAATGACAATAAATTATTTCTAAACACCTTCTACTTAGCCATTGTTTCTTTGGCTCCTGAGGACAGGAATGTATCCACCTTTTCTATATACTCCGTCGGGTGAGTCCGGTACGCCTGGCTGTGCTGGGCATCGCTGACCTCCCATACCTCATTCGCCGGGTTGACAGCAGCCCTGAATAGCTTAAGAGTCTCCTCCCAAGTAATTAATTCATCACTTTGCTCATGTATGAACAGAATCGGGCAGGCGACATCATGGATAACGTCAATGGGATTCACCATGTCATAGTCATAAAGCACATGAGTGAAAAACAATCCTCCCGGCATAAAAAAATACGCCAGGAATTGCGGCAGTCCTAACAATGAGGCTTGCCGGGCAACCTCGGTGGGGACATCGATAAAACAGCCGTCCAGTATCAGGGCGCCTAGGCTATTCTGGCTGGCAAAGATACATGCCGAAGCAGCCCCGGTACAGAACCCCAGTATACAGATATTCTCGTCACTGTATCCCCTGCCTTCGAGATAGTCCACCGCCCCTCCGATGTCCAGCTCGATATTGGATAGTGATTGCCCCTTGCCTTCCGATTCCCCCCTGCCCCGCAGGTCGAACAGTAGAACACTGTAGCCTGTTTTTACCAGAGCGCGCGTCAGTCCCAGTGTATCAACATTATCATCAACACGGTTTTGAAATCCGCCGTGCACAATCATGATAACGTAATCCTTTATACCGGGTACGTACCACCCTTTAAGGACGACGCCATCACCGCGACTGTGAAAAGAGGCGTCTTCATCAGCAAGCTCCAGCGAAGCCGGCGAATAAATGAGGGGGAGGTGGGGAATTTCCATAGCTGCCCTGGCACCGTATGCCGATAGACCGACATATATTACCAGGAGAATACCAATCCCGATGGCCGTAAATTTTAGCTTTTTCGAATGCAATCGATAACCCGTATGTTTACTAAACCTCTAGTATTTAGAGTACGATTTAAAATATCGGATGTCTTTATTCACCCATAAATTGCAGGATAACCTGCCTCGACCTGGCCCTGTTATCAAATTCAATTAAAACCACCTGTTGGTACTGACCCAATGTCAACCTTTTATTAACCAGAGGAACCACCAGAGACGCACCCATCAGTGAAGCCCGAACGTGAGAATATCCGTTATTCTCTTCCCAGAGAAACTTATGCGTGTAGACCAACTCCATGGGCACAATGCGCGACCACATCTTTTTAAAATCGGAGAGCAGGCCTTCTTCATATTCGATGGTGGCAACAGCCGCGGTCGTACCGGGTAAAAAAACGGTCACTATTCCATTGGTAACATATGTTTCGGCTACCTGTTGTTGAACTTTTGGGGTGATATTATAAATAGAAACAAACCCCTCATCAGCCAGCGCATTCGTATCTACATTAACTCTTCTGGTGATGATAATCATATTCACCTCCATAAACTCAAAAATAGCAGAGTACGGATTTTACTTTATGATACCCGGTCGGTCGCGTTAAGAATAACGTGTACCTAAGGCTTCCTCTCCGGAGGGGGCATCTGCGGAGGCGGCATCTGTGGGGGTGGCCCCTGCTTGGTCTGGAGGGGTTTACAGATTATTTCGGTAATATGGAGGTCGCCCAGACGTGTCGAAGAAGCCGCTATCGCCACCACTGCCGTATCCGCGCCCCGCCCGGAACCAGCCACCACCACGACCTGCTCACCGACATCCACGTGCCCGCCATCGGTCGCCATGAAAATAATTTCGACACAGACCTTCATACCCTGGCAGAAGGTTCGCAGCAGATTGGCCATGACCCTGGGTGTGTCCATGCCATACAGGTTCTCTGTGTGGAAAAGCATCGTACCGAAATGAACGGTATGTCCCTGCTTGGTAAGCTGTGAGACCAGCTCTGAAGGGAACCGCTGGCCGGACATAAACCCGAATTGATGCGGCACCACCACGATTTTAATTCCTTTTTTCGCCCAGAGCTTGGCAGCCGTGCGCGCTGTGTTACCCGTTGTCGAAGCGAGTACGACTTTCTTAATGCCGCGCGCCTTAGCCCGCTCAGCAGCGAGCTGCAGGGTCGTTTCGGTATTGTTTATGCCCGGTTCCTCGAAATAGACGATTTTCTCTTCCAATTCTTGCCTCCTTAACTGGTATTTATACCCAGGTAAAATCTATCTTCAATATTCTACCATATCGGGAGCAAAATACATGCGTAACGCCAGATACAATCTCGAATGTTAAGGGGTAAAAACCGTTATGATGATAGGTTCGACTAAGAAAGCAGGAGCGTCTAGAGCGTACCCCTCAGCCGGGGGTCGAGGGCATCCCTCAGGCCATCGCCTACCAGATTGAAGGCGAACACAACCAGCATGATGGCGATACCGGGCGCGAAGGAAAGCATCGGATTTGTCAGCAGATACCGGTAGCCTTCGTTGACCATGGCGCCCCAGGCCGCGCCGGGCGGCTTGATACCGATGCCAAGATAACTGAGGCCAGCCTCGGCCAGAATAATGCCCCCCAGCTGCAGCGTTATAAGCACTATCATCGGCGGCAGGGCATTCGGCAGGATGTGAGAGAGCATGGTGCGCATATTACTGGAGCCCATGGCCCGTTCGGCCATAACATAGTCGTTTTCCCGGATACTGAGAGTCAGCCCGTGCATTACCCTGGCATACCCGGGTAGCGAACCGATGCCCAAGGCAATGATAATGTTCTGAATGCCGCCGCCGAGTAATGCCGCGATGAAAAGGGCAAGGATAATCATCGGGAAGGATATCAGCAGGTCCATGATTCTCATGATTATCATATTGATGGCACCGCCGAAGTACCCGGCTATTAGCCCCAGCAAGATACCTGCAAATACCGCAATCCCGACGGTGGTAAAGCCTACTATCAGCGCTGTCCTGGTGCCATAGATAAGCCGGCTTAAGGTGTCCCTGCCCAGCGGGTCAGTGCCCAGAAGATGGGCTTTATTCGGCTGCAGTAAAACACCTCTCATATCCGTGTCATAAGGACTGTACGGAGCCAGCCAGGCGGCAAAAATGGCGACAAACACCAGCAGCAACAGTACCAGGAGCCCGAGGATAACAATCCGGCGCTGAAAAAATACCCGGCGGAAACGCCGCCACTCGCTGACGCGGGGCGGGGCTCCTTTGAACTCCGTGGGGGTGTCCGGCGCTGTTACCATGCTATCAGTCTCCTAACCGTACCGTATCCTGGGGTCCAGCCAGCCGTAAGACATATCCACAATCAAATTGGTTAACAAAACAATAACAGCAAATATGAGGGTACATGCCTGAACAACTACGTAGTCCTGGGCAAAGATGCTGGTCACCATCAACCTGCCCATGCCGGGAATATTAAAAACGGACTCAATCAGCACCGAACCACCAAAAATTCCACCGATAGCGAAGCCCATCAGGGTAATAACGGGGATGAGACTGTTTTTCAGCATATGCTTGATTACTATAAGGCGCTCACTCAAGCCCTTGGACCAGGCGGTGCGAACATAGTCCTGCCGGACAACCTCAAGGACGCTCGACCGCATCTGGCGCGATAATCCCGCAATTTGGGTGATGGCAAGACATATAACAGGCATAACCAGCTGTCTGGAACTCATCAAGAAATCCTTGAATGGTGATGTATAACCGCTGGTCGGCAGCCAGTGAAGCTTGAGGCCAAAGGCATATATCATCAGAACCCCCAACCAGAAAATAGGAATACATATGCCGATATAGGACAAAGGCGTTACTATCTGGTCGGCCCACTTACCGCGCCGCAGAGCCGCGAACATACCCGCGGCCGTACCCAGGATGGTGGCAATGACAAACGTAATCGCACCGATGTATATGGTTATCGGGAAGCGCTTGAGCATGAGCTTGGCTACGTCTTCATTATAGGTTATTGATTTTCCCAGGTCGCCCCGGAAGATACCGCCTACCCAGTTGAAATACTGCATCATTATAGGTTTATCCAGCCCGAATTCCGCTCTGAGTTTATCCAGCGCTTCCGGGTCCATACCTATCAATCCCTGGCTCTGGCCTACGTAAATAATAATAGGGTCTCCGGGCAGCAAACGCATAGAAAAGAAAACGAGCAGGGTTAACATGATAAGGATTACTAATGCCCAGAGCAATCGTCGAATGATGTATGTTGTCATCTAAGACCTTAAAGAGCTTCCAGGTATCTTACAGATAAAATAATGATACACGCATTATAAAAGGTCACAGACTTCCCTCCGGAAGCCCGGCATCCAGTTATGTTTGAAAATTATGGCTTTCTTCTAGGCCGGGTGATTCACCTTCATCTTAAGACATTCTCCGAAGGCGAATCACCCGGTTTTCTATTAGCTTACTTCTTTTTATCCATCCACCATTTGTACGTGTTGTAGGTCATGAAGTGCTGCTGGTAATATGTGGAATGAACATAGGGTTGCACGACATATGTTGCTACCGTATTGAAAAGCGGAATCAGCTGGGCTTCCTCGCTGGCGAAGGTCATCATGTCCTTGGTAGCCTGACGCCCAGTGGCGATGGTGGGTGCAAAGTAGAACTTGTCATTTAGCTCCCAGTATCTATCGGGCCACTGCAGGCTGGAGTAACGGATGATTGGTTCCTTGCCAAAATGGACCAGCCAGCCGATGGCGAATTCCGGGTCTACCGGGACCATCCACTGAAGCAGGCCGCCACCCCAGCCGGCCCCAAATAGAGCCCCGAAGAACCTGCCGGGGTCGGCGGCGTCTATTTCAATCTGGATGCCTACGTCAGCGGCGTACTTCTGTATTGCCTGGGGCAGGTCAAGATTGCCCTGAAAGACAAGCATCTTGGTCTTAAAGCCATTGGGATAGCCGGCCTCAGCCAGGAGCTGCTTGGCTTTAGCCGGGTTATACTTACGTTCCGGATAATCGGGGTTGTAGCCGGTGCTACCTTCGGGAGCCAGCATCTTCATGGGTTGAAATCTACCATAGCCGAGCCCCTGTGCCAGTGCCGGCCGGTCCATGGCGTACTCCAGGGCTTGGCGTACTCTCTTATCCGCCCATACCGAGCCGGGTGTCTTATTATCGGGAACGATTTCCGTGTACATGTTGACTTGCGTGACAATCTTTAGACCCATTTTCTCCAGGTCCATGGCTTCTTTAATCGGAGCGCCCCATGTGTCTCCCTCTCCCGCCTGCAGCGCGGCGGACATCGTCATCGTATCGGCAAACATCTTGATTTCGATACCGTCAAGATAGGGGTATTCCTTGCCGCGCCAGTAATTTTCGTTCCTCACGAGTTTCAGGAACACATCGCGCTCGAAGCCCCCGAACTTGAATGGACCTGTGCTGACAAAGTTTGTTGTGTTCCATGCCTCACCTTTTTCTTTCAATGCTGTTGGTGAGTATATGGTGACACCGTAGGCCCAGGAGTGCAGCGCTTTAGCCGGGTTGATCCAGGTATTGAGATTGTACCGGAAGGTGTAAGGATCGACAACCTCAATCGAGTTTATATACTTGGCATCAACCATTCTTTTTGAATCTATCCTCAGCTGTGCGATATATCTTACGGCTTCGGCATTAAAGTCCGTCCCGTCATGGAACTTGACACCCTTCCTGAGGTGAAAGGTGATGGTCTTTTTCGCCTGGTCGAGGTCCCAGCTTTCGGCCAGTTCCGGAGTAAAATCTCCCGTGCTTTCCCAGCTTACCAGAGCCTCAGTGTACATCTTGGCGGTAGCTTCGTCAGTCGGGTTCATTTTGGGTGGGTAGCCCAGGTCGACCAGACCTGTTCCGCCAATTACTCTCAGTGTGCCGCCGCGTACCGGTGCGCCGGGTGCCGGTGCGGCCGGTTTCGGGGCCGGAGCAGGGGCCGGAGCCGGTGTTGGCGCGGGCGTGGCTGGCTTCGGCGCCGGCGCAGGTGATGGAGCCGGAGCCGGTGCTGGCGTGGGAGCTGGAGCCGGCGTCGTCTCTTTAGCGCAACCGACGACGAACAGTCCGCCAATCACGATAACAGTTATTAGAATGAATAGTATCTTTTTCACTATCAACTTGCCTCCTTTGCTTGTTACTTATTGTCTGTCTATATATTTAGTGTTTGTCCATCCACATTTTCCCGAAATAGAAGGTAAAGCCACCTTCCTGGAGATGGGTGGTGTGGACCCAGGGCTGCATAACGTACGAACCTGGAATCTGCCAAAGCGGAATAAGCAGGCCATTGTCCCCTATCCATCTGTAAATTTTTACAGTGGCTGCTTCCTGGTCTGCCCTTTTAGAATAGGTGCGTGAATCCTTGGATAAAGCTAACAGTTCGGGCGCTACTACATAGCTGGCGGCGGCCATTCTGGTCAAAGGCTGGTCGCCGAAGTTTGTATGGAAAACCGCCAGAAAGTCACCCATTGCACCTGCGCCACCTAACAACAGGTCATCCCAGCCCTGTAAATAGAGGCTTCCATAGTACCGGCCCGCGTCGGCGATATCTAAATCAGTGGTCATGCCCACGTCGTCAAGATAGCGTTTGAGTGCTTGACCGACATCCATGGCTGCCGGGCCCTGCAGGATTAGTATCTTGATTTTGACGCCATTGGGATAACCCGCCTCAGCCAGCAACTGCTTGGCTTTCGCCGGATTGTACGGGCGGCCCTCCCATGTCGGGTCATAACCCATCTCGCCTTCTGGTGCCATCATCTTCAAAGCTTTATATCTACCTTGCCCGAGAGCCCCGGCAATGGCCGGTTTATCCAGCGCATATTCAAATGCCTGGAGCAATCTCTTATCTTTCCATTTCGATTCCGGGGCGGCTATATTGGGGATGATGCAGGTCAAAGACCCTCCACCGCTCTGCATGACCAGACCCTTTTTCACCAGATTGAGCTGGTCGTTCACCGGAGCACCTAACCACCAGTCTGCCTCTCCCGCCTGCATCATGGCTGACGCGGTCACGGAATCGGGAATAAAGATGTACTTTAGCTTGTCGAGATAGGCCTTGCCTCCCCAGTAGCCATCAAACCTTTCCAGTATCAGATGGACATCACGCTTGTACTCAGCCAGCTTGAAAGGACCGGTGGAGGAGAAATTACTGCGTGCCCACGCCATGCTTTTCTCGCCGCCGCCGGCCGCTTCCCAGGCTGCCTTGGACCACATGGGCGGAGACCATAGCCAGCCCATGATAAGCTGGTTATTATAGCCACCTGTATAGTGCATTACTGCGGTTAATTTATCGACAGCTTCAATTGATTTAAACTGGCTAATATAGCCTATTCTTTTGTTAGCTACCTGGTTATTAAAGTTCCAGACGACAGCCTCGGCATCAAAATCCGAGCCATCATGGCACTTGATGCCCTTCCTCATTTTGATGGTTATTGTCTCTGCCTTTTCGTCAACGTTCACGGACTCGGCCAGCCAGGGGACCAGTTCCTGCTTTTCGTTATATTCCATTATTTTTTCTACCCCGCCCAGCAGCGGATATAAATCAAAGGGGCCCTGCTCGACTGAGCCCCCCAGAATGCGGGGGCCGGCGCCCGAAATTATCCTCAGGGTGCCACCATAGACACCTTCAGGTTTTGGTGCTGGCGCTGGCGCGGGTGCCGGCGCTGGTGATGGAGCTGGTGTTGGCGTGGGAGCCGGTGCTGGTGCTGGCGCGGGTGCCGGTGCTGGTGCGGGAGCCGGTGCTGGTTTCGTTTCTTCTTTAGCGCAACTCCCAAAAATCAGGGTACCTATTAAAATAGCACTTAAAAGTATGAATAATAACTTCTTCATTTATATTTTGTACCCCCTTATTAATATTTTAATGTACTTTTTCTATATATTCCCTAAATTATCCTTCTATAAAGTATCACCTCCCTTATATTAAAAATATTCATAGAGCTATTAAAAAATAGAGCAAAATTCATTTTTTACATTCTACAATAAAAAGGCATTGGCAGGCTATACTTTTAGATGTGTACCAGTGCCGCCATTTCGTCTCTACCCTCCTCAGACCATAATCACCCTCTTCACACACTTTAAACAGTGCAGTTGAAGTCTAGTTTAGTCATTATTGAGATAATTGTCAATAGCAGCGGAGAGAGGATAGTTTCGTTAAACGGAACTGTCTTTGCTAGGAATGCTGGCGAGAAAGCAATATTAATAATGAAGTTATAGATTGCTTCGCTTTACCACATAAACGGTCAAACCCTTTTTTAAGTCCTATAGAATTACGATGAGTCCCCCGATTCCCTTCATACACCAATCCCTGTATAATTATCTGTTAGTGAGAATACACAATGCTTAACATTTCCAACATATCCAAATCATATAATGCCCGGTATCTTTTCAGCGGCATCAGCTTCAATGTCGGTATGGGAGACCGTATCGCGGTTATCGGCCAGAACGGCACGGGGAAAACCACGCTGTTCGAAATCATCTCCGGCGATATCAGCCCGGATTCCGGCAACGTCTCCATACGCAGGGGTACTACCATCGGCTACCTGCGCCAGGATATCCAGCCCACTTCTAACCGTAAATTGCTGGACGAGGTCATTCAATCGTCCGCCAGTATCAGTAAACTGGCGCATAAAATCCAGATTCTTCAAGAAGAACTGGCTGAAGAGAAAGATGAGGAAAATATCGCTACGCAGCTTCGCGAACTGGGTGAGCTCCAGCACGCCTTTGAATCATCGGGAGGTTACAATACCGAACATGAAGCCAAAATTATCCTCGCCGGTCTGGGCTTTATTGAATCCGATTTCTCCCGGTCGCTGTCTGAATTCAGCGGCGGCTGGCTCACACGCGTCGAACTGGCCAAGCTCCTCTTTCTCAACCCGGACCTGCTCATCCTGGACGAGCCAACGAACCATCTCGACCTGGAGACTACCCGCTGGTTCGAGAATTATCTGAAGGCATATTACGGGGCAGTCCTGGTCACCTCTCATGACCGGGCCTTTTTAAATAACGTGGTAAAAAAAGTAATTGCTATCGAAAAAGACGAAGTCATCTTCTACCATGGCAACTATGACAGCTATATCCTGGCCCGGGAGAAAGACCTGGAAATCAAACAGGCCACGGCCAAAAGGCAGGAGCAGAAGATACGGAAAGAAATGCGTTTTATCGAGCGATTCCGCGCCAAGAACACCAAGGCTACCCAGGTCCAGAGCCGGATTAAAAAACTCGAGAAGATGGAGAAAATCGTTGTACCGAGGTCGACTCGAAAGATAAAATTCGCCTTCCCGGAGCCGCCGCGCAGCGGACACGTCGTCATTACTCTCAAGAATATAGCCAAGTCATACGATACCAAAGCTGTCTACCGCGACCTGAACCTGACACTTAACCGGGGAGACCGTGTGGCGCTGGTCGGGCCAAACGGCGCCGGCAAGACCACGCTCCTCAAGATTCTGGCCGGGGTGCTGCCTTTTGAAAAGGGCGAGCGTATACTGGGACATAACGTTGCCACGGCCTATTTCGCCCAGTACTATATCGAGCTGCTCAATCCGGAAAACTCCATCATCGATGAGCTGTGGCAGGTAGCCCCGGACGAACCGGAACAGAAACTGAGGGGTCTTCTGGGGGCATTTTTATTCAGCGGTGAAGACGTCCTTAAAAAGATATCGGTCCTCTCGGGTGGAGAAAAGACCCGCCTGGCCATCGCCAAGATGCTGACGAAACCGGCTAATTTTATACTCATGGACGAGCCTACCAACCACCTCGATATTCCTTCAAGAGAGATACTTACCGACGCGCTGGAGGCTTATACCGGCACGATTTGCTTTATCACGCATGACAGGACACTGATTCGGGAGATTGCCAATAAAATTATCGAAATTAGAGACGGCAAATTACAGATTTTCCCGGGGAATTATGATGATTATCTCTATAAAAAAGAGCCCCCGGTAAACGTTGTTCCCGAGACTCTGAGAGCGATAAAACAAAATACCCCGGCCGGCGTTTCGTTAAAAATCAGGCAGCGGCAGCGTAAGATAATCGAGGGAAATTTCAGAAACGATTATTATCAGAAGATAACGCCGGTAAAAAACAGTATCGCCGAAATAGAAAAAAGGGTCGCTGGTCTTACCGCCCGTATCGCCGAAATCGAAGCTCTATTCCAGGACCCCAATCACTATAAAGACGGCTATAAGGTAGCGGAAACCAACCGCGAATACGTGACCGCTAAGGAGTCCATCAGGTCTCTCACCACGGAATGGGATAAACTCACCGCCGAAGCGGAGAGACTGGCGCGGGAATACCAGCATGCTCGGGAAAATATCGAGGGATAGAATCGAGGTCTGGAGATGAAAGCAGTAAAATTGTACGCGCAACTGGAGAAAGACTTTATCACCCCTTCCTTAAGTGACGAATGGGCTAAATACATGGAGTCTATAGCCGATTTTCTTAGCGATAACTTCAAGCGGCGCTCGATGGGACTGGTTTGTGATAACGCGCAGGAAATCAGTAAAGTCTATACCGCGGTCTTTCCGTCGGATAATGTCATGCAATCTGTCCTGGACAAGGGGGAGAAAGAAGTTATGCTTTTCGTGCATCATCCCTCTATCTGGGATATCAGAAAAGCCCCTGCAGCTTTCCAGCAAATGGATAGAGGCTTGCTTGAAAAATTCAGAGAACGGCAAATTTCTATCTACAACCTCCACGTTCCCCTCGATAATTACGGGAAATACTCTACCAGTTCCACTCTGGCCGAAGCCCTAGGACTGAAAGACCTGAAACCGTTTGCCGAGTATTTCGGCGGGCTGGCTGCCGTCTTCGGCAAGACTGTATTTTCTACAATTCAGGAATTGAGGGAGAAGTTTGAAGCAGTTCTCGGTCACAGGACAAGCCTGTATCAATACGGTACCGGTGAAATAAAGAACAAGAGTGTTGCGGTCGCCGCCGGCGGCGGTAATATGGTTGAGATACTTGAGAAGATAGCCGGTGAGGGTGTCAACACCTTTGTTACAGGTGTAACCATCAGGAATAGCCACACCCAGAAAGCTCATGATTACGCACGGGAGAAAGGGATAAATATCCTGGGCGGCACCCACTATTCCACCGAGAAACCGGCCTGCCAGTCTATGTGCGACTATTTCAAAAAACTGGGTTTACCCTCCGAATTCATTGAAGATGTTCCGGTTTTTGAAGATTTATAACAGAAATAGTGTCATTCTCACCCTCTAAGCGGGAGTGCGCAGCGAGAGGGGGCGCAGCCCCCTCTCAAATCTCTTCC
>Ga0315296_10002415_pt1 | contig 15985 bp, 16 predicted proteins | sample YL17G14_18_MG_FD_203921 | JGI IMG/M metagenome (GOLD analysis project Ga0315296, IMG submission 203921) | Sediment microbial communities from Yellowstone Lake, YNP, Wyoming, USA - YL17G14_18 | ecosystem: Environmental > Aquatic > Freshwater > Lake > Sediment | place: USA: Wyoming | collected... | reverse complement strand
AGGTCTCTGATGCTATCAATTCTGTCTTTGTATGATACTCTCAGGTTGGTCAGAGTTTCCTTTATGTATGAATCATCCAGCAAATTGGTGAAAGGATGTGTACTGAGTTTCTCATCCATCCAGCCAACAAGTGAATTGCCAGCAATGATGTTGAAATCTATGTTAGGCAATGTTTCAATATGCTCTGGGTCTGCAACCTCCTCTATCAATGAGAGCCAGAGTCTCAATCTTGCAATCTCAACAGCATTGGGGTCAATGTCAAGCCCAAACAAGTTGTGAGATATTATTTCTCTCTTGAGCTTGTATCTATCCACCTTCTCTCCCATTGCATTCATCAAGCTTTCTTTGACTCTGAGTAACAAAGATAGCACAGCAGTAAGGAAGTGTCCAGAGCCACAAGCTGGATCTAATACTCTTATAGAGTCTATGGATTCAATCATTCTGTGAACATGGGTCGGATTCTTTGGCATGTTCTCTTGAATCAAGATGTCTTCAATTGAATCATATCCTTTAAGGTCTTTTTCAGACCAACCAGACTCCTTCAACCCTTCAATCATTTTCCTAAGGATAACTGGGGTCAAGGCTCTCTCTACAATAAATTCAACTACATCATCTGGAGTGTAGTATGCACCTTCCATCTTCTGCTGGTTTGTTCCAGTTCCAGAAATGAAGTTGATTGTCTTCTCAAAAATATAACCAAGAATATCTGGGTTGATTCCAGATTCCATACCAATGCTATATGTCTTATTCTCCAAGAGATTCTCCAGAACCAGATGTATGCCTTCATTCTCCACATTGTAATTCTTCTCATTCTCTATGACCTCTCTGAATAGCCCACCATTGAGATATGGTATTTGGCTGTAAAGTGGATTGTTTCTCACATTAGAAATTCTGCTGTTCTGACTCTTGTTGAAGACCTCATAGAACAGAAGTTTCAAGTATGTTTCATAGAAGGTTCCAGGAGTTGGAGAGGATTTGTATCTATCAAGCAGTTTCTTCAACAAATCCTTTGGAACTAATCCCTTTTCTTCAAGAAACTTTATGAAAATCAGTCTGTTCATGAATACTACTGAAAATAGATTGGCTTCATTATTGATGGGCTTAGAAGGAGTTATGATATTGCTGAGTAAGCATGTGCCTTTGATGGTGTTCCCTTTTTCATCATATCCGAATACAAGTCGCACATAATCATTATAGAACCTCTTTGAAATCTCCTCTTTTGCCTCTTCAATTCTCTCCATATAGCCATGCAAGAATATTGACACATATTCCCTGTCAAGCTTGAGGAACTCTTCCTCTATCTTTTCCACTTCTTTCTTGTCAACAAAACTGCCAGGGTTCAGAATTCTGAGGAATATTGGCTTCAGGTCAACTTTGAAGAATTCCTTACTTCTTGCGGAAGCAGTGTCAAATTTAAGGAGTATCCATTGAAAGCCATCAGTAGCAATACCATAATCAGTCTTTGAGGCTCTTGACAATAGCCAGTTTCTCACTTGCCAGAGACCACTGCCATCAGCATGAAGGTCTTTGTTGAATGGTTCTGCTTCCACATAGAATATGGGTTCATCTTGGTTCTTGGGTCTAATTGTATAGTCTGGTTTCTTTCTTCCAACTGGAGAAGAAAGAACAGTCTCTGGGACAATCTCATATCCCATGATGTTAATAAGTGGCTCAATCAACTGCCTCTTGGCAAATTCCTCTGGCTCTTGTTCGTCCTTCAAATCTGCTGAGGAATAGCCAGATGCCTTGGTTAGCACATCTTGGAAAGTTCCAAAAAACTTGAACCTGCTCTTTATATTGTCATAAATCTCTGAAAGCTTTTGGTCTAATCTTTCTCTCTTTTCTGGTGAGCACTTGTGGAAAGTGAATCTGGTCTGAGACACAAAAGAGAGTTAGTGCATGATTGTATAAGATTTGCCATTGACTTCTCTTATAGAATCTGCTTTCACAAGTTTAAAGGAAAAAGAGAAGACGTAGCCTTAGTGTGTGGGTCATAAACAAAGCGTTGATATAGATTGAAAAGAAGGAAGTGTTATATGGGAAAACCATTTTGTCTTTTTGAGGTTGAATGGTAGATTAGATTAATCGGAGTCTGGATCTCCTTTCTCCGAATATTTCGGCTCTACCATTCTCCTCCATAATTGTCTTTCTTTATAGAATGTACTTTCAAAAGTCTAATAACGGATAAACGGATAATGTCTTACTTCATGATGTGACATATCAAGACAAGATGACTTTGAGATGGACAAGAAGAGTCTGGATGTTAGATTGATTATTCTATTTGTGGCGCTATCTCTATTCATGGCAAATCTCGCCAAAGGTCAAACGGTCATGCCCTATGGCGATCTACGCAACGTTACCATAATTGGCTTTAGTAGGAGTAGCTTCACTCTTAGATATGACATTCTGCTGTTCAATGAGACCGCTACAGCTAGACTTTATGTTCTAAAACCCTGGAAAGAAGCAGCCTTAGGCGAAGGATATACAAACGTAACAGATTTTGATGGAGCCACATTTCACATAGAGACTGAGTTGGACAATAACACAATACAAGAGGCTTTCCCATATCTCAACGTCACCTGCACATTCTACTTGGCTTCTACCGTGTTTATTGTTGGTCATGACAAGCAGGTTGAAATAGAAGGGTATGAGGGAAGGATTTCTTACGTAGCTATTAGCGCTCAGGAATTTGACAACGAAGCACTGCAGCCTATGGAGTGGAATGGATCATCAATGACATACAATTTCATGTATAGCCTGGTATGCCAAGTGCAGAGGACCCAACAGACTATTAGTGACTTTGAGGCTTTTAGACAAAATTACTGGGTCCTCTCTGTGTGCATCCTTATTGCCTTTCTGTCATTTACAGTCGTATTCATTTCAGGAAAACTAAATGACACGATATATTTCGCCTTGATTGCTGTGCCGTTCTTTGGAGCTTCCTTGACGCTGGGAGTTACTTTCAACAATTGGGGAACATTACAGCCTCCACCTTTAGAATGGACAAATCTGTTTCTATTGACGGAGACAGTATTCATGCCTATCGTAGCTGTTTTGGCTTGGCAGTTTAAGAGGAAAAAAAAGAGAGGAAGTGGAAGCAGAAGTAGTTCTCGAAAGATCGGTGAGAGGAAGCATAGGTCTAGATAGTTAAAACACAAGACACTTGGGTTCAACGCCTAGGTCCGGAGGTCCTTTCTTCATAGAATCTACCTTCACAAATCTAATAACCAATTGCATAGAGAATAGCTTGTCATATTGTCAGGGAGAGGGGAGGTGATACAATGGTAACTAAGAAAGACTTGATTATTGCTATCTTAGCTACTTTCTGCCTAACTGCTACGCTTTTCCTGATAGCTCCTACTAGGAGCACACCAACACAATCCTATGACCCTTGGATGGATGCAAACGAAGATGGAAAGATAGGACCTGCAGACTTTGCTTACTTCTCAACCATATACGGAGCAACAGGAGACACAACGAAGAATGTGAATGTAACCAACTTTCCACTAGATGAACATGGAAATCTAAGAGCAAATCTGACACGAGGAAGTCTAAAACTATTCAAAGGTAGCCAACAGATTGTTGCGTTAGACACTTTTGAAAAGGGACGATTTGCCAGAATAGATGAACCTTGGAATAGCACTCTACTGAATCCTGTTTTCTACGCCTACTTCAGCTTCAACTCCAAAGGGAATTTCAATAACGTGACCAGAGTAGTTCTTCAGGTGATTAACGCAGTAAACGTTTCTGCTAACAAATACTTCAATATTTCGATAGGTCTCAGTTCTATTGATACTTGGGAAAGAAGCGTATTCAGGACAGATGCCTATTTTGGGATAGATCCAGTCAACGCTGGTCCTTGGGGGTTTACTCCATTCTATATTGATGAATGGTGGAATCAATATTTGGGACCTAACCCAAATGCTTCTGCTTTGGAGCTTCTGAGTTCCATCCACCCAGGAATAAACAAGGTTAGAATGGATGCAAAACGTTCACCTAGTACTGACTCATGCTGGATCATAACATATAGAGTGGAGGTCTTGATCGAATACACCTACTGGGATTATGCTGATTAGGCAGAAATTCCTTCTTTTCTTTATTTGATTTGCATTTCTTTCCTCTAATAAATAAAGTTTCGTCAGATTCGCTATTTCTCTTGGAGATTTCTTTCCTAGTTCCTTGGAATGTTTGTGAATGAGAGAATAGAAAACTAGAGGATTCCTTCAAAAGACAGATAACCAAAACCAAGCTAATGTTATTGTTCATTCTGGAGCGAAAACTGTGGGCTTCTCACAGTTTAAATATACCATTACTATTCTGTTTGTTGGTTGAATGGAATACGTCTTCCAATGAAGATGTCTTGAATCTGATGCGTTCTTTCTACGCTAATAGAATAGAGCATATAACTTGGTACATTGAAGGATTTGGAGGGATTTTCCTAAGCAGAGCTAAAGACGGCATGATAGTTAGGTACACTGAGAAAAACAAGAGGGTGGGTACTGATGACCACTTTACTGTTTTACTTGATAAACAGAAGGTTAAAGGGATTCACAGAAAAGTCTCAGATGACAAAACTGATGTTTATATGAAGTATGATTCTGACTATATCTTTTCGTCAGAGGGAATGAGAAAATTCATGCAAGACATGCAAAAACAGAGCGATATGCCCCTTGCTATGAAATTGCTACTCATGATATTGTATAGGGCAGCAAACTGGGCATCTCAAGGAAAACATCACAGAAACATTGAACTGCTTGGCAATTCGGAAGCATTGAAACTTGGTGTCAAACCTCCATGCATATATGTCAAGCTCAGATACGTTGACAGGTTTGTTTTTTCCTTGTATAGTTTGATGATAGCATTTCAGACCTCTGTTTACAGATATAAATTCAAAGAAAGACCCAGTGAAGGATTTAGAGAACAGAAGTTTGTTGGCAGCCATATAACTAAGAAGAAGAAAGAAAGCTAGAGTGTTTGTTCTAGTTGTCTAAGTGCCGCTAAGGTTCTGTCTATTAATTCTTTGAAGAGGATTTCTTTCTAAGGACTCCATGAAGTGATGAACAATCTTTCATTTTTTCCATTTTCTTCCTTTCCTGTGCATTCTCTTCAAGAATCTTTTCCTTTTCCTGAGTTTTTTCTGAGATCTTTTCATAGACAGACCCAACTTACACCTATCTTGGACCTAACACGTACTCTTTGCCCTGTATTGCATAAAGTTATTTGTTTTCTTTCTAGGACTCAATGAAATGATTGTGAATGAGAAAATAGAAAATTAGAGTGATTGTTCCAGTTGTCTAAGTGCTTCTAAGGTTCTATCTCTTGATTCTTTGAATGATGGGCTCCAATAATGTCTTATGAATATTGATGGAAGCTTTTCTTACGAATGTTAAGACAAGCGCTAGAGGTGATTCTCTAGCATGTAGAGTAGTTCCCATTGCAATGGTTCCACTACTCTTAGGATTCTGTCTCTAACATCCATCAAGAAAGGTTTGTAGTAAGACTTTATGGAAACACTCTTCCCTATTCTGCCTTCCACCAAGTCAATAATCTCACTTAGTATTCCACTATTCCTGAGAGTTGTAGCATACAGCTTCCTAAGATACTTAGTCTGAATCTTTATGCCTAGTCTACCTAGCTTAGTGTCTAAGGCGCTGTATTCAAAGACTGGCTTAGCTTTCAATACTGTATCCAGAAGCTCAGGAGAGACAAAGCTGATGAATGCATTCTTTGATTTTCTCAAGAATAAGCCTAGATATTTGAAATTCTGTAACATCTTTAAGTCCTTAGCGCGCGTTTGGGCGTGAGTCCCGAGGAGATCGAAAATCTGGAGTCAGACGAATCCATCAATCTCTTTTCAATGTCCTAGGACCAAACTCAAAAGCGCGTTTTGGAGAAGTCAGAGGCTATATTCTTCCATGTAAGTTGGTGCGCTCACTTCCCATCCGCCCTTAGAATGTAGATAGTTCTCCAAGCTCAAGATGGACTCTTCCTCGCCATGAGTCAGGAAAACGTGTTTCGGCGGGGATTTGAAGTTGCCGAGCCAGCGATGCAGGTCGTCCATGCCAGCGTGGGCGGAAAAGCCCTCAATCTTCTCGACTTTCATCCGCACCGGATAGGACTGCCCGAGGACTCTGACGGGAGAAACGCCCTCCAAGATTTGCCGCCCCAACGTCCCGACCGCCTGGTATCCCACAAAAAGAAGCGTGGACTCTGGACGAGTTATCTCTCCGACCAAGTGATGCTTGATTCTTCCCCCGGTAATCATCCCCGAACCAGCCATGATGACGGCTGACCCCTTGATCAAGTTAATTGCCTTGGACGCTTCAACAGACTCGACGAGCTTCAACCCTGGAAAGTCAAAGGGGGATTGGCTATTCTTGAAGAGCTCCAGCGTCTCTTTGTTAAAATACTCTTTGCATTGTTCAAAGACCTTCGTGATTTCAACGGCCATAGGGCTATCGAGAAAGATCACGACATAGGGGATCCTTTCCGCCCGCGCCAAGCGACTGAAGTGATACAACAGGTCTTGAGCACGCTCAACGACAAAGGTAGGGATCAAGACATTCCCGCCTGCCCTCACTGTGTCATTGACGATCTTGCAGAGTCTATCATCAATCTCTTGGGGGCTGTCGTGGTTGCGATCTCCGTACGTGGACTCCATGACCACGTAATCCGCTCGATCAAAGACAGATGGATTGCCGACAAAGGGACTATTCCACTGGCCGATATCCCCGGAGAAGACGATGTTCTGCGACCCGTTCTCGTCTTGGACAACGATCTCAATCATGGCCGAGCCAAGGATGTGGCCAGCATCGTGGAAACAGACCTTGACTTGGTCATTCAGTGGCAGAAATTCTTCATAAGGAACATCCTTCAGAAGGGGAAAACACTTCTTAGCATCTTGGACCGTATACAGAGGTATTTCCGGGTAGAGTCCCTTTCGGCCTTCCTTCTCATGGCTTTTTTTCTTGAAGGCGGCATCTTCTTCCTGCATTCGAGCAGAATCCAGAATCATGATCGGAAACAACTCCTTAGATGCACGCGTCAGCAAGATATCTCCAGCAAACCCTTCCTTGACAAGCTTAGGGATTAGCCCAGAGTGGTCCAGGTGAACATGAGTGAGGAGGAGATAATGGATCTGGTCTGGAGGAACGGGGAAAGCCTCCCAGTTTCTGCTGGAAAAGTCCCGTTCCTGAAACAGCCCGCAGTCGACAAGGATCTTCACTCCGTCCGCGTCCAGAAGATAACTTGATCCCGTCACTTGACGCGTCGCGCCCAAGAATCTTATTTTCATAAACCTTCCTCAATTGACATTTCTCATTTCTACCCTATCAGTTCTTCGTCTCATTACGTGCAGCAGGGTGCGCCTCTTCTCCGGTATTCGTTGAATGCCTCAGTCCGTGCGACCTCTGGTTCCAATGATTTAAATCCTTACATTAACACTACCCTAGAATGGTGTGCTGGAATGGAAGCATATGTCTTCAATATACCGTTTCGAGACAACAGCAAGCTAAAGCATATCATTGACGAGGTCAAGAAAGATGTGAAACTGCAGACATTATGGAGATGTTCAAACGTGATGGCTATTGATCGCCTGGGTTATACCGATCACGGTCCAACCCATGTCAAAATTGTGGCTAATTCTGCATTGAGACTTTTGAGAATCCTAGTTAAGAAGAAGGTTGTGCCCAGCATAGTCAAGCATTACGGCAAGAAAAATGAAGATGCTGAAATGGTTGTGGTGCTTGGCTCTATTTTTCACGATTTAGGCATGACGGTAACAAGAGACGGACACGAGCTATACAGTGCATTGTTAGCTTCGGGGTTCATTGAGAAATTTCTGCAGGGCATTTACTCTGAGGAGGAGCGAACGATCATTCTTTCAGAGGTGTTACATGCGATCGTCTCCCATGAGGAACCGCGCAAGCCCTTGACTTTGGAGGCAGGCATTGTGCGTGTCGCAGATGCTCTGGATATGGAGAAAGGAAGGGCACGAATACCTTTCCAAGCTGGGAAGGTGGATATTCACTCTGTTTCTGCACTTTCAATTGAGAAAGTGCGCATTCAAGAAGGTGATGAGAAACCGGTTACATTGAGTATCACAATGTCCAATCCTGCAGGCATTTTTCAAATCGACAATTTGCTGAGACCTAGAATCGAGAACTCAGGACTTGGAAACTACATTCACGTTGTCGCTGAGATAACTGGAGAAGAAGAACGGAAAATACTAGAAAAATACGAATTCTAAGTCGTGCCCACTCCTAACCAAAATAGGCAAACTAGCCTTGCGTTCAGCTTTTGGACTTGAACCCTTTTAGGTGTGAGTCCCCACCGCGCGCAGAGAAACCAAATATGAGGCTGGCGCGGCTCTGCAAAAATTCAAACAAGGTTTCTTGGGATAAGTGAAGGCGGTTGGCGGACGTGCGGGAAGAAGGGGCATGACGTTTATCGTGGCTCCCAAAAAAATAGAATTGAAAAACGCACAGATCAGCCAAAAAGAAGGCTTTCGAAATTGAAGGATGAGATAGCGGGGAATCAGACTGTTTTTAGCAGGTCATCTTTGATTCTGATATGGACAATGATATTGACAGCAAGTCCTCTAGGAATAATACCTTGGCGGACACTGGCGACACATGAGCCATATTGGTGGCCATGGATACATGGTATTGCCCTCTTGGCGCTTCTGTCAATTACCCTAATTCATCCGTTATTGAAATCTCTCAGTCGATTCGCATCAATTATTGTTGTCATCTTCTTTATGGGGTATGGAGGAGGATGGGATTGGGACTGATTCCTTTCATCCGTTCGAGTGAAATCTGGGCTACATGGATGACTGAAGCTCCGCTGGTGCTGTATGAAATTACGTTGCATCTTCTGAGGCTAACCCCCGCAATGGTAATACTTTCCTTTCTCTTTATAACTCATAGGAAGCGCCAAGATTTCTATTTGGTCAAGGGCGAAATCCATGCATTTGTTGGGCAGTCGCGGTTGGTTAGCACCAAAAAACCTGAACCATGGATTAAGATTGCATTGATATTCGCAACCATTTTCGCAACAGTGACTGTTTTGTTTCTCTTTGGAGCGTATGGAGTTCCCTGGAGGGCATTTGCTCAAAACTGGTTTCTTATACCTGTTGCTCTGCTGGTCGCCACCATGAATGCGTTCAACGAGGAATTTACGCTTCGAGCAGCTCCTCTCGGGGAGCTTGAACCGCTGATTGGCAAATCGACTTCTCTTGTGGCTACAGCAGTGTATTTTGGGCTTGGTCACTACTACGGTGTTCCTAACGGAGTGATAGGTGTTCTTCTATCGGGATTTCTGGGGTGGCTACTTGGAAAGAGCATGTTAGAAACAAGGGGTTTCTTCGTAGCGTGGTTGGTTCATTTCATAACTGACATACCTATCTTTTTGTTTTTCATTGTGGGCGGAATCTGACGTAACCTTTTCGCTGGGGAGGGATGCTTTTGTGAAACGTTTCTTCTGTCAGTCTCGAGTTCCAAAGCCATCCTGTGCGAAGGAACAGGTTTGCCCATTCCCTAGGTCTCCACGCAATTTCGGACGTGTGTTATGTGTGAAAGGACGAAGTCCTGTTCCGCTACTGCTTTGATGATGAGATCTTGGATGGCAGCGTTCATGTTGCCCTGGTAATGGGGCTTCACGATTTTCTCGGCGAACTCCGTGAGCAATGAGGCGGGTACGCTGTGAAACGTCAAATCCACAAGGAGGTCGTCTTGTGTGGCTAAGACGGCTGTTTTCTTTTTCATGGCTGATCACTCGGGGCTCGTGCCTATGGCGCATATTATTAAAAAGGAGGGCGTCGGAACGACCCCTCGGCGCAGTTGAGAGAGATTGGTTAAAGTGAAAAGTGCCTTTCGCTACGGTTTTGGTAAGTAAAAGAATTTTTACTAAAATCGGCTTCACGTAGGGGCTTATTTCTGCCTTCTTCCTATACTGTGTCGGAGGTTAAGAATATGGGAGAAAAACCTGAAGCTTTCAAGAACCTTGAGCAGGACGTTTTCAAGGCGTTAGAGAATCAAAAGAGACGGGACATTCTTCGCCTCATTGGAGAGAAGAAAGGCATTAGCTTTACTGAAGTCTTGAACGCGAGCAAGATCCCGGATAGTCCGACGCTGTCCTACCACCTCAGGGAACTAGCGCCATTCATCGAGCAGAAAGAGGGCAAGTACCAGCTTACGCCAATTGGAAAGGACGCGTATAATCTCTTGCTGAAAACCGCGGCTTACGGCAAAGTTGTCTTGTTCCAGAAAAAACGGTACGGCGCAACATTTGGGAATTTGCTGCTTTGGATAATCGGAATTGCAGCAGGTGTCTATCTTGAAGTGGACCTTACTCTGACTGCCATAATCCTGCCTTTTCTGGCCTTTGTGGCCACGGGAACTACTTATCAACTTTTCGAGGAGGTGAAATAAATGAATGCAAAACGAAAAGACGTGTCACTAGCTGGAGTGGGGTTAGTGTTTGGAACGGCATTCGGCTATCTGATAGGCACCGCCATAGGCAACGTGGGGCTAGGTATCGCCTTGGGCGCAGCTTTTGGACTGTCGTTTGCGCCGGTGTATACTCGAAAAGCAAAGTCGACGTAGCTTGTTTGCGCGCGCGTAAGAGTTGCGGCGGCTCGTAAAGAGGAGGGCAAACCGTACCCCAGTGTAAAATATGGTTATCTCTAAAGTGTAATAAGTGTGGGACTTGAACCCGTTTGGGGCTAGTCCCCACCGGTCCATTCCCAATTAGGGTGTAAACAGACGCTTACTGCTGAAAGTGCTTGGTTCCTGTCGTCTGGGCAGCTTCAAACTCCAACAACACACATCAAGAATAAAAACACATTAAGATCCAAATAGAGGACCCTAGCATCGTTGCACACACGCATGCAACCATTTTTCAACCATGTTCGCTGATTGCTGCTGCTTTTATTAATGCTTACGTCTAAAAGAGCATGTGAGGTTACACAAACATGAGCGGCGAAGCAACCTTGAAGGGTAATGTCAAAGTCGGAGACACAGCTCCAGACTTCACGCTTCCAGACCAAACAGGGTCCATGACGAGCCTAAGGGACTTCATCGGCAGCAAAATCATCGTTCTGTACTTTTACACCAGAGACTTCTCGAGAGGTTGCACAGCTGAAGCGTGTACCTTCAGAGACAGCTACGACGTATTCGTAGAAGCAGGCGCCCAAGTAATAGGGCTAAGCTCACAATCCGTCGATTCTCACAACAGATTCGCCATACTGAACAAACTCCCATTCATCCTGTTAAGCGACAAGGGCGGAAAAGTCAGAGAACTCTATGGCGTACCCTCAAGTTTTGGTCTTCTTCCCGGCAGAGTAACCTACATCATTGACAAAAAAGGAATTGTCAGACACGTGTTCTCTTCGCAGCTTAACGCTACAAAACACGTGGAAGAAGCCCTCAGAATAGTGAAAGAGATTAGCAAAGAATAATGCAACTCAGTTGAAGGCTTGACTGGATCGCTAGCTTATCTGTCTTGCCTTAGGAAAACGCTTCAGAAGTCCTTTAATGAATCTGTCTTCAAAACTCAGAGCTTCCATCATGTCCGTGACCTCCTCAACAACCTCTTCCTTCGTGTACTTAGCCAATTTCCCAGTGACCTCGTCGAGTGCGATTCCGCAAGAATACACGTGGATTCCATCTTCGCTGGATGAGACAACAACGTGCAGTCCAGACCGTTGAGCCGCTTTAACGTATTCGCTAATACTGAATGGAAACAACAACGTTCTCAATACCAGTGGGATCAACGCACGTTCGCTTGCAAAGATCGTTGTTTTTCCGTCACGAGCGGATTCCTCTTTCTCTATCTTCAGCCTCATTTCTTTCAATACTTCATTGCAGAAACTGATGACCTCATCAACAGGCGTGTCTTTTATTAAGACTTCTTTCTCTAAGCAAACAGCAGCGTGAACCATTCAACCTGCACCTGAAGCTATAGTCTATTGTTTCTCCTTTTTATTGTTTCTTTGAAGGCGCGCGCCAAAGCTCTGAGAATCATGAAATTCGTCTTCAGCGCAACGTTCGGAATCCCTTCTCTGTCGACCGTTGATATGACGACGACTGGCCTTGCAATCAGCCGCATTTCTCTTTTCCAATTTGGAAGTTGAGAAGGTGACAATCCTTTAAGCGCAAGCAGCGAGACTTTCATTGCGTTCACAGCACCCAGTGCCTATTTCATTTTGCCTTTCGGGATCGTGATGGAAAAGCGGCACTGGGGGTCTCCCTTTAGCACGCTTTCAAGTAGCTCGATCTCAACTGGCTCGCCGAATATCACGTCGAATCGGATCTTCTCGTATCCGGCGCTGCAGTAGCAGAATGTCGACGAGATGTTGGGCTTGCCGTCGCGCACAGCTGTCCTCGCGAGCTGGCAGTGGCAGGCGTAGAACCTCTTCATTCTGGGGTCCTTCTCCTTCAGATACTGCTCCGGCGCGTACGGGAATTTAAGGGCATATATCTTGTTGCCCCGCCTGACTCCAAGGTTGACCTCTGGGTTGTTCTTGACGAACTCGAGAACCGCGGGCGTGATTTCCTGCTCGTACCATAAGCGCCCCTCTTTCATGTACCCAGCCAGTTCCTCCACGAACCTTTTGTGCTCGTCTGCAAGGAACTCGTCGATGCTCTTTGCCTTCTCGAACCTTTCCTTCATCTCTTTGAAAGCCTCAACTGGCACCTTGTGGTAGTTCCATGTTAGGACCTCTCTGCATGTTTCAATCGGAAGCTCCGCCTCCATCCTTTCCACAATCTTCTGTGTTAGCGGCGGATAATCTTCCTGAGGAGAACCCAACGGAGGCATTTTGATACCTTTGAAAACCCTTTTTCGCACATCCTCTCCTGCAACGGCTGCAAGCCTCTCGCCTATGCCCGGCAGCACATCTGCAGCTCCGACGAGCGATACTAGGTAGATGAAGAGATCGTTCTTTTTGGCGAAGCCGCAGTAGCGAGCGAGAGCGATCAGCCTGTCCATGGAGTTCTTGCCCTCTTCCATCAACAGTGCCACATATCGCTTAAGCAGGTCCACTGTGACAGAATCGAGTGATGCCCCCTTTGCCTCAAGATGCTGTTCGAACTCTCTCACGGTACCCAGGCAGAAGTCAACCTGTTCCCGGTTCAGTCCGCGTTGCTGCAGGCGCTTCACGAATCCGTCTTCGTTTCGCATGATCATTCGTCTCCGGATGGACTCCAATTCAATACATTGAAGGTTACTGTGAACGCAATCACTCGATTCTATTTCAGCTTTTGCAGCGTAGCAGCATCATCTTAGAGGTCTATTCGGCACTTGCACTGATTGTCGCCTCTGATGATCGTTTCCTCCATGACCACGCCAACAGCTCTGCCCAATGCTCCCTCAAGAAGCGCCTTTGGCCGTCCCCGCGAGCAGTTGCAGTATGTTGCCGAAAGCTTGCCCTAAGGGAGCTTGTTCACCTGCGTGCAGTAGCCTTTTGGATAGATCAACAAGACGTTTCCCTGTTGTCTGTGAAGATGCGAGTTAGCTTTTTGCGAGGTTCTCAAGGAAATCGCCGATGTTCCTAGATTTCCGATAGAGATCCTTTGCCTTCTTTCTCCCATGGGAAAACACGGTCTGCCTGCCACGGATCAAGGTTGCGCCAGCAACGGCCCGCGCTAGAGCATAAATTCAGGCTTGAGACGTGGCAGTTCGGGAGTTACCGTCCTAGACTGTAATTTATACAGGAATTTCCGCTTTTTCTGGATTGCGGGTCGCTGGGATTTGAACCCGATCCCAAGTGGCGGCGTCTCCGGCACCTTCTCCCTTTCTCTGGCATTTGTTCTCGATTCCGTAGATACTCCCCTAACCTTTGGTTCTGAGCTTATGTTCTCCGCTGAGTTGGCAAACTAATGATATGAATTGTCACGACAATCGCTATTGCGAAAAGAACTATCTGCACAAAATAGTTATTCGCTACATAGAACGTTGAAAAGCAGATTGTTATCCATAATAGGAATAAGGTGAAGATTTTGCCAGTTTGCGAGATTCCCTTTCCCTCTTTGTAGTTCCTTATGTAGTTTCCAAACAACTTGTTGCTAAGCAGCCAGCGATGCATCCGTTCAGAGCCTTTGTAGTAGCATGCAGCCGAGAGCAAGAGAAACGGAGTAGTGGGCAAGATGGGCAGAAACACACCTGCCGTTCCCAGTCCCAGACAGATAGTCCCGCAAAACACGAACAGCCCTTTCCTGAGACTGCTTGGTCTACGTACACTGCTAGGTTGATTCATAGAATCAGATTATGCTTCTTGGCTTGTTTAGCTTTGCCGTTGCTTGCGCCAATAGCGTACTAGCGCGATCCATGACGATTCGTCTGGTAGTCTGGTATGTGCGATTCTGTGAGCTTCGTCAATGATTCACTTCTTCGTCCTTTTCTTTGAATCTTCTGCGGAGGAAGTCTATATTCCAAGAGAATGCCGTGGTCCTCCAATTCCTGAAAATGGGTGAAAGGCTGTCTATCGAGATCTCCTTGTTGCTGTCGGCGTTCTTCTCAATGAGTTCTTCCAGTTCTTTGACGTAGAGAATTTGATCCAGTACGTCCTCTCTTGTGGCTAGATTTCCATGGCCGGGAACAAAAGTCACAATTTGATGCTTCAAGATTTCCTCAAGAGCCATAATCAGTCTATCTGGGTCGCCTGAACCAATCCATGGATGAGTGTGGGAAAAGAGGAGGTCTCCCATGAAACACACTCTGAGTTCTGGAAGCCATGCTATGATATCTTCCTCAGAATGTGCCTGGGGATAGACTCTCAGACGCATCATGGCTCTTCCAGAAAACATCATGGAGTCACTGAACACAATGTCAGGGGTTCTCAAAGTAGCATCGGGCTTCATCAAAGCTCTTGCGAATAGAAGTTCATTTTCATAGTCGAGCAATTTCCTCGGATTTTTTTCGCTTCTTGTTTTTTCTGCCAATTCTTTTGTTCTTTTTGAGTATCTCTCTCTCAGTGAGGTCCAATCCTTTCTTGCTTCGTTTTCCAACAGTTCTTTGATTTTGTACGAACTGAGCACTCTGGTTTCTTTCGAAAACATACTATTGCCAATGACATGGTCGCTGTGAGAATGACTGTTGATAACAAAGGATGGTTCCTTTCCTGTGAGTTTTATAGATGCCAGCCTCAGGTCGCGGGCGGCGTCAACATCAAGGAACGAGTCGAAGACTACGACAAAATCGCCCAGATCGACTATTCCAGCGTTACTTCCGGCTTGATGCTTCTCATTCTCTATAGCTGCGAATACACCCTCACATAGCTTGAAGAGATCAAAATACTCAGTTCCATAGAGTTTGTCTCCGATCATCGTCTTGTTTTCCCGAGTTTCATCAACTGCGTTGATAGAGCATATAAGCATAGTGTTCCGTATGATCAGTCTGCGAGGAAACTTGATCTCTAGGCGGGTAGCATGATAAAGCAAGATCTACGGTGTTTCACACCTTTTTTCAATGCGATTCGCGCGCGATAGAACAGGACTATTCGAAGTTTTACGCCTTTCTTTGGCTCGTTTCTATAGAACGATTGCTCCAGAATGTTCGAGCAGGATTCTTATTCCGATCGATATTAAGATGATTCCGCCTAGGATCTCGATCTTGTTCTCGAAGAGGTGCCCAAGCTTGTTGCCGAACGTAACGCCGAGAAATGATAACAGGAAGGTCACTGATCCGATTGCGATTATGGGAGTAATGATTGAAATCTGCAGAAACGCAAAGCTTAAGCCAACAGCCAAGGCGTCAATGCTTGTAGCAACAGATAATATCAGCAGAACGTAGGCTGTGAGCAGTTTTGGCTTTCTTTCACCTGGGTCCCTAACGATTGCGTCATAGATCATCTTCCCTCCTACAAAACTCAGAAGACCGAAAGCCACCCAGTGATCAAAACCAGAAATGAAGAAGCTCACACTCATTCCTGCTGTCCATCCCAGCACGGGCATCAAAGCCTGAAAAGATCCGAAAGACAGGGCCA
>Ga0315296_10002414_pt1 | contig 15989 bp, 11 predicted proteins | sample YL17G14_18_MG_FD_203921 | JGI IMG/M metagenome (GOLD analysis project Ga0315296, IMG submission 203921) | Sediment microbial communities from Yellowstone Lake, YNP, Wyoming, USA - YL17G14_18 | ecosystem: Environmental > Aquatic > Freshwater > Lake > Sediment | place: USA: Wyoming | collected... | reverse complement strand
CGGGTGTAGGCAAAGACGTCCACGCCAACCCCACAGAAGTCTGGCTGGTACTGCGCCATGCGGTCCAGGAAGGAGGATCGGCTATCGCGAAGGAGAACTAGCAGGTCAGCGTCGCTGCCGGGCACCGCATCGCCGCGCGCCAGCGAGCCGAAGAGCCAAACCTCTTCGATCTCGGTGTGCTTATGGGCCAGGCGTTCTACCGCCTTCTTCAGATCTCTCCTCACCTGGTCCAGGTTCAGCCAGTAGACGCTCGCAGAAGGCGAGGATGAGCTCTGTATGGCTGATGGCGCGTTCTGCCTCGGCCCTGGTGTAGTAGTCATAGGGTGCTCCCTGTGGGAAGGAGTTCGGGTACCTGGGCGGTACGTAGTGCCTGTCGAGATCTTTCCCCGCGTCCACCAGGGATTGGTCTGCTTGCCAGGGCGCCGGCAACTGCTGCAATAGCGCCGCTACAGAGTGGCCCCAGGCGGTGCGGTTGATACGCAGGAAGAGCGCTTTGACGGCCTTCTCCGCGCTCTGCTGGGCAGCGAAACACGCCCATTCGTGGTAGCCACCGTCCAGGGCCTGCCTGGCGTGATCCAGATCTCGCTGCGCCTGGCGAAACCAATCTTCGTATCGCGGGGCCATGCATGCGCTCCTGTGTGCTCTGAGAAGTCGCTGCCTGATCGGCTGGAAATCGAAGGCATGCTGATGCCGGCGAGCTGTGAGATTCCGGCCGGCCAATGGACCACCGGCGCAGATATCGGCCGCTGAGGCCGTCCAGCCGCGACGGACTTTACCCGTCCGACATTCGGGTCAGAAATGCCCAACTTCTTGTTCGGCAGTCTTGGCTCGCCAAGGCGATGAGCATCACAGTGAACTATAGCAGAGCGTGTAGAGATGCGCAACGACCAGGAGGGGGGCGAAGCGGCCACCTCTGCGTAGGCCTTGGGTTTGAAGCAGTGCACCACGCCGGGGCGGAAGGCCAGCGCTTCCGTGGCCAGGCGGCGTGCCAGCAACAGGTGGAAGACACCCGGAGAGGGAGGGGGAAGCGCAAGATGGGAAATCACCACCCCGTCGGCTTCTGCCTGCTGGCCCGAGTCCTGGGGGCTATCCCAGGGGGGCAGCACGACCTTGATCTGGTGCTCTCGTTCGGCCAGCGCCCCGGCCAGGGGGACAAGCCTGGCGCGACTGGTGCCCTTCTGGCGCAGGCCAAAAGGGCCAATCATGCTGATCCTCAGTGTCCGTCTCCCATGTGTGTCGTCCAACCGCTCCTGCCAGGGCGTCCTGCAACTGGATACCCAATTATATGGGGACCAAGTATTGGCGTCAAGCGCCCGCCCGGGGCGCATCATCTGCTGATGTCACGCATTACACTTGATGTGGTGGCCTATAGCTGCTACAATGCTTTGGCGAGAGGCCCTTGGCCGCGTGGCGGGGGATGTGGCGGATGCGCGCCAATCGCAGGGCGATTGCCGTGCTGCAAGAGGAGAGGCACAGTGCGTGCGACCGAATGGCCCGACCGTGTTCTGGACAACTGGGTTGGACTGCTTGTAGATACCGTGTCCGTGTTGATATCATTGTCGGCGGCGACCGCCATCCGATTCGGTACGCTGGGCGTCACGCAGTATCTGGCGCCGCTCTGGCCCGCTGTTGTCCTCCTGCTTGGCGTCAGACTGGGATTCCTCCAAGCTCTCGGACTGCATAACGCCCCCTCGACTGTCTTCGGGCGCCGGCGGGTTATCTCACTTGTCGCCGCGGTTGCCCTGAGTTCCCTCATTACGGGCTTGCTGATTCTTGGTCTTACGGCGCCATTTGGCCGCGCTGGCTGGTTTCCTTTCAGTCTCCTGCTGCTTGAACTACCGCTGGGCGTCATCTGCGGTGCGGCGGTGCGGCTTGGCTGGCGCATCTGGGAGCAAAGCATAGTCCCGAAGTGGGCCCGCGAGCTAGAGGTCTTGCGATCGCGCGCCGGTACTATCCTCAGCGGGCTGTTTATCGCCCTGGCAGTGGTGGTGCTGTGGCAGGCGGTCGGACTCGCGGCGGCACTGCTGCCTGGGACCTGGGAATCGGTGTTGGCCGGCTTCCGGGTCTCAATCCTCTCTGCGGTGCTCTTCCTGGTGCCTGGTTATGCCTTACTGGCGCTGGCACGCCCTCGTATGGATCTGGGGCCTCTGGAGGGGCTCATCGTTTCCGCAGGACTGAGCGTAGCGGTTGTTCCTTTGCTACTCTACTTCTGCAGCCTGGCGGGCATTCAACTGAACAGCTTCTCGGTAGGCGCCATCTTCATTCTTCTGGGCGCGTTGGCTCTCTGGCGGTCGCTGCCGCAGATGAGACGCATGGTAGGCAACCCCAGGCTCCGGTGGGCGCGACGAGAGTGGCGTGTACGGCTGGGCGAGGTTCGATCGCTCTGGACGGGGGGAATCACCGAAGGCCAGGCGTTCTACACGGCCCTGGCGCTGGTGTTCCTGATGGCCTTTTTGGTGCGCTTCTACGTGGTCAAAGACCTGATCGTTCCTCCGGGAAGCGATTCGGTCCATCACACGATGATCACCCAGCTCCTGGTGGACAATGGGGGTCTTTTCAGTTCGTGGGAGCCCTACGCTCCGCTCATCACTTTCACTTACCATTTCGGCTTCCATTCTCTGGCAGCCTTTTATCACTGGCTCACCGGCGTCACGGTCATCAAATCGGTCATCCTCACTGGTCAGATTATCAACTTCCTCTCTGTTCCTTTGGTGTATGTACTGACGGTAAGGCTCACAAAGAGCCGCTGGGCTGGTCTCTTCGCGGCCGTGATTCCTGGTTTTCTTTGTCTGATGCCCATGTACTATGTGAATTGGGGCCGATATACTCAGTTGGCCGGGCAGACGGTCCTACCGGTGGCCATAGTATTCACCCTGCAAGCCCTCTTTGGAAAGGAAAATGACCAGAGGGTCATGGCGATCACTGCCGTTGCTCTGGCAGGACTTGTGCTGACGCACTATCGCGTTGCCTTGATGTATGTCTGCTTCCTGATACCGGTGGTCCTGTACGCCACCTACGAGAACCGCCGACGGGGTAGGGATCTGTTAAGGACATGGCTCAAAGTAGGAGGGATTGCGACGGTCACGCTCGTGTTGGTCACGCCTTGGCTTTGCAGTACACTGAGCGGCACGCTGGATGAGGGGCTGGCTGCGACGGTAGATGGTACAATGAGTCTGTCTAGGGCCCGGTGGCTTGCGGAGTATACCGCCATCTCTACCTTCTCTCCAACGGGGGACATCTTTTTCTTCTTGCCCGGCTACCTATGGGTGGCATCTACGCTGGGCGCAGTATGGGGAATCTCGCAGAGGAGGACAAGCATCCTCATAACACCCATGTGGGTAGGAGCGCTTGTCCTGCTTGCCAACCCTCATGTGCTGGGCCTCCCAGGGACGGGACTAGTTAACAACGCAACCATGCTCATGGCTTTCTACATGCCCGCTGCAATCCTTGCAGGCTTCCTCCTGGGGCGACTGATTGAGGTGGCGAAACCGAAAGTGCCTCGCATCGGGCGCGTTGCTGCGCTTGTTGCGCTCCTAGTCGTGGTCCTAACCTACGGCGACATGCTGTCCATCGTGGTGCCCGAAAGCATCTATGTCACCGATGCAGACGAACGCGCCATGGGCTGGATAAGAGCAAACACCGACACGGGCGCAAAATTCCTCGCCAGCCCGGGCTTCTTCCTGGATATACTCGTGGGCAGCGACGCTGGCTGGTGGATTCCACTGCTCGCCGAGCGTCAGGCTACTGTTCCACCCATGACCTACACGACCGAGGGCTCGCTCGAGCCGGATTATGCCATCGAAATCCTCGAATTCAATAGGACTGTACACAATTCCGTCCTTGATGATATGGAAACAGTGCGCCTTCTGAGGGAGAATGGGGTGAGCCATGTGTATATTGGAGAAAAAGGCGGCAACTTGCAGGTTCAGTCCCTTGCCAACAGTCCGTGCTACGAACTGGTCTATCACGAGGATGGCGTGTGGATATTCCATCTGCTCGGTGTCTGTCACCGGTGATCGTTGCGGCCTAGGCAAAGTGCCTCCGCAATCCGAGGATCGCGGCGCGACGGCGCCACGAGCCAGCGGTGTTCTAGCGCGTCTGTATGCGCAAGGACCCTGATTGAGTGTGCTCGGAGTGGGGCCAATGGCAAGTCCTTCGAGTCGCCGTAGGTGGCAGAGGGAGTTGACGGCTTCGCGAACCTCCCCTATATTGCAGCAGGCAGGTTGTTCGGTCGCTCCAACTCTGTTGCGAGCTCGCACTTCGAATCTCCCGGAGGATCGGTTTGTGGACGTTCCTGAGAGGGCCATGAAGTGGCGTGGTGATCGGCGGGCCAGGGGAGCGTTGGTTGCGCTGCTGGTCTTGGCTTTTCTGCTCAGGATCTGGGGTCTGACCTACGGACTTCCGTTCGTCGACGAGTTTACGACCGATAACGAGATGTTGGTGCCTCTCGCCGTCCACATAACGATAAGAGATCCAAGCCCCCATCACTTCGGGTTTCCTGGATCCACCTTCATCTACCCGCTCGCTTCCATGTTTCACCTGGAGAACTGGTTGGCCCGATTGCGCGGGGGAACGGCTCTGTACGTGGAGCAAGCTTTTGCGCTAAACCCCACGCCCTTCTACGCCACAGGCCGGCTGCTCGCCGCATCGGCTGCGACACTGGCGGTGCTGGTTGTGTACCTCATCGGGAGAGATATGAGTTGCACGCGGGCAGGGCTTGTTGCTGCCGGACTTCTGGCCCTTTCTCCCCTCGACGTCTTCGTGTCTCACATGGCTCGCCCCGATACGTTGGTGGCGCTCTTGACGAGCTTGTCTCTGCTGTTCTGCTTGAAGATCCTTAAGCAGCCTAGGTGGGAATACTACGCAGCCGCCGGTGCGTCCGCTGGGTTGGCCACGTCCAGCAAGTACTACGGCGTGCTTGTGATAGCTTGTCTGCCGCTTGCGCACATGCTCGGGGCGCTTCGAGGGAGAGCGGAGGGCGAGCGGGGGAATGAGGCACGGGCACTGCTGAAGCTTGGGTTGGGTCTGACCTTCGTCGCTGTCGCCTTCGCCGCCAGCAGTCCGTTCGCCATTTGGGAGTATCGCACGACTTGGGCAGGAATTGGGGAGGTAGCACAGACGGAACACCTGAGCGCCGACGGGCTATCGCCATTGGGGAATCTGCGATGGTACGTCGCCCAGGCTGCGCCAGCAGCTATGGGTTGGGCGGCCGCGGCCCTGGTGCCAGTGGGGATATGGCAGGCTGTGAGGCGCAGGGCTCTGCCGGTGGCCGTGGTGGCTGCGTTTGTGGTGGTGTACCTCGCGGGTATTAGCATGCTGGGATTGCATTGGGACAGATGGCTGCTACCTGCGGTCCCCGCGTTGGCTGTAGCATCGGCCTTGGGGCTGGAGCAGCTGCTGGAGTGGATGGGGCGAGCGGTGCGGCCTGGGTCCACGAGGGTGTTTTGCAGCTCGCTCCTTCTGGTACTGGTGGCGTGGCAGCCCGCGTCGAAGGCCATCGTGGAGAATATCAACAGAAGTCTGCCTGACACTCGCATCCAGGCCCGGGAGTGGATTCAGGCTAACCTCCCTGCCGGTTCCGAAGTGGCAGCCGATGCCTACTCCGCGCCGTTGGATGCCGACCGCTTCAGGCTGATGAAGACCTTCAGCCTGAGCTATGAGTCGCTGGAGTTCTATCAGGAGCAGGGGATCGAGTATCTGGTGACGAGCGGCGCGATGTACGAGCGGTTTCTAGCTGAGGCCGAGCGGTATGAAGCCAACCTAGACTTCTACGAGCGGCTGAAGCGTGAGGGGAGTCTGATATACCAGGTGGCACCGGTCCGCTGGCGGACGGCGGGTCCGACTGTGTCAGTCTATCGGGTCCAGGTCGGTGGCGCCTAGAGATAGGATGGTGGTGACCCAGATGAAGGCAGTCATCCAAATCCCTTGCTACAACGAAGAGGAGACTCTGCCGATTACCTTGAAGGAGCTGCCGCAGCAGTTGCCCGGGGTGGATACGGTGGAGTACTTGGTTGTAGACGATGGCAGTACCGATGGCACGGCAGAGATGGCCCAAACGCTCGGAGTGCACCACCTGGTGCGGCTGAAACAGCATCGAGGGCTGGCCCATGCTTTCGCGGCCGGGCTGGAGGCGGCACTGGCGGCTGGAGCTGACATCATCGTCAATACCGATGCCGACAATCAATACCGAGGGGAGGATATCGCGAGACTGATCGAGCCGATTCTCGAACAACGCGCTGACATCGTGGTCGGGGATCGTGAGGTCGCGCGGCTGGTGCATTTCTCACCCCTCAAGCGAGTGTTGCAGCGTTGGGGGAGTTGGGTTGTAGGACGAGCAGCCGGAATGCCCATTCCAGACGCCACGAGTGGTTTCCGCGCCTTCAGTCGCGAGGCAGCACTGCGCCTGACGGTGGTCAGCGACTACACTCACACCCTGGAGACCCTTGTCCAGGCTGGGGCGCGTGGCATGGCGGTCGTCTATACTCCAGTGACTACCAATCCCCATGCTCGCCCGTCGCGTTTGATCCGAAGCATGCCATCATTTGTGACGCTTTCCGCTGTGAGCATCTTGCGCTTCTACACCATGTATCGCCCCCTGCGTGTCTTTCTTGCAGTAGGAGGGGTGGGGATGGCCGGAGGTGGGCTACTCGGCTTGCGATTTCTCTACCTCCTTTGGTATGGAGAGGGTGCGGCCGGCCATGTCCAATCGCTCATCCTGGCAGCGATCCTGATCATCATCGGTTTTCAAGTTTCTCTGATAGGCTTGATCGCGGATCTGGTGCGAGTGAATCGCCAGATGGTCGAGGAAGCCCTGTACAGAGTGCGGCGCGCTGATCTGCAGTCGGACCAGGAAAACAAGCGTAGCAGTCATGGAGGGCAGTAAGGGCTGCATCGAGCTGGCAACCAGCAGGCCAGAAGAGAACTGAAGCGGCGGCGAGGCAATTGGATCATTGGATACTTTCTGACTTCGCTCAGCAAGCCCGCGTGACATAGGAAAATGATTCTATTCATTACTCGGAAATACCCTCCATCGGTGGGAGGAATGCAGAAGCTCAGCTACTATCTAACAACTAGCGTCGCGAGTCACGTACCTGCACACATCATCAAGTGGGGCAGGTCGCAAGGATGGCTGCCTGTTTTTGCTCTGTCCGCGCTTGTTCGCGCCCTGCTGCTCTTGAGAACACAAGCAGTGGACCTGATCCACATCAGCGATGCCGTGCTGACCCCGCTCGGACTCCTCTTGCGCGCGGTTGGCAGGCGGCCGGTGGTGGCGAATGTTCATGGGCGCGACGTCACATATCCGAACCGCTTCTACCAAGGGATGCTTTGCCTGTGGCTCAAGCGACTCGATTTTGTGGTCTGTAATAGCGAGCACACCCGTAAGGAGTGCCTGGCTCGTGGCGTTGAGCCGGGCCGTGCTGGGGTAATACCTGTCGGCGTAGACACTGACAAGTTCAGTCCGTGTCTCGAGGACGCTGAGGAGACGTTCTGGATGAGGAAATGGGGGTTGGAGTCCGGCCCAAAGCAAATCATGCTCACCGTAGGGCGGTTGGTGCGACGCAAAGGCGTATCTTTCTTTGTATCTCAGGTGTTGCCCAAACTAGCGAATCGCCGGAATGATTGGATCTACCTAATAGCAGGAGACGGCCCGGAGCGCCAGCGCATCGAGGCAGCAGTAGCCCAGAGCGAGCTAGAAAAGGTGGTTCGGGTACTGGGCCAGGTCTCCGATGATGAGCTTCGTGCGGCTTATGCACTGGCCGACCTATTTGTGATGCCCAACATACGAGTTGAAGGGGATTGTGAAGGCTTCGGCCTGGTTACGCTGGAGGCCAGAGCTGCCGGCCTGCCTGTCGTGGCCTCCTCCCTGGAGGGGATCATCGATTCCTTCCTCTCAGCGGACGACAGCATCTTGGTGCCACCCGGTGATGCAGAGGCGTTCGCAGAGGCCATTGATTGTCTGCTGCAGCCTGACTTGCTGACGCTGGATGCTCGTTCGGGTCGGCGTGCCCGAGTCAAGTCTCGTTACGACTGGACACATGTAGTTGAGAGATATCTGGCCGTGTTTCGGGATGTTCAGGCCCACTACGATTCCATCAAGGTCAGTCATAACCCGTGATCAGAGCTGCAACAGATGTGCCTAGATTCTCACCTCTCAGCACCCTGGACCTCAGCTCCGCGTGGCCACTCCAATCTACAACGTGGCGCTGGTCCGGGGCGTACGCGCAGCTCTCTGCGTAGATGGTGGCACCTATCAACCAGGGTTGTCCATCTCCACATCTGCAGAGGCCACATGATCGTGCTATGGAGGATCACCGACAGTCCATGAGGGTCCTGTTCGATGCACTAGGCTTGCCTACGCACGGGGGCGCAAAGTCCTCAGCATTGGGCTGGATTCGGAGCATGGCGAAGCAAGCAGCCAATCACCAATTCGTAGTGGCCTTAAGCCGTTATGAGCCAGCACTAGAAGGCCAATCGAACCTGGAACAGTTGGTCGCCCCTGTATCAGGGAGGTTTTCGGTTCGCATCTGGGGTCAGGCGCGACTGCCCCAGATTGTTCGGGCGCGCAGAATGGATCTGGCACACTTCACGAAGAATCATGGCTGTTTCCTTATGCCTTGTCCCAGCGTCCTCACAATCAACGACCTGAATCGCTTACATTATCCAGCGATGTTTTCACGAATCGATGTGGCTTACTGGAGGACAGTTCAAAAGGCGCTACTCAGACAGGTAAGCCAGATAATTGCCATCTCCGAGAACACAAAGCAAGACCTGATGGATTTCTACGACTTGCCGTCCGGGAAAATCCATGTAGTCTATCCAGGAATTTCCCCTCGATTCCGGCCTTGGGAAGGGATAACAGAGGCAATGCTCGAAGTCTATCACAAGTACGGAATCCATCCCCCATATGTTTTGAGTGTTGGTGGCATGGCAATGCACAAGAACGTCTACACGGCACTGCGCGCGTTCAGCGCGCTGCTTGACCATGGTTACCTGACTGATTATATGTTTGTAGTTGCAGGCGGCCGCTTTCACACCCATAACGATCAGCGCCTAGTCGATCTAGTCAGCCGACACAATGAGAGGCGGATATGGCTTGCTGGGGAAATCTCCGATGAAGATCTTCCTTTCATCTACGCCGGGGCTTCCCTGTTCGTGTATCCATCGCTTTACGAGGGATTCGGGATCGCCCCCTTGGAAGCCATGGCCTGTGGCGTGCCGGTGCTCTCCAGCCGAGCGGGTTCCCTGCCCGAGGTACTGGCGGATGCGGCGTGGATGGTGGATGATGCTACGGATGTCGACGCTTTCGCAGAGGCCATGCTGAAACTCCTAAGCGACCGCCGCACCTGGAACCGGTTCAAGGAGCGTGGACTGAAACGAGCGAGTCACTTCTCGTGGTCTGACACAGCGCAGCGAACCCTGGAGCTCTACCATCGTGTAGTTCAGAGTCAAAGGGACACTTTGCTGGGACGAGGCTAACATCGCGGTCGATGAAGTTCTTACTGATTAACCCCATTATCGGGGCAAGAAAACGACTGCCAGCCTACTTCCCTTTGGGTTTGGGCTATATTGCCCAGAGCTTGCTGGATGAGGGACACGCGGTAGAGGTTCTGGACATCAATGCCCACCGCTGGTCCCCAGATGACGTGGAGGAACGCGTGAGACGCGCCGAGTTTGATGCTGCTGGTATTACCGGCATGGTGACAGAATTCGCCTCGGTCCGCTGGCTCAGCGATCTGATCAAGGAGGTCAAACCCACTGCAAAGGTCGTACTGGGGGGTGGTCTGCCCACCGCTTTCCCACGACTGCTACTGGAAAGGACTCGTGCTGATATCGCCGTCGTCGGGGAAGGCGAAGCAACCATTACGGAAGTTGCGAAGAGTCTCGCACAGGGCACAGCGCTCAGCAGCGTAACAGGCATCTGGTATCGAGACGGTGGCCAACTGCGCGCTACGGGGCCGAGAGAGCTCATCGAAGATCTGGACGGCCTACCCTTCCCGGCGCGTCATCTCTTCCCCATGGAACAGTACATCAAGAACCCAGTACCTTATCTACGCATGTTCAATCCGCAGGTGGTGTCAACCAACATCGTCAGCAGCAGAGGATGTCCTTACAAGTGCGCCTACTGCTTTCACGGCCTCTGGGGCCACCGTTTCCGTGGTCGCTCGGCTGACAATATCGTTGCCGAGATGAAGCATCTACGCGACAAGTATGGCATCAACGGTGTATTCTTCATGGATGACACATTTGTGCTGGACAGGAAACGTTTGCTGGACATATGCGACGAATTGGTTGGGGAAAACCTAGGAATCATGTGGGCGGCTAATGGTCGAGTGAACCTGATGGATCGACACACGCTGCAAAGGATGAGAGCGGCGGGTTGCCGGGTAGTTGCGTACGGCATCGAATCGGGAAGTCAGAAGATGCTCGACGAGATGCGTAAGGGCGTCACTGTGGATCAGGCGCGCGAGGCGGTGTTGGATACTTGGCGGGCAGGAATTCTTCCCGTTGGGTATCTGATGATCGGTATGTTCGGCGAGACACCCGGGACGGTCACAGAAACGGTCCGCTTCTGTAACCAGACTGGGCTAATCTCCAAGTTTGCTTTTGCCACTCCGTTTCCTGGTACCGAACTATATGCCAGGGCGGTGGACTCTGGCAGAATCACGCCAGATGGCAGTCAGCGCCTTCTAGAAAGTTGGGATGAGTGGACAGATAGAATCCTGGTGAACCTCACCGACCTCCCAGATCACGATCTGCGGCTGCTCAAGAGAAATGCAGAAAGAAGAATCCTTCTAGGAAACTGCTGGTCGAAACTGTTTCGTTATGTGCACCTTCTCGGAATACGGGGCACAGTAAGGGAGTCGGCATTGTTCCTAATGAAAGCATTGAGGCTTGGGCACTACACCTGATGTCAAGCCTGGCGGTAGAGATGGCTCTCATGAGCGAGATTCACGATACTCAGTCCCTAGTCCACAATACCCGACAAGGTGACGGGGGCAATCATGACAGAACCGGTACGTCCGTGCCAAGGGTTGCACCTCGCCGAACACCCTGATGATCGCCCGTCCACCTCCTCTAACTCATACACCGACAGTTACTACCTGACCGCTTGCGAAGGGTACGACCAGCTTGACCTCGGCTCGGATCGGGATACGACTTCCCCCAGACTCATAGCCGCTCTCGAGTTGGTCAAACCCGAACCAGGGGACCGGATCCTAGATGTTGGATGTGGACGCGGTGAAACCATCCTATACTGTGCGCGCCACGGAGCGGACGCGTACGGGCTAGACTATTCCGCCGCTGCTTTGCAGATCGTACAGAAGCGACTATCGACCACACCCCATGCGCTACATGCACGCATTCACATCGCGCGAGGTGACGCCAAGCGGTTACCGTTCAAGGATGGTTCTTTCGACAAGGTGCTGATGCTTGATTTGGTGGAGCATCTCCATCCCTGGGAACTGGAAAAGGCGCTAGCGGAGGCGCGGCGGCTGCTGATAGCTGGAGGGCAACTGATCATTCATACGGCACCCAATCGCTGGTACTACCTGCTTGGATACCCGCTGTACCGCCTGTACCAATGGTCACGTGGTAGGCGTTTACCGCCTGATCCCAGAAGCCGATTCCCGTTCCATTATCTACACGTCAATGAGCAGGACATCCTCGGACTACGTCGGTCTCTGCAGCAGGCTGGCTTCGAAGCGACGGTTTGGCTGGAGAACCTCGCAAGTCCTGTCGTGGAGGAACCGTCACCAGTGCTTGGCCCGCTAGTGAGACTCCTCGTAAGGTTTCTGTTGCAGAGCTACCCTTTCAGGTGGGTGTTCCGAAACGACATATTTGGACTGGCATGTAAGCGAGAGTAGGCAAAGGGCCCTACAAGTGTTTAGAGTCGTTGAGTGATGACAAGAAGGTGATACGACCTTGAGAGAGCTGTTAACTCGGCTAGGCACATCAATCCTGCTCCTGTCAGCGATGGCAACTGTGGCAGTATCAGTGGCGTGCCGTGGGAAGATGCCTTCTTCGTCCGGGCCGTTCCCTGCGCCATCCGGGGGACCAACCTCACCGCTCGGTACGTCCCTGCCGCCGGGTCCTCCCACCTCCACTCTGCAAGGTAAGATATTGTTGTTGCTCAGACCAGCGGATTCGAACACTCGACCGACTCTAGAGATTAGCGGACCAGATGGAAAGGGTCGACAACTGTTGGCAGAGATGTCCATGGACCCTGGTCCGGTGGCAGTAGGACCAGATGCGGAATACGTGGCCTTTGTCACCTCTGCTGGGGCAAGCGACGGCTCGCTTGTCGTATGGGATGTCGAAAGGGCAACAATGTCGCAAGTATCGGTGCCCGCGGAAGTGAGCAAGAGCTTCCGCGACGCGTTGCCAGTGCGCTACCTGGCCTGGTCGCCCGACGGCGGCAGTCTTGCCGCCGCAATGAATCGGGATTTGTATGTGCTCGAGATGATACGACCGAATGTGCAACCAACGGTTGGTCACCGGGAAGAACGGTACACACTTGCAGGATTGGTGATGGGTTCAATCGGGCATCCGACATGGACAACCGACGGGCGGCGCATCTTATACGACACTTTCGTGCCACCAGATGTGCTTTCGGCCGACGCCGATGAGTATCGAGATGTAGAGTATGTAGATGTGTCAACCCTGGTGACCGAGACTCTGTTGGAAGATGCTCATATCGTGCCGGGACAGCCAGCGCCGGGCGGCCAGGAGTTGATGCTACAGCACGACGATGGGCGGGTTTTCTCTCTCAATCTGGGGACGCTTGAGATGCGAGAAACTACTTCACTGCCCGCAACACAGGGCCCTCGGGTCTGTCTTACCAAGAATGGCACTTGTGTTTCGGTCGTGTCAGACCAGGAAGGGTATAGTGCCTTGGCATTTACCCAACACGGAGGAGAGACTCATAGAGTGAGTCTTGAGGACCTTGTCGAATCCCCCACAGAATGCCAATTCCAGAGTACTCTGTGGAGCCCCGATGGCGATAGCCTATTGACGACCGTGGGCTGCCCGATGCGCGTAGGGCTGTGGTCCATACGATTCCCTGATGTGAAAGCCACGCACTTGACCGACTGGGCAGGCGTGGGCTCAGCGGTATTGTTGACCTGGTTCGAGTAGAGTATGATGGAAGGAAGACCCGCAGCCAAACCCCGTGGAGAACTGATGGGCCGTGGGAACTTGACTGGTTGACATACCGATGAAACGGCTACGGGAGGTGAACGGCCTCCTTGAACCATACTGGAAGTTCATTCAATGGACATTTGTGGGACTCGCATTCCTGCTAATTGGCGTTGCCCTTCACGCCAGTTGGGGCGACCTCTCCTCATTCAACTGGCGGCTGAACTATCTATGCTTTGCGGTTTCGCTTGTCTTGGTGTCACTGGTCGTTCCTGCCCTGGCGGTCTGGTGGACGCTGAGCCTGCGCTTGCTCAGAGAGCAACTTGACTGGAGCAAAGGTGCCAAGATCTGGGCTTTTGCGCAATTGGCCAAATACCTGCCCGGTGGGATATGGAACTATGTCGGTCGCCTGTACGCAACCGATCGCGCGGGCGTCTCCAAAAGCTCCGCCGCACTAAGCCTTATCCTGGAGACAGTGCTGACGACGCAGGCCGCGGCGGCGGTTTTCCTGGTCTCTCTGCCTTTCTGGCCCACGACGGACTGGTCAGTCGGAGAACTGCTTGTCATTGCTGGATTGTTACTCGCCGGACTTGTTGCTCTCCACCCCTTCGCTCTCCACAGGGGCGTGAATCTCGCTCTACGTCTGATCCGAAAACCTGCTATCACCGTCTCGTCACTTAAGTACCGTCACATTCTAGGTCTGCTCGGCGCGCACATACTCACGGCAGCTGGAGCTGGGATGGCGTTTTACCTTATGATTGTTGCCGTTTACTATGTCCCAGTCGATGCTGTGCTCCCCATAGCTGGAATGTTGGCTGTCTCGGTCATTGTCGGTTTCTTGAACCCGCTCACGCCGCACGGGTTAGGAACCAGAGAAGGGCTATTGGCGCTCCTACTTCACTATTACCTGCCCCTTCCCGCCGCAATCGCGATATCACTGCTTGCCAGATTATGGCTGACACTCTCTGACCTCATCGGTCTGCTTATTGTTACCCTCACTTGCCGCGCTGTTTCTCTCATCAAGAGAGACTGAAATGCGCGAGCATCGGCGCTGCGCATCTTGGGGCGGCTAACGCATCACCGGAGCACATCCCAGCGTCTCGGCGATCTAAAGATAACCCAAACGGGTGATTGACTTGCGCCTGTGGATAGAGCATACTTGGGATAGGCGAATTGCAGAGCTGAAAGCGGATTGAGCGCAGGGCGAGAGTGCATAGTGAACATCAAGCGTTAGCTTGGCAAGGAGGATCAGGGCATGTCAAAGGGAAAGATGGCCGTGTTGATCGTTTGCGCACTATTGGCCGTTTCGATTTCGGCGGCAAGTGCGCAATCCGAGGGACAAACCAGCACCTCGATCATAGTTCAGAACCTGAGCACATCCCTCGCGAACATCGTAGTGGTTTTCTATCCTACCACCGGTGCTCCAGAATCCGGTAGCAGCGGCGTGGAAGACCTGGCTGGTGAGAGTTCCACCACCTTTGACCAGCGCTATAGTTCTGGTGACCCCGGCCAAGATCCGTTCCGCGGCTCAGCCGTGCTCTACTCTGACCAGCCTGTTGCCTCTGTGGTGCAAGAGATGAGATCAGGTGGGTCCGCAGGGGTGAACAGCTACGAAACCTACAATGGGCCCGGCGTTTCCGAGACGGTTATCGCCCCATTAATCCTGCGAGGAATCTCGAGCGCCGGTAAGGTGTGGAACACTTTTGTGGTCATTCAGAACACTAGCGATAGCAGCACGGACGTCACGGTTACCTTTGCGCCCACGATTAAGGGCAATGCGGACACTGTGAATCTCACTATCCCAGGCTACGGATCTGAATACCTCATGCAGAAGGATCAAACAGCGCTCGGTGCAGAGTTCTTCGGCTCAGCTCTGGTCGAGTCCACCACGGCAGGCCACGAGCTGGGGGTTGTCGTGAATTCTGCCAACACGGACGGGTCTGCACTGATCGCCTATCCCACCTTCACCGTCGGTTCGACAGAGGTAAGCTTGCCTGGAGCGATGAAGAACGTCGCTTCGATGGGGGATAACTACTTCACTTCTCTGACCATCGTAAACATGGGTGGTTCAGGCGACCCGGATCCCACTGTTCAGATCGAATATCAACCGAAGACTGGTACGGTTACGGGACCGTATACGGTCACTGTGAGCACGGCGACCACGATTGACCAACGTTACGACACTTACATTACGAGCGACTCTTTCTTCGGCGCCGTCGTACTTACATCAACCAATAGCACCCCGATTGCGGCGATCCTCAACACCCGAGGCGACGCACCAGGCGGGGCGGCCAAGTTTGCAAGCACCTATAGTGGCTTTGCCAGTGGCGTTCAGACAGCCTACGTGCCCTATCTGTTGAAGTATATCAACTCGGCCGGGTATAGCTGGAGCACCAGCATCCTGCTGCAAAACCTTGACCCGGCAAGCGGTGACCTGGAGGTTGACGTCCTGTACAGAGAAGATCCCAGCAAAGGAACAAACACCTATACATCCCATCAGACAATAGCCACCTTCGACTGGGTTGACCTGCGATACGACACGAACCTCGCTCAGGCCACCTTCTATGGCGGAGCAAAGATTGTGAGCACCAATGGTCGGCCCTTCGGCGCGGTTGTGCTGGTCAGAGGCAGCGGTTTCACAGGGGATGCGCTGTCGTCTTACCTGGGCATAGCCCCCCCATCATCACCATAGCCCGACGCGCCAGGCGCGAAGCGCTGCGTGGCTGGTGGTGCCGCAGACTGGCAAGCGACGGGGCTGTCCCGAAAGTATGTAGCAGGGTAGTGGGGGACAGCCCTTGGAAACTTCGTGTTGGAGTGAGAAGAAAGTAAACTGGTGGTGTCTAGGCCGCCAGTTT
>Ga0315296_10002413_pt1 | contig 15989 bp, 18 predicted proteins | sample YL17G14_18_MG_FD_203921 | JGI IMG/M metagenome (GOLD analysis project Ga0315296, IMG submission 203921) | Sediment microbial communities from Yellowstone Lake, YNP, Wyoming, USA - YL17G14_18 | ecosystem: Environmental > Aquatic > Freshwater > Lake > Sediment | place: USA: Wyoming | collected... | reverse complement strand
AATCGTCTCCTGAGAAAGATAGAAATATCATCGGTCTTCTCCCCACCACCGCAAGGGCCCTTAGATCAGTGGAAGATCGCTTCCTTCGCAAGGAAGAGGCCGTGGGTTCAAATCCCACAGGGTCCATACCTACGCATAGCCAGACAAATATTCGTCGTTTTCAATCAATTTGTTTGAAGAGGGTTTCGGCTTTTCGAGAACTACTCGCGACTCTGGCACGAAGAGGTCGTTGAGTTCCCGGATCATGTTCTCTTCTCTCAGGCGGCAATAGAAGCGCTCAGTCGTCTGCGTGGAGGCATGCCCCATGGCGAGGCTGATGGCGGCGAGCTTGCTTGAGTCCTTATCGAGGAGAAGCTGCCCGTACGTGGACCGTAGGTGCTTCAGGGCGAAAACGACCCCCGACTCCTCCTCTAGCCTTCGCTTCAACCGCCATAGCACAGGGGCGGCGTACTCAGTCGCCCTCCCGCGCTGCATGGTTGGGATCAGCGGCTTGGCGTTCCGCTGGCCTACCGACATCAGGTACTCCGCCCGCTTGGCGAGATACCTGATCACGGCCTGTCTCGCAGGTGCGAGGATTGGCACAGTGCGCTTCTCGCCATAGCTGTGCTCTCCCTTCGGATGCCGCACCCATAACGACCATGTCTCCGTCGAAATGTCGGAAATCTCTGCACACCGCAACTCACTGGGGCGGAGCCCAGTGTACGGATACATGACAGCGATGAAGCGTGCCACCTCACCCTGCCATCCTGGTATGTTCTCGGCCGCAAGTTCGAGACGCTTCAGTTCGACCTCGCTCAGCGACCGTATGGGCTTCCTAGGAGCGCGGGGCAAGAGCTTTTCGGCCCTCATTTCCGCTATCACTGGGTTGCCACACCACTGCAGGAAGCTCCCAAGGCGCGCTAGATAGCCGCGCTGGGTCTCCTCATCCAAGCCCTTCGCTCTCATCATGGCGATCAACACCCCTATGTCCTTCTTCGTAAGGTTCTCAGGGTGCTGAGAGGAGATCCGCTTCTCGTGGTGCAATCGCTCGATCTCGCGTCCCAACATTTCGAGTTTCCTCCTCCGTTCGACGCAGGTGCTCTCAGCTAGGAACGGCCGACGATCATCGAGGTATCGTCGCACAAGTGCGAGGAACGGGTATCTACCCAAAGACCTCGCCTCCCGTGTCGCCGCCTGCTGACCTATGCCGCCCGACCTTCTCAGAGGTCGGGTTCGTGCGCTCATCTCCAACGACGGTTTCCCGCCGTCGGGCTCGTGAGCACAGACAGGAGGTTTAAAACTACTCTTCATTGCTGGCCTTGAGCTGGCACTTCACCCCCGTTCGATTCCCACCGGTGCCTGTAAGGTTCGAGGCGCTTACGAGTGACCTCAACACACTCCGGGGCAATGTCTATCCCAATCCCCCGACGAGCCCACCGCAGGGCTGCGAGCAGCGTGGTGCCGCTGCCCATGAAGGGATCAAGGACGGTATCACCGACAAAACTGAACATCCTGATCAGGCGCTCGGGTAGCTCGAGCGGGAAGGGCGCGGAGTGGACGGTCTTGCGTTCGCCGGGGAACGCCCATAGGGGATCATACCATGCGTTCCGTTCCCGTGGTGGTATCTTTGACGCGAGTTTCTCCCTCTCCGTAGGCGTCCGCTTTGGCCGCCCCTGCTTCTTGAATATGAGAATGAACTCGTGATTACTGAATGGTTGAATGGATTCGCGAGGATAGCCACTCGCCCATGACCCCATGATATGGCACCCACCGCTCGGGCGAATTGTGCTTGCCTTGCGCCATATCGTGGTACCCATGTAATCGAAGCGAACTCCTTTGGCACCCGCGATCACATCGGCGTGAATCGGATACGCCATGTGACGCCCGTAATCCTCGGTTTTTGTCCACGTATCTCCAATATTGATGCAGAGACGGCAGCCGTTGTCGAGCGCGATGTAGCACGCCCGCCAGACGTCATTCAGTTCTGCGAGGTAATCATCGTAGCCCGTCCACACACCATCCTTGAGTGGAAAATACGGCGGAGAAGTCACGACGAGGTGGACACTTCCTTGGGGCATCTTCGGGACGACTTCCCGCGCATCGCCGAACAACAACTCCGGCGCATAGAACCGTGGACGTACACGGCCGTATCGAGCGACGACCTCACTCCGTAACTTGTGGCCATCGCGCCAGCGTCGCTTGAGGTAGAAGTTGCTCCCAACTTTGGCTAGTTCCATATAGGTCACGCTCCCACGCTCCTGCCATATCGTGGGAGCAGTGCCCGATAGGACGGCAGCGGAATTGGGTGCGCGAGCTTCATCGTATGTCGCCTCCGTCCTGATCTGATCGAGGAGTCTTCGAGAAGTGTAACCTAATCAACCGGTAGGCTTCTCGATCATGCAAGGCGTTCGAGAAGATCCGACTTCCATTCCCATGCCCCCCATCGAGAAGGGAAAAGTTAGACATGTCTAACTTGCAGTCCGTTCGGGGCGGATCTGCGATATAGAAGCCGAGTTCCCGCTCGCCGCGAGGAATAGAAGTCGCGATCATGGCGACCCCCTTCGGAATATGATCAGGTCACGCCCGAGCCGAGCGAGCTTCTTATCCCTGATGAACTGGGCGACGTGCGATGGGTGCAACTGTTGTGTCGTGAGAGGACATTGGATCCTGCGCTCCACTTCGAACCCTGCACTCCCGAACTCCTCAATGTAATCCCACAGCCATATCGTATCGGGCTGGCTGCCATCAAATGCCGGCGTGAAATCTGACATCAGCAGCGCGATCTTCCCTCGGGCCGACAACCATGTCAGGCCATCGCGTGCTATGTGTCCGAAAACGGAGAGATAGTCAGCGCGTGAGAGATCGGAGATTGACCCATGGCTGTATTTCTTCTTCCTGAAGTATGGTGGGTCGAGGAAGATCAGGGACGCCTCTACCCCATCGGGCTTCACAGGTAGGCCACGCAGAATATCCCAGGCGTTGATATCATCACGGCAGGGTGCGATATCGTAGCCGAGAACCCGACGCCCCATGGCTGTAGCGACGTCAATCGTCGTGCCTCCACCACACATGGGATCGAGGACGAGATCATCGAGTTCAGTGAAGTAGTAGAGAAGGTTGGCAATGAGCTGCCCTGGCACTCGACCGGGGTATCCATCCTGGCCAAAGCGAGGGTCACAACCAGCGAACATCCATACATCATACGGGCGCACTGAAATTCCCACCTCAAGCATGCGCTGCTGGTCCGAAATTGGGTCTGGAATGATACGAGCCTGGGCCGCCGCCGCCATCACGCCGAACGCCCCCTGTGCCCTGTATTCGCCGAGCAGGCAGAAGACGCATCTTCAGGTGCAGGATCAGGTGCTCGTACGCCACAGTCAACGACGTCGATTGCAGCCCCTATCTGCGCACGGTTTCCCCAACACCGGTGGCATATGTACGCGCAGTTTGGCTGAGTTGGCGCCATAGGTCCACCGCACCAATCGCAGAGACCGCGCTTTATGCGACCGGGATTCTTGAACGCGAGTACCCGTTGAAGCTCCTCGGGCGTGTACGGCACGGCCTTCATGCGCCACCCCCGACCGCGCTTAGGCGCTCGCTCCGCGACCGTCTCGCCATCGGACGCCAGCTGCACGTCCCATCCCGGTGCACGATGATCCGCTGGGAGCGCCGCCGTTGTGCATCGAAGAGTACATATTCGCTCGGCGGACAATCCACCGACCATAGTGCCGCCAACTCGAGCATAGCGTCTGCCTCGTCGAGGGCGAAAGGGTCCGCAGCGTATTGTTTCAACCACCGCGCCCAATCCGTTACATCGAGCGAGACGAATTGCGCCCACCGGGTTAGCTGATGGGATAACATGATCACGAAGAACTCGGGGTCGCAGTCGGGCCGATCTATCAGGAGCGTGTTCGATTCCTCGTGGTATCGGCAACAGGCTGGCTCATGCAGGTCTATCCGAATCCTCGGCTGCCGCCATGCCCCCTCCAGGAAGTCCGTCATGATCCACCTCCGTCACGGGCCTTCTTAGCCTCGTAGATCAGCGTGGCCACACGCCCGACTTCGACGAAGAACGAGTCGACGATCTCGATAGCACGGTCAGCCTGCCACCCCGAGTACTCGCGCCTGGCCTCGGTCCGCAGGGTGAACGCACCAACAGGATCGCCACTGGCTAGGCCAGCGACTATGCGCCGAATCATCCACTGGAGCACGTGCGATTCTTGCTGGCGTTTTTCATCGTCGGCGTTCGCCGCAACGCACATCTGAAGCGCTCGTATGTGCTCGTCGACTTGCGCTTCCTCTTCCTCTCTTGTAGATAATTTCTCGAGTTCTCGCAGGGCTCCGTTGAGTTCGCTCGGTGTCTTTGGTTGAGTATCCGTAGCCTTCGTAGCGAATGTAGCCTTCCCTGCTAAGTGCACGGTTTCGGAATTTCCGTCCTCTTGACCGCTACTCTTCTCCTCCTCTCTGAGGACCGTGACGAAAGCCGCGCGCGCGTTCTTTATAGTGTTTGCTACATTCGCTACAACCACTACAGGTTGCTCTGCAACAGGGAGAGTAGCCTCCGCTACAGGTTGCTCTGCAACAGGGAGAGTAGCCTGCGAGGGTGCGGATTTGAAGGGCTCCATCCACTCCTCATTATACTGAGGCACGAGTGTAGAAAACGCTCTATCAAGCTTCTTCAGACCGAATGAAAGGGGGTATGCGTGCCCATCACCGAAACGCGTCCATGGTTCCTGCCGTACGGAATGCTGTTCTAGGAGTCGTTGGGCATCCGCACGAGTACGGAGGCCAGCTAACTTACTCAACCATGTCCACGTGATGCTCATAACCCGGCTCTCACTATCAGACGATTCCCCATCGGGCGTCCTGGTGATCACGACCCTATACCGACCGGGCTCGGCAGGCTCTACGGTCAGGGTATCGACAAACTTCCGTTTCGAGCCATCCTTATCCGTGATGGTGTGTTTGAGGCCACCTATTCGTTCGGTGATTAAGTTATAAAGGGCGTGAAGGGCCAACCCCTCCTCCGTACTTGCCTTCAGCTCCCGTCTCAGTCGTTCCTGCTCCTTCACGAACCCTTTGAGATCGGCTATGGCCTCATCGCCTATGACATGCGCCAATTTCATGATGTAAATCGTTGCCAGCTTCAGGCGCGGGTCGATCTCATCGACCGTCGTATCGTACATGAGTTCTTCTTGTGCGGGAAGCAGCCGTTCATCGTCGTAGTATTCGCTCCAGAACAAGGCTAACTGATCTTGCAGTTCGAGGTCGACGTTCCTGTCCAGCAGTTCGAGGGGGAAACGGACGCCCCGTTCGCACCACACGACGATGCCCCGGTCCGTGTTGGCGTCATCGAGGAACGGTTTTCGGCGTGAAATAATAGTCGGGCCAGCAATCCTGAAACCAGCAATTTTCGTTTTACTCAGCGGATCGAGTAGTCGCGGATTCACCGTGCCTGGGTCGTATCGGCTCCGTATGTATGCTTCAAGCTCCTCATCCTCGGTGGGACTCTCGTCGATGATCTCGACGCCGCCTCCAAGCAGATCATTCAACCGCTGATTAGTCGCCTCCTTTGGCATCGTCATAAGGCGGGCGCGGTCGCCCATCGATTTGCAGAGCTCGAGGAACCTCCCCTTACCAGTTGCCGGCAGGCCGATCAGGATCAGTTGGAAGTTCTTTCGCTTCCATGGCGGGGAGCACCCAGTCTCCATGAGATATAGCACGACGATGTGATTCTTATGTCCCGTCTGGTCGCTTGCGAACGCGAAGCGGGCCTTCAAGCGCCGATATAGGTCGAGGGGGCTGCCGTACGGGCGCAGTTCTCGTGGGAACGTGGCGATTATGGCCGTTTCATAAGGCACGGGCACCTCGCCCGTCTCTGGGATCTTGTCGACATAGCTCAGTTGTTGGTTCGTGCGGTCGTACCGGGCGAACTTGCATACGCCGTCCTTCACGCATTGCCGATACACCACGTCGCCGATCTTTCGGTGCGCGGCGTACCTCGGTTCTTCCTTCTCCTTCTCGCCCTTTTTCTTCCCCCCCTTCTTCGGCAGGTCTTCTCCGAGGGGGTGAAGATCGTCTTCGGGCACGATCTTGTTCCGCTTCGCGAAGTCCCAGAGGCGGATCACAAAGTCCCAGTCCTTCCAGTCGATAACGGACGGGCCGACGCCCGAGCCTTTGTGGCCGTCGCCCGCGGACATGCAATCAAGGATGCCGCTCTTGACGGCGAGTGCCTGCATGGGCGTGAGAGTTACCTGATGGCGCCAGCAATGAAGAAGCCCGTTTGAAACGGTAGTGTTCGACCCCGTCTCGCTTCCATGGAAGGGGCTTGGGAAATTCGCTGTCGGGTGATCGCCGATCACGTCCTCGATTGTCAATGTCCAGAGCTTCGATTGCGGTCCTTCCCGATCCCACTTCCGAGGTTCTCGCTTTGGTGGTTGTGCGCCCTGTTCGGCCATGGTCTTCTTGAATACCATGGGCAAATCATCGTAGGTGATCGACGCCACCGGGCGGTCGGCCTCGATTGTGTACGAACCCAGGGACGGGATCTGATCTTCAGGTGGTGGCGTCTCCAGCTTCTTCGGGTCGGTGCGAACAAAGGATCCTGCGGTCACGACGTATTGCCATAGGGCGCGCAGTTCGCCCACGTGTTCAGCCGATGGCACATTGACCTTGCAGCGCGGGTCGTTGGTGAAATAGAAGTAATGACGCCCAGTACGCTTTCGCGTACGAACGCACAGGGTGGCTTTCACGTCGTCGATAGCGCCTTCCTTATCGTCGTCGATGATCACCAGCGGATCGTGGTCCGTACCCGCGATGGCGATGTTGTAACCTGCCTTCATCCACTGGCATGCTTCTTCGAATGTAACGCTAGCCTCCTTCCAGGGACCGCGTTCTCCGAGGGGTTCCTTGCCTCCTGGCCTCAGTACGAAGTAGAATGGCTGATAGTCTGTCCTGTCCTTTATGAGGAGCTGGTGGAAGAGTCGAAACTCCTCGACGTTGGTGCTCATGGTTCCGTCTCCTCCGTGCCTTCGGTCGGTTTAGTCGGTTCACTTGGAACATTCGGCGAGGAAGGTGCTGGAGTGTTCCATCGTCTCGTCTGCAACTTCTTACGGACCCGTTCTTGGATGATGGAATAGCGCCCAGCCCGCAGAGCTTCGAGCTCTGTCAGTGATAGAATCACGAGCCCTTCGTCATGGTGCACGACCTGCGTGATCTCGACGTCCAATGGCAGGGTCTTGACCCAGCTTTGTACGCTATCTGAGTGTCCGCGGACGACCAAAGCGATCACAGCGGCCTTGTCCTCGGTCAGGGCCGTCCCCCCTCGACTTTCACCAGGTAACTCTTGTTCAGGTGCACACGCCGCATGAAGAATACAATCGGAGGGGAGGTTTTATACCCACCGTCACACATTTATCGTTTCGTTTAACATGCCGAGACGCGACGGTCCATTGAAGCAGCTCATCGTTGAAGTTTTCAAGAATCTGGCTCCCGAAGAAGAGAAGAAGGGATTATCTCTCCAGGATTTCCGTACAATAATTCTGGGGAAACCCAAGGGGCAGCCCTGGCACAGCCGAATCCGAAAAAGCCTGAAAGAGTCCCATCAGCTGACCTCAGACATTGAAAGTGGTCTCAACACTCCTCCAGATTATGTCAGCGCGAAGCTCACGAACATTCTCAGAGAGCTGAAGGCAGCAGGATACCTGCTGCTGGCCAAACGCCACATTAGTGGTCGCAAGAGATATCGACCGACGCCCCTTCTCTTGGAGTACAAGGCGCCGACTCTTGCTGAAGAACGTCGCGCGGAGACTGTCAAGTACTTACGGATTGCTCGGCCAGATGATTTCATCATGAGCGCCGATAGCGGCATCGCATTCGTGAAGATGCCTAGCACTGATAAGTCCATGGATGATCTACTGCTGAAGTGGGGAGATCGCGTCGCCAAAGTACTCTGGCAAGAATCAGGGGATTGGGAAGGTGACTACTGTGCTAGATTCATCGAACGCATCTGTACCCTTGATCAGCGCGTGAATGCACGGCTGGCAGCCAGTAATCCCGGCGGCGGCACAACGTCGGCGGTTGTGTTATACCATACAGAGCCGTTTGAAGACATAAACTTCTTCGTTCAACTAGAAGAAATCCGAACTCAATCCGCGAGTCGGTACGCACACGAAGTCAAGCAATTGCTGCGAGATCTTCGGGAAGCCCCTGACTCAAATGTCGAACGCGCAGTCAGCTTCTACTGCTATGTTCGCCAGAAGGCGCAGAGTCTGTCCAGGTCAAGTGCTATGAACAAAAAGCTCATTACTGAAATCGAAGATTTCATTCGGCCATATCCGCTCCTTACGGTCAACCTCGCACAGCTGATCAGAGCGAAATTCCCGATCTACGATCAGCTCGTCTATGGCTCTCTGGACCTTGAACGTCTTCCGAGCTTCAGGCTCGACTTCTTCCCCAGAGGCGCCGTCGGGCTAAAAGATCACTTCGTAGTTAAGACTTCCAATCTTAATTCTGGGCAATTGACTGAACTCTACAACTGCTTGAAGAAAACAACGGACCCGTATGCTGGCTGGGAGCGCCTGGCCCGTGAGTGCACATCGGCGGAGGTCTTTGGGGAAATGATCCGTGAAAAAGGAGTTCTGTTACTCTGTCCAGTCGACATCTCAGACACCGAATAGTTGTGAGAAGTTAAACGAATCATTTCGTTTAAGTCGACACTATTCTAACTGACCGTGCGCATCTTGCATACTCGATGGTGCGTGGCGTAGAATTGTGCAATAAATCTCGATTCTCAGCCACGGCCATCATGGCTACGGGGAGGGATTGCAGTGGGGTGCGCACCGTCGCACACATGTTAAACCCCTCACCGCGTCCCTCCTCGGGCCACCCCGCAGGTGTTTGATATGAAGAAGCCAGATGGATGGCGGCGCGAACCCGCGCGGCACGCGCTCGCCGCGAAAGGCGTGGAAACGAAGCTTAAGAAATCACGGTCTGGCACCTCGCTGACACTTCCTCCCAAGGCTATGCGGTCAGGAACGCCAGCAATCACGAACGAGCTCAAGGAGGCGGCACTGGATCGTGTTCTCCAAGACGCTCTTACCGAAGGTGGTGACAAGCTCGGTGCGGTCGTGCTCCTCGAGAACGATTCCTGGCTCAAAGCCGAAGCGAAGAAGGTTGCCGAGGGCAAGGCCAGCGGCGTTCTCCAGCGGTCGGCCTTGAGAGGGGAGATCATCCGAAGCATCCGAAAGCATCCTCCAGTCCTTGACGAGGAGGGCGAGTGAAATGCCATGGTTTCGGGACCCCGCACGTCACGCGTTGTCGGCGAAGGGTATCTCTACGGGTCGTTTCCAGCGCGCTCAGCTCGAGCATGTCCAGTCGGGGAATCGTGTTGGCGGCACCTTTGGAAAGGCGTCTGGATACGATCACGTCGTGAAGTCCTTGGGGAGGAAGTACTCCGAGGGTGATGAGATTGCAGGAGAAGATTATGAGCGCGTCATCGGACCGATTTTCGACACGCTGGCTGACGGAGACATACTCGCAGACAAAGGCGATTTCCGAGGCGCAATTGCGAAGCTGGAACTTGCGGAGCATCAGTACTCAAGCTTATGTCAGTATTTCAACGTGGCACGCGACGAGGATTCCAAAGAATTCGTCGCGGTCACCAGGCAGATCTCCGATAAGACCATAGCCAGATCGCATGCTGGTGCAGTTCCACAGACCCAAGTCAACGACAAGTCCAGGGGTGACCGCGATTCACGCTGACCCGCTGGCCAGAGGAAGGGGATGGACGCGAAACACCTGCTCGTTTCGCCCGATCATGTTCCTCTGGCTGGCGCTCCTTCCGCTTCTCGTGTCCTCCAGTACGCGGTTCGGGATCTGCGAAGACCAGTCCTTCGCCGTCCGCGCGGAGGGCGTGACGATTGAGGCTGCTTTTTCCTATTCGGTGCACGGGTTGATCGTCACCTTCGAAGACCGTTCAGCAGGCGTGATCATCGCGTGGGATTGGAGCTTCGGTGATGGCACGGCGCAGGTCTCACACGTGAAGAGCCCCACCTACGAGTACATGGCGTCAGGGAAGTACATCGTAACATTGAGAATCACCGACGAGTCTGGGTTGCAGGACCAGGTTAGCAGGACTGTTCGCCTGGGCAGCACGGACACACGGACTTTGTCCATGGGAGCGGGTACAATCATCTTAGTTATCGGCCTGCTTTTCTTGTTCCGAGGAGAGGGCAACGTCAAGCTCGCTGGTCTCGTCGTGATTCCCGTAGGTCTTGCTTTTCTCGTCAGCTTGGTCACGGAACGGGACATTATCGGCCGGCTTCTCGATCTCTTCCATGGATGGCGAATTTGAATGATTGAACTCAACGAGCTCACAGCGATTGAACGCATGAACGCCCGAGTCGCAAACGTCACAGCTAGAATCGAGGGCCTTAAGGAACTTCGCGAGAACCTCACCAAGCTGCAGGAGGCGCTCCACCATGGTTGATGCACGAACGACGGATCAAGCACTGGACGAAGTCGCAGATGCCCAGGCGAGCATGGATCCTACGCGATCCGAATGTGTAAGGCCCACGATTCTCGACCATTTTCATCGCTGGATGCGTGCGAAGTCCATGACTGACAAGTTCATGGAGCTTGACGGTTTGATTCGCGCATGCCTTCCCCATATGACAAATTCGCAGGCGGTTAAAGATGTGCTGGATCGGCTTGACGACCCGATCCTCAGGCAGGATATCCTCACCAAGAATGCGGACAAATACCTCACGGGAGTCCCCATCGGCATATTGGAAATGAACGAATGTTGGACTAGATATCCACTGCTTGCTGACATCTGGGACATCGTCCAAAAGGATCTCGTCCGTTCAGGGCTGTTGCCATGGGCACTTTCGTATCCCGAAAAGGCGCTCGACTCGTACATCTACAGCAGGCTCATGGAGAGGGTCGAAGAGAAGAGGATCGCTAGGGAAAGGGAGAAGTTCGCAGCGGAGCGACCACCCGCACGGCTTCCAGCAGCGATAGCGGCTCCTAGCGAACTGGCCACGCCTAGATTTCGTGATGAGGATCTGAAGACTAGGGACGTGCCCATAATGCCCCGACCTGAGTCCCAGGGTCATGCTGCATACATGAGCGAGCAGATGGCCGCGCTCCACCAGGAAGCCGACATGGATGGCTGGACGCCCGATACGCTGCCGATTTCACCGGCCGAGATCGACGTCGCGGCCGAGAAAGTCAAGCATGCACTAACAAGAAAGCTCAAGAAGGGGGCTTCGCTGTGACGGACGATATCATAAACGCTGCGAAGGAAACGGCGTACAATTTTCACATGCGCCTCGGGCAACTTGCCACGGCCATGGAGCTTCGCAAGTTTGTCGATGACTACTTTCATTCGCTCAATAGAAAGGACTTTTGGTGGAATGTTGCGAGCTTCTACGAATTGGATGGCGTCGCCTTGTGGTCAGACGATCTCGGTCCCGAGCTGAAGCTCCTGTTTACGAAGGAAGCCTTCACTGAATGGAACTTGGAGAAGGCGGGCTACCAGGACGAGCGAGCGCTTCTGGGCTTCAAGTTGGGCGATATTGAGAAGCGGTGATTGCTGTGCCTGACGCCCCCGATATGTCGCAGACGAAGATCCTGGAGATGGGCAAGGTTGCGAAGAACTTGGCACAGGAATTGAAGTCCGACTACATGACCGCCGACAAGATGATGGATATCCTCGTGCCGATCTGCGCCGAGACCAGCGTCCTCAAGCAGTGGACGCAAAAGCTCGATGATATTCAGGCGTTCGGGATTCGCAGGATCCTTAAGGAACGTCCTATGACTGCCGAGACTTACGGCCTCGCCACTGAAGAGATCGACCAGTGCGTCGATGTGGGCAACGATAAGGAGCCTTGGCTTGTCCCCCCGATTCGAAGAGCCTTCACGTCGACTTGCCGTGTGCAGTTCAATCAGATGCTTTGCAGCCTTGATCCTCTGACCAGAATCGGTGCCATGCGCTATTTCATGCCCGAGGACGCGAGCTCGGATTCTTGGGATATGTATAATCCGGCAATTTGGACGAGTTGGCACGGCAGGGGCACGAAGGCCACCCTTAGAGGACCAATCAAGTTCGGCAAAACGAACTTTGCTCTCTACCTTGATGAACAATTCCTCAAGCAGGGCGTCGATGTGAAGTCCAATATCGCGATCAAGAACGCCCCGAAGGGCTATACCTATTGCCCTACGGTGTCCAAGCTGCTAATGAGCGTGTGTGACTCGCGCCTTGCTGGGAGGGAGGTAAATATCACGTTCGATGAGGCAAATTTATTCTGGGCCAAAGTTGACACCATCCGTCCTAAGAACATCGATCTCGGCAAGCTCGCCCTCTGCTTCGGCAAGATGCACGCCAGCCTCCTGTTCATCAGCCACTATCAGTCGATAATCCCCACGGTTGTCGTTCAGACTGCCGTATGCGAGTTTGAGAAGCTTTCCATCAAGTCCGTGTGGGCTGAAATCAGGCAGGGGATCAAGATGAGTTCGAGAGTGGTCTCTCCCGTCCCAGCATGCACGCTTGAATACGACCCTGATCAGTTGCAGTGGTTTTCGCTCGACATGGATATCGAAAGACTCTTCGCCTTCATGGGGACAATCGACCCCTCACTCAATCAGTGGCAGGAAATCCTCGACTACATCGAACGACACAAGGGCGAAATGGTGGACGCGGAGATCGAGCCGAAAGCAGTGGCTCAGTGGCTGCGACGGCAGGGAAGATCTATGCGAGAGATTGCCAACATTGTGGGGAAACCACTCTCAACGGTAGGAGAGTGGTGCAGGGGCATGACTTAGACGGATTTGCCCTACGGGTTGTTTCTGAGTCAGACGCTTGAATGCTCAGCCATGCGTGCCGATTCACGTCCGTCCGTCTAACGAGGATGTTTCTAGCAATAACATGCGCGTAGAAGGGGCTTCGGTGCGGCGCCGGTCGCGTCACACGCGAGGAGACGGGCAGCTACGGGCGCACGTCGCGGAGGCGTCGACACGACGGACGCGTACGCGCGAGAGGAAGGGGGTTGAAGCCATGGCCTCATCACGGACGGGGCTAGGTTCTCGAGCTCGAGAAACCTCGGGCCGACCTGATCCTCACGGGGATCCGCGATCCTGTTCCTGCGACTCGTGACCATGTCCGGGCTGCCGAACGGCCTGCGGCCGCGGCTCGTTGATTCTTAGCAGGGCGAAGAGGTCTTTTCACCAGGGAGTTCGCGTGTTCTTGTCCGTCGGCAGCCGTTCAGATCTGACACGGTCGGATCCTGCGGCCGTGAACGGAACTCCACAAGGAACCTAACGGCAGAATTGCTCCATCATGAGCCTGACGAGCTTTTGAAAAAGTATTCGGTCGGAACCGACTGTTCAGCCCCGACCGGTCGTGACCGATATGCGTTTGTTGAGAAACGCTCAGCACGCAAGACACAATGCCATCCAAAGCCATACATGTCTCGGAGTCAGATCGCGCTACAGCTAGGTATAAATTGTGCAGCTAGTCGAAGTTAAACCTCGACGCTGATCACGAGCCATCCCGCACAACGCGACGGCTGCTGCATTTGAAACGAAGAGGTTTATTGATCGGCGGGAGATAAAGTTGGGCTGGACTCAGGAGATGATCGGCGACCGATTGGATCTCGCCCAAAACACGATAAATGACCGTTTGGAATCGGAAATTCGCAATTGCGAAAAAGCGATAGAATCCAAGCTAAACTTGAAAAATCCAGCCGATCTTGTCGGCGACGCCGAGACGCCGATGCCCGAGGTGCTCGCATGGGCGATGATCGGCGACCGATTGAATCTCGCCCAAAACACGATAAATGACCGTTTTCAATCGGAGATTCCAGACCTGGAGAAACTGATACAATCTCGTCTAAAGATCAAAAATCCAGCAGATCTCATCGGCGTCGCCGAGACGCTCATGCCCAGGTGCTCGCCTGGGCAATCAAACTGAGCAAGCTCTTCAACGAGGACATCGAGGGTGGTGTGCGTCAGGTGGATCTCAGCCATTCGGTACCCCGCCAGTTTTGTGCGGGCAGACGCCACCGTTGCGCGCTGCCCCACAGTTGCAGTTGAAGCATTGCGTTTCGTACTTCGTGAAATCGAGGTGCTCGATAGCGCATTTCATTACCCCACTTGGACCGCTGTTTTCAAGTCTGTCAGCGTGGCCATCATTGCGCTTATGCCCGACTGTGAGGAACAGACGGTTCTTTTCATGGCAACATGCGCACTCCATCCTATAGAGTTCTAAGAACCGTGACCGAAGCTTGGCATGATATTCACGTGCTTTAGCACTATGTCGATCTCTGTTTTTGGCGAGGTATTCACGTGCATCTGCGTTGAGCCGATCTTTGTTCCTGACGTGGTATTCGCGTGCTCTAGCGTTGAGTCGGTTCTTGTTCCTAGCATGGTATTCTCGGTCGCGAATCCTCTTCTTCTCCTTCCTGATATTATCCGCGACAGACACAATTATCGGAGAAACGTCAGTCTATAAAATCGCTTGCGAGTGCATCCACTCGTCGCCCTGATCATGTCGGCAGCCCTCGAACAGCGATCCCTAGCCCCTAGAACGGCACAAGCAGCGCGCTGTCCCACGACGTAAATGCGAGCATGCCCCTAGAGGTATCTCCATGCCCCCTGGGCGTAATGCCCCGTAGGAACGCGTACAATCGAACAGGGAACGCGTGTGTCGCGCAGAGCGTTTCGAAGCGACGAGTTGGATATGCCCAACTTCGCAGAGCAAAGGGCTTGTGAGACACATGGCGATCTAGCACTCTGCGCCCTGATTGATTTTAGAAAAAGGACGTCTGGCTAAGCTCGGGTTGTAATCCCACAGGGTCCATCAGTTTGCTGGCTAGAGCCAAATATTCCGTTCTTCGGAATCTTGACCGCTTTTTGATATTGGGCTAGGCGTTCTAACGCATTCGCTGTGTCCTGAGCTTTCAAGCCGAGGTACAACAGTGTCGTTCTGGTGTCGGAATGGCCGAGGAAATTGGCGATCTCCTCTATACGGACTCCTGCGAAATACATCATACGTCCGCAGGTCCGTCGCATGGTATGGTGACTGAATTTGATTCTCAGTCGCCCAGAGAGCCCCTTTACAATGTTGTCCAAGGCTCCTCGTTTGTAGGCTTTGAGTCCGCCATTCGATGTTGCATAGATAAGCAGGTTCGGAGGTATTTCGGCCTCAGGGTTCTCGAGTCTGGTCGTTGCGACCTCAGCATCTCGAAGTCTCAGATAGCTCTTGAGCTCGGATGCGGTATCCTCATGCCAGCCGATCTCCCTGAGCTTTCCCCCATGGCGACCCTTTCCCAGAATGCTGATGTTGTTGTCTCGCCCAGTCCTGAAATCCTCAACTTTCAATCTCAGGACTTCGACCCTCCGCATACCCAAGTCCAGTTCGCAATGAACGAGCATTCGTTCAATGCCCTGGCCGTTGAGTCGGACATACTGGGCTTGTTCATCACTCAGCCAATCAGCATTCGTTCTGGCATAGCCACGGTAAGGCCATCGGATGCCATCCGTCTGCTTATTCTTCGCCCACTTGAGGAATTGACGAAAGATGCTCAAGTACCAGGCTTTCGTGGACTGGAGACAATCTTTGTAAATGACCTTCTCCAGATAGTCCACTTGAGATTGCCCGATCCTGCGGGGATTGATATCGAATCCCGCCGAATAGAGCTCGTCCGTCATGTACCCCAGTGCCCACAGTTCACTATGCACCGTTCCCTCGCTTAGCCCACGAGCCAGCAGCGTCTGCCGGTAACGGTCAAGTTCTCCACCGAGGGACCACTTTGCCTTATAGGTAGGCAAATAAGTCCCTCCAGGCGCGAGTTGTTTGCCATCCAGCAAGATCCTCGCGTCGAGAGGAGCATGGCTATCTAAGCACTTAGAAGATTCAGATAGTCGTTCCGCTTCCGTCTTCACTGTACATAAATGGGCATCCCTACTACTTCTATCTTTGCTCAGAATTGTACAATAGAAACCACTAT
>Ga0315296_10002412_pt1 | contig 15990 bp, 20 predicted proteins | sample YL17G14_18_MG_FD_203921 | JGI IMG/M metagenome (GOLD analysis project Ga0315296, IMG submission 203921) | Sediment microbial communities from Yellowstone Lake, YNP, Wyoming, USA - YL17G14_18 | ecosystem: Environmental > Aquatic > Freshwater > Lake > Sediment | place: USA: Wyoming | collected... | reverse complement strand
TGGATAATATCCCTCATGCCCTCCTTTGACACAAACCGGCCACTATGATCCCTCACTATGTAACTCATTTCTTCCGCAGTTTTTAAGAACTGTATGCATTGCATGTCAATTTCTGCCTCAAGGACGTAAGAGATATCGAGGGCGAGGCTAAAATTATGGCGCCTGTACAAGACACCAAGATGGGGGTCAAGATCAGCCTTGAGTATACATACAATAATCATTTCTCTAAACAGATTGCTGATTACTCCAGAAACGACCTTCCACTGCTCATCATTAGAAGGCTTGAATCTTTCGGTAAACCTGCAATAATCCTTTTCCCTAAAACCCTTTGCTGTAAACAATCCTGCAAACCCTTTTGAAAGCCTCCTTATAACATTAATCTGTGTTTCCTTCCTCCTGGCATATAACCAGCCTTTAAATCTCTCAATGTTTTCCTCTGCATCGAGAAACACTTTCTGTTCCTCATAGTGTCGCGGCAATTGATGGTTGTATGGCATCGCAACCGCAAGTTCATCCCCTCTACGGTTAATAAAGGTAACAGGGATATCGTTCTGCGTAAAAAGGGTTATCACCCCCGCCTCAAGTCTTAGATTGCCTATGACGACAACTCTGCCCACGAGTCTCGCAGGTATTCGTCTTCCAGCCTTTCCATCCTCCTTAACCCAGACAGAAGGACCATCTCTTAGGACTGTCAATCCTTTGTTTTCATTCAGATATAATGTCCTGCCCATCCATAATCCTCACAGATAATGTTCTAACCTCATTTACCAGTTTTGGCCTGATGCTCTTAGCCCATTCCTCATAAAGGGGGTAAAACCTTTTCCTGCTCTCTTTCTTTAGATAGCAGCCTGGCCTTTCATCCCCATGAGCAAAATCTCTAACAGTAAATATCCTCTCCCTGAAAAGTTCCCAGACAAATCTGTCAACATCAACCCTGAATAACTCAACGAGGTCACATGCAAGAGACTCCCTTCCATAGTCGAACTGGTGATAAAAACCGATTGTCGGATCAAGCCCGATGACCTCTATTTCCCTGACTATTTCATAATGAAGCAGAGTGTAGCAGAGAGACAGCATGGCATTGACCGGGTCTTCAGGAGGCCGTCTGTTTCTCTTTTTAAATTGGAGAGAATCAGGAAACATATTGGTAAATGCTTGAAAATAGGTTGTTGAGGCACCGCCTTCAAGCCCCCTGAGTGTTTGCATTTCAACAGTCTGAGTTCTCAGAGTTTCGATTATTTTCTCAAGAGTTCTTGATGCATTCGTCATTGGAAAACGCAAATCAGGTCGGCTTTCCCTGGCATCCATCAGAAACTCACTCTGTCCTGCAACTTTTCTCTTTACAATGTCACTGGCTATCTCCATACTGAAGAGAGAAAGGGATTTTTCGTATTGTTTGACCCTCAATATGCCGTTGTTATGCAGTCTTCCGTGGAGCATCCCGCAAAACCTCAACCTTTTCCCGGAAAGAAATATCACGCTGACATTCTCATTCGATAGCTTGTGAAGAACGGGGGTCTCTATTGATACATTGCCAATGACAATAACCCTCTTGAGCGGACTAATCGGAACGAGTCCTTCCCTTTCACCATCTCTGTAAAAGGCAAGCGCCTGTCCATCAAGCCTGATGTGAAGTTCTTTCCTGTCGATGTAAAGAGTACCCATTGCTTATCCTATATAAAAATACTCCGGATCTTTCGGCTGAACAGCAATCCCGAGTGCATGTGTTTTGCTTCTACCATCCATAGTGAAAATGTGAACCCTGTCCTCATCCTCATCAATCAACCTTTCAATTTTCTTTTTGACATACCTTAATTCTCCATCTGTCAGGAAACATTCATAGACAGACTTCTGACCGCCTGTGCTATACCCCTTAAGAAAGTGGCGCACACGATTAAGACGGCTGTTGTTTGTAATGTCATAAGCTATGAGATAAAGCGTCCTTTCCATATCCCTTTTGAGACCCCCTCACCTTTACCCTCTCCCGCCAGGGGAGAGGGAATTATTACTAACCCCTCCCTTGATGGGAGGGGCATGGGGAGGGTAATTTTTACCACATCCTATTCAGATGAATATAGTCTAAAAGGGATTGCAGGCAGTTGTCAGCAAAAGAAATATTGCGACAATATTTTTATTCAGTTGTCAAAGAACAAGCCGTTAATCAGGCGAGTGGTCAAAGATCACCACATCACCCGTTACTGGACTTCTATATATTAATTTCCTTGCTTTTCCATGCAATGCATGGGCAATTTTAAGATAGAGCCAGACCGGACCCGTGCCGGTAAGAACGACCTCATTGCCGTTGCCGGCAAGGTCTCTGGCTTTTTGAATGTATGAATCGAGTTCAGAGAGTTTCGCATTTGAGGTATAAAAAGCAGAGAGATCAATGATAACGTCATGCACTTTTAGTGCCACTCCTTTCTAAATTCTATGCCGAGTCGTTGTAACCATTCCTTTATATATTCCATGTCGATATTTTCTTTTTGAATCTTGATTATCTTCTCTGCATCAAGCATGTCCTGCTCTCTTCCGCTTAATAATTTCAGTAGTATCAGGTCTTCCGGAGATGAGATATTTACCGAAAAATCTTTTACTTTTACAGTTTCCTTCCTTTGCAAAGCTCTATTTTTGAACTCATCATCAGCGAAAAGAAAATCTACCGAAATATCAGTATTGCTTTTCATGGTAGCTCTCAAAAAAGTTATTTTTCCGAAGACCATTGGTTTGTCATGCATAAAAACAAACCTGCTGCTTTTAATGAGTTTGTGTTTGAGTGTATCGAAATCATCTAACCCGATCGCAACTAAAAAATCGATATCAACAGTCGCCCTGGGTTCACCCCATATGCCGACAGCCAATCCGCCGATGAGCATGTATTCTATTCCCTGATCTTCGAGGAATGAGCAAAGTTCTTTAAGAGATTGAATAAGCGGGTTATCTCTCATTTTGTTTTATCTTAAGCATTGAAAGCTCTTTGCGAACCAGTTCATTAATTTCATCTTCTCTTAATTCCGGATGCCTCTTTCTCATTGCAGCACGCTTCAATTCAAGAGACAGCATCGTCACATCCGCCCAGGCGTTGATTCGTTTTTCGACTTCAGCATCTGGAATAAATTTCATAATTAATTCTCTTTAAGCTTTAGTTTCTGGACTATAAAATTTTTGAAGTTCATTACCTCAGACGGAGGAATAATCGTCGTCTTAAACTGTTCTGCTCTTGATTGCAAAGAAAGTTTAATCTCACCATCTTTTAGAATATGTGGCGATGTACTGACAAGAAAACTTTCTATTCTCAATCCAAATTCTTTCTGAAGGGCACCGATTTTATAAAGAATGTCTGTTTCTTTATCCTTTTCCTGGTCAAGAGATTTACATTCAACAAAATACAATGCGTTATCTTTAGTAAACATAACATCGAATTCATTTTCATTTTGCTCTTTTTTGAGTTTAAGATTAATTACAACATCGTCTATCCCTTTACCAACTAAATCAGAAACTCCATTGAAACAAAACTCTTCCAGCCAACCACCTGTCCAGTACCTGATCTCTGAACGATTTAATCTTTTGGAAACAGAAATGCTATCTTGAGAAAATCTAAGTTTTTTCATTATCTCTATTTCTACTTTATTTGCTCCGCTAAATTTACCAACAAGACTAAATTCTTTATCATCACGATGTACTCTTAAATTACCACTCAGCCAGACAAGCAGATTTTTAAGATTCTCATAGTTCTTTACAATCCACATGGATAAGTCCTTTCGCTTTTTTGCCTCCTCTTGATAGCCTTCCAGTTTTGCTTCATTTATTACATCTAATCCATAAGCTATCAAGTATTGAACAACGTTTAACCTCAAAGTTAGTTCTGTTGTTTTGCCAGGACTTTTCTTCGGGAAGGGCGTTATAAATTCATTTTTAGGGATCGGGACATAGATCATCTTACTACTGAAATCCTTAAAGTATTCATAAGCAGCTATAGACATAATCTTTGTCCCGCCTGTGAGATTAACTACAAACTCTGAATCTTCCCTTCCCTCAATCCACTGGTCAATCTTTCTATGGCAGTCAAGTATTGAATCTTCCTCAACAATGAGGTTATGTGATTTATCTTTATAGTCTAAGTTTAATTTTCGCAGGGTTTTTATAATTGTATCTACTTTGCCTTTTTTCTCCATTTCATCTGTTGTAATAAAGAGAAGTTCATCAGGCTTAAAATGATAAATCCCAAGAATATTTGGTATCGTCTGTTCACTTACAAGAGAAACAAGAATTGTTTTCATTAATTCACAATCTCCATCACCGCCCAGCCGAAGGGGGGTTTATGATTCAATAATTTTTTTAAGTCTTTCATATCTTTCAAGGTTGGTTTTATCTCCTTTTTTCTCAGCCCTTTTCTTAGCCTCTTTTATGTCAATCTTTTCAATAAACTTTTGGGCGAGTATTTTCCTGATATTTAGCGGGGTTGATTCAATCTCAAAAAGTTTGTTTGCGAAGCCAATATTAAAGCCCTTTATCTCAAAAAGGTTTTGCTCTCTCAACCAGTCTTCGTTAGTGTCTTTTAAGGTTTTTAAAAGTTTTTCAAAATTATCAGGATTAGGGGACTTTTTAAAATTATCATATCCCAGTTCCGAGGCTGAAAGCTCTTTTGTTTTTTGCTTAGGTAAAGAAATAGTTTCTTCTTTAATGTCATAAAAGATACCATACCCTACTGAACTTTTTGCCCCGACACCCCAATCAGATAAGGCGGATTTTAAAAACTCAACTGCTTTCTGAAGATTATTTTGATTATCAGCTACTACAGGAAAATAAAATTCACTATCTGTGTCAACAACAATAAAAGGGACAGGATTTGGATCCATATCGTCTGATGGAAAATCTTTTTTCTCTGAATAATAATCTTGAAAGTGATTGTTCATAATGTCTACTTTTAATTTAGGTACATTCACTGGAAAGCCGTCCCAGAACTGCACCTGTCCAACACCATCCTGACTGCCAAAAATTTCTTTCTCTTTGTTATCTATTCTCCTATCTGCTACGTTATCAAATTCTGCTGCGAATTTGGCTACGCCTTTTATTGAAGACGATGGAATATATGGAAGACCTGTGCAGTGGTCTAATCTGATTGAATTCTCAAGCGGATGTTCATCACCTATACCGCAAATTAAGGCATCAGAAACCTTGCACCTTATAATGGTTGCAAAAATTTCTTTGCTTTTCAAATGAGAAAGGATGTTTAAAATTCTATTTTTCTGTAAATCTGCTATCCCCTGTAATTGCTGTCTTCTACTTTCAAGTTCGGTCTTGAGTCTTATAAACTCGATGATCTTTTTATCCCCTAATTCTTTTGGAAAATTAAAACTGCCTTCAAAATGTATCCACTTGTTAAATAACAAGCTATAATTAGCGTTCTTTTTTTCAATACTGTTTATATACTTAGGTAAAGGCAAAAACATACATCCTCCCTATTCAAATATTTCGGCATTAGCATATCTTTTAATCCACTCAAGAAAATGCAAGGCTTCTCTCTGGATTGTATGATACTGATGTGAATCCATATCATTTAGTTCTTTTAATAAATCCTTTTTTATTAGACCTAATTCGACCAACCATGAATTCATAACATTATAAATAGTGTTATGTTTGTCTTCTCCTTTAGCTTTCAGAAAGGCTATTGCCTGTCCTAGTCCATTTTTAAAAATCATTGTAGGAACCGATTTACTTAATTGTTTAAAATCGTCTCTTTGTTTTTGATCATTTTTCGTTTTGCTTCCAATATCTAATATCAGTTTTAATGCTTCTTTTGCCCTTCTCTGAGATAACGTCTGCATTATTTCACCTCCTGCCACACGACTCTTGTCCATCCCCTGCCGAGGGTTTCGTCACCGCCGATCTGGATAAACTCACACAAAACATCTTTTAGTGATTTAATCATATCTTCAGCCTTCTTTTTATCACTACCATTTTTTCTTTCATCCATCATGGAGATTATCGTATAAAACACGGTATTGGATGAAACTAATTCCTGATACCATAAATTTTCTGATGTTTTTTGCTCAGAAAGCTTTATTCTTGCTTGTACCTCTGTTCCTGTCTCTACCAGCATGGAAAAATATTCGTCTGAGATTATGGCAAGATAATCCGAAATCTTTGTTGTATTGTAAAAATCATCAGAAGGCATTAATGATTTAATTGTCTCAATAATTTTCTCATCTATCTTCCCTGCCTCTGAAAGCACTAAGTCTTCAAAGATAATATCCTGATTTTTATCATTAAGCCCTAAATATTTTTCTTCAGCAACATCAGGCACAGTCCATTCAAAGATTTTCCCTACAATTTTTCCATCCCTTTTTAATCTTTTTAATATAGCAGGACAGGTGACCCATAAAAATGGCGCGACAGAAGAACGTATAGGGAATAAGAGTAATCTTGCATCACCTATGCTGATTGCACCTGACTGGTCTCCGCTTGTATCTGAACCAAAGATGGCGATGGAATCAGCCCCATTATATTTTTCATAGGCATCACGGAATGAGCCTTTCAGTCCTGATGCTTGTATGGTAGGCCAGCCTGTGGTTATTTCTCTTTGTATAGGCAGGTCAACTGCGCCTATCGCCTGACCTGATCCTGCATGAAGAGGGGTCTCACAATATAGCCCGACAATATTATGTTTACTGTACATTTTTACCTCCTAACAAAATTTTATAGTTGTTTTCTTTAACGTTACACTTCTCAAAATAGAACACCGAACCCGCCGGCAAATACTGAACCATGTCTTTTGACTTATTCTCTGCTATATCCCATCCGCCAAATAAAAGAGGTCTATTGACAGAATAAGATAACAACTTTGACCTTATGCCACCTGGCAGTGCCACATTTAAATCATCATCTAAAAATTCAGTCAGCGGGATTCCTTTAATAACCTTTCTTACCTTAAGCGGCATTGCAGTTACAAAAATTTCAATGTCTTTTTCATATGAAGGCACGGATATATCTGTGATCTTTTCATAACTAACAGTCCTATTTTCACCGCCTAACTGCAATATGTCAGAATCAGGAAAAGACGTTACTCCACTAAGCAAAAAAATCATTCCTGTATCTTCTTTAAATCTTTTGTGAGATGTCATGTATAAATGTCGTTCTTTAGCTATTCTCAAACCTTTCTCTAATGCAATGCCTGTTCGCTGTTCATTTTTGAATAAATCAGCGCTTTGGATAAAATTATTCTTGTAATCTAATTCGTCTATAGAACCTCTCAGATACTTCCCCATTCCTTCAATTGTCATATAACCATCTACAGGCTTCAAATCGGTTTTTTCAATATCATCATGTTTATCAATCCACATTATGTTTTTGAGACTTAATAAATATTTTGCTTCAGGAAATGATTTTGGAGCTGCAACAGCAAATTTCTTATCAGATGTCATAAAAAGATTTGATGGCGGAACAAAAAGTATCTTATTATCCTTTATTAAAAAAGGGCCAACAAAGCCAAAACTATTAGGTAGGGTATTAAATCCAATCTCTTTATACCAATCTTTATCCTTATACTTACCGTTTTTGTAACCTTCAAAATCACCATTCCCTCTGCGCGAGATAATTAATGTTCTGATCGCTCCAACAAATGTTTCAGGTGATGGAGGGAATACAGATGTCTGAAAATGAGACTCGCCCATCCCCATTGGCTCACCGCCCCTGAAGAATAAAGTATCATTCGGTTTCACTAAATACGTCGCCATTTTAATCACCCCCTATGCACTGGGCTAAAAACCGCGCAATCATCAAACCGTCTGTATTTAACCTGCCATTATCAATTTGCATTATTGCTGAAAGCTGCTTGGCGCGATCCCTTTTAATTTGTTTAAATTCCTCATTTTTCTTATCCTTATCCCTTTGTCCCTTTTCAATAAGGGATTCAATAAACTTTTCTACCGACCCGGAGGAACCATTTTTATTTAGCGTCTCAATAGCTGTTTTATTCTCTTCAATCTTATACATCATTTTTGAAGCTATTTTTTTGTCAGTCAAAATACCAACGGCTTCTATAATGTTATCAATTAACTTGCCATTACTGCTGTCCCATTTTCGAGAAATGATTTTCTCTGCCCCTGAACGTTTTCGCAGCGAGATGGCAACAGCATCCCTTCCTGCTTTTTCTTTAGCTTCACTATCCAGAATATTATGGGCATCTATTATTAGACTTCTTAAAGGTTCTTTATGGTGTGCAATAATAATTGCCGCTGATATTGTTGACGCCTCTCCCAAGTGCATCAATAACTTTTCACCTTTTTGGGGAGTATATTCATTGCCACATTTTTCAATATCCCCATTTGTTTTTCTAATTACAAACGGCGTTCTGTAAAGTTTCCTTATCTCCTGCGCTGCCATGAGAACAGTATCAACAGGCAACACTGCAAGCACATCGTCTCCGCCTGCATAAATCAAATGCCCGTCATATTTATTGATTACATCTGGGACGGTATTTAGAGAGAAGTCACCCAATGATTCGCTAATAGCTTTATGGACAGATGGGGTTAAGTGTCTTTTATCATGGAGTCTGTTCTTTTCAAGCCATCCTTTTGTTCTATCTCGTGAGGGCGATAGCTTCATCTTTTCTGGAAGGCTTGAGTGCATTATATCTTCCCATCTTGCAAGATTTTCAGCCTTGCCATTAACCAGATTGCCCATCTTGTCACCGTCCATCATAAGAATGGCATAATATTTACCAAAGATATTGCTCACCTTTATGTTTGCTTCATCTTCAAGCTTTTTTAAAAATCTTTTTACTTTGCTGTCTGGATTATTTTTTTCATCATTATCGTGCAGTTCATCATATGCTTTTTCTTTATCCCCACCACATTGCTCAACAAACTCGTTCCAAATCTCTATTTTTCCATTGGCATCTAATCTTCTTATAATCGGGTTAAATGCCATTTCGGTGGATGAAGGAAATTTGAGGTCTTCAAAAATACTCTTTAGTTGTGACGGCAACAGATTACGATTTATATATGCCAATCGTTTGGCAAGACATATACTGCAAAGTCTTTCAAATTCCTTTATCTCCTGCTCATTTTTTTCTCTTATCTTCTTCCAGAACTCCTTTGTAATCTGTCGATTTTCTGATGTGCTAAGCTGCTGCCTCTTGCCGCATTGCGTGCACTTATCGCCGGGTTCGCTAAAATTTTCGTGAAAACCACGGGAATTCTTGGATGCTGCCAGAATAGATTGTGCTAACTCATGAGAAGACTGATACAATATCCCCTGATTTTGTTGATAACCGCTGCTTTTTTCAAAAAGCTCAGACAGTTTCTTTAATTTCTCAATATCATTGTTAGACAATTCTTCCATTAGCGTGTCTTGAAAAGTCTTTAGCCATGGGGATGCAGACCAGTAGAATTCCCATAGGTTCATGTTCTGACGCTGCCATATCTGCTCAAAATACTCAGGGTTTGCACCGGCATGTAATTTGACTGTTTCATATACTGAGATTGATAATTTGTTCCAATCTCCTATTATGGCTGACTTAATTTTTTGTGCTGTGTTCTCGATAGAATCCTTCGGAAGAATCGCTACGAACTTATTGGGGAATGAAGCAACCTTTAAGGCTTTTTCATCTAACTTCTCATAGATTTCAGTAAGTTTTGTTCCTTTAAGCCATCCGTAAAACAAAGGTTGTCCTGACAGCGATGGATAAACTATATGGTCTGGACCGAATTCATCACATATAACCCGAATGCCAGCCCATGACAGATAGGAAAGAATCATTGAACCAGCCCACAAATCCCTCAGTTTTCTTGCCTCTGATATAAACCCTTGTACCGGACCGAGAGAAAAGATGAAAAAGTACGCTTCATTCTTACAGGATGATAATGCTGAAACTAAAGAATTATGATGCCATATAGAATGGTCTGGCACTCTGGTATCAGCAGGGATTTTATTCCATACACTGTAAAGAGGCGGCATATCTTTAGACAGCTTTTGTTTTATGCCTTCAATTAAAGCAAAATATTTTGACTTATCTGCATCATATTCATTTAATGTCATTTCAGAAAGTAATTTAATGGCGTTGTCTTCAATTGATGAAACATTTAGATTGGGCAAATTCAGTTTCAAACGCCCCTTTGATATGGGATGCGTAATCTCTGGATATTCCTTAAAGTCAACAGAGCATCCATCATCATGACCGGGCACACCGGGTCTGTCAGCAGATGCTGATATCTGGTCATAAATTTCATCGCCGCCTGATGAGATATACCAAGTATCTAAAAATCGTTTAGTTGTCTCTTTATGCCCTTTTATATTCAATGCCTTTGTCGGCGGATCATGAAGAAAGGCTTTTATTTTGTCTTCCCAGTATGACATTTACACCTCCTTCGTTGCTGTTTTCTCTATTTCTTTCTGAAATTTCTCATGGTGCTCTTTCTGGACATTATCAGGAATCATATTTCCTGAATAATTTGATGGAATATGTAAAACTCCATATTTATATTTTTCTTTATCAAGTTTGAAAATAGTTAAAAAATACGATGAGGCACGTCTTTCATTCTCAAATTGTCTATTGCCATGTAGTAATGGTGTTCCTAAATTTTCTCTGCCATTTGCCACAGCTAAGACCTGCCTCCAGTCATGATAGTCTTTGCCAAGCATGGACAAACACCCTTCCCATGAATCTGCTTCTTTATTGAATAACCAGAATTTTGTATCGGTATCAAGGTAGGAATATTCTTTGTTGTATAATGGCTTAACAGGGGTTTTATTATTAATAATATTTCTTAGTGTCTGAGATACATCACCCTTAACAAACCAATCCTGACCATTAAACACATCATCTTCATTTAACAGTTTTAAAGCTCCATAACCCTTTCTTGAACGGCTCCCGAGACCACCGAAATTAATCATGAGATAAAAAGACTTATAAAAATCATCTTTTTGAATGTACGTTAAATTTATCAAGGAAAATATTAGGTTAAAAGTACTCCCGGGTGAGAAAGCTCCTCTTACAATCTGCTTTTTATTATCAACTGCACCATAAGCCAAATAATCGAGAGGATTTATAGAGAAACCCCTTGTAGGATGTTTAAAACCATATCCTGTAATTGCATCAAATTTTGCTTTTCCATATGGTTGTAATGATTTACCGGTTATCACTATCTTCACCTTACTTGCTCCAATTCTTTCATTGCTTGAGCCAAAAAGATTATCTTCTTTTTCTTTTACCCTATCAGGACCAACCAATGCCCTGTACCAATACCTCAATACACCTTTAATACTCTGGGCTCTCAGTTCGCAAATAGGTTTACCGTTATCTGTCTGGTTAGCACCGCCCAGAAACATTGGAGTTAAAATTTCTATTTCACAGGTAACAATTTCCATTTCCCCTCCTTTCAACGGAATATAAATTCAAGATTCAAAACAATCCCTATATCCCCGATAAATCGGGATCTATCGACATGCAATGCCCCTAAAATCACCGTCTGATATTCTCTCTGATTAAAGTCTGTCATTTTATCTCCTCACTCTATATGTATCTTTCCCTTCTCTGCTCTTATTCCAAATCTTGTTCCTCCATATTTCCGCAAGGAAGATATTGTGTAATAAGTAGAGAGTGTTTCATTTTCAAGGTTTTCTATGATTTCTCTATTTATTTTGCTTCTATCAGAACGGAGTTTTGCAGCCTCTATTCCATCCTTCCATTGCCTGCGATAATTTTCTACATGACCTGAATGAGGGCCGTAAATTATTTCATAATCTCTTGACATTATCTCTGCAACGCTTGGTGTTGATAGATCATTTATTTGAGGGAAACAATCTGTACAGTTATAGCAGTAGACCTTTTCATGATAAGGACATCTCTCGATCTTTTGTTTTAGTAAGTATACATAAAAGACGAGATGAAAAGGCTTAAATTCTATATTTTTATTTCCGATTGTTACAACTCCATCCTTAAGGCTTATTTTTAGAAAGGGTTGTGTTAGTGCTGTATCTATCTCTTTTTGCCCTTCCTCAACAAGCTCTTTAAAACTCTTGCCATTCAGAGGAATCTTGTCTTTTATTCGTATAAATGGCAATTCCGCAAGGAAGATCTGCGCGTCTCTTGTGTGCAGTTCCTTGCCATTTTTTTTGAGCACCCTGTCCTTCTTTGGTTTGTAATAAAACTCAGGGTTTGATTCAAATTCAGGCGTCACCAGTACATGATAAAGCTTATCCCATGGTCTTCCGAAAAGCTGAAGTGCAGAGCCCATATAAAAACTCATGGTCTTTCTCCCTCCGGCAAGGGAACAGTGAAGTCTTGTCTTATCATCACCAGCCCTGTCTCTTACAAAACTCGTAATAAAGTCTCCAAGAGACTTGTTATCATCTGCCTCTTTTATATCATCGAGCGGATTACCATTATGACCCTTAACAATCACAATAGAATCCTCATCTAAGATATTCTCAGGAATATTGAATTCTTTACAGAATTCTTTAAATCTTCCGGAATCAATAAGATTTTCTTTAATAAGTCGCTTTCCATGTGTTGTTGTAATAACATAGATTTCATCAGGATTAATTGGAGGGTTCTGATGAATTAAGGCATAGATAGTTTCTGTGATTATCTGAGGTGTAGTTCCAGCTACGAATATAAGGACTTCTTTAAATTTTGACTCTTTCATAAGTCAAGCATAAACCTTTTGCAGTATCCCTTCAAGGAAAACAATATTTCGACAATATTTTCATTAAAAAATCCCCCCTCGCCCCCCTTTTCCAAAGGGGGGTTATGGTTATTCTCCACTATCACCTTTCACTATCTCATATTTTCCCAGCCCAAAACTCGTCCCTTTCCCTACGTGCAGGAATTCACCAGCCTTAATTATCTGCATAAAGGGTTCGATATTTCCTTCAAAGGTTATGTTACCCACAAACCCTCCCATTTTTATCCTTGTCTCCTGTCTTCCTGAATATCTCTCCCAATCATACCATCTTAAATGTTTCTCAGCAATTTTTACCTCTTTTGCCTTTTCGATAATGCCTTTGAAATCAATCTCGGAAGTGTCCCCGCCACAGTGAAAGTAATAAAGAAGAGAAAGTCGCCTCAAGAGATTTCTGATAAGGATATGGAATTCAAGGTCAAAGGTAAGGTGGCTGTCGTAGAGAATTCTTGTGGGGGTTAAGAATGAAAGTGAGATTGTGGAACCTGACTCCGCTCTTGAGATTGCTTCGGCTTCGCCTCGCAATGACAGAAGAGGGGTCAAAGATAAAGAGGAAGTTTTAAAGGGTTTAAGGGTCTTACTTTCAGAATCATAGATTGTCTTTCCCTCGCAACTAACATCTTGCAGCTCGTATCTTGCTTTGCCCTTACCAATCCCTATCTTTCCAAGTTCATCAAATGTGTAAATAAAATAAGGGAGATAGTCTATCGCCCTGCCGATCAAGGTTAATCCAAATCGTATTTTGTCTCCGGGTTTATAACCTCTTCTTTTTTCCATTGGTGGTTCAATAACAAAAGGATGGGGTGCTGACTTATACTTCCTCATTATTTTTGTATCTGAAGGTGGAGGTGTCTCAAAAACATATGAATAAACACATTTTTCTTTAAGAAGACAGTCTGGACATTCTTTGTTCTTTATGGCACAGACCACACGCTTGAAGGTATATCCGAAGCCGCCTCTGAATGTCGAGCCTTTATAGGCAGGGAGGACGAGTGGTTGCTGGGCAGTCAGTTTAAAAAGAAATTGCTGGTACTCAATAGACTGTGATGGAGGAATCATTATCCGGCCCTCCGAATCTGTTACATCATACCATAGAGAGTTATATAAATTTGCTAATATTTTTTAACATTCTTTCCAATAAGCAATACATGTAAATCTATGTGCAATTTAAGGTTCCTCCCTCTTTATACCTTCAATGAAATCAAAGTCTTTGTCATATGTATAAATTTCAGCACAATTATTGTATTTCATAAATACAGCATTATACGCGTCAATGTAATCAATATTTTTTCTACTATAAAGGACGAGGGCATCTGCAATAATGTTTTTATCAGGGATATTGAGATTTTCAGTGGCAATTATGATGGATATTTTCTCGATAACATCAGTTTTAGGCACTTTGTAATATGAAAGAAGCGTCCATATCAATTCGGCAATGACTATCCCGGATGTTGCAAGTTTTACCTTCCCTTCGACTGTTTTCTTAAATAACTCCCTGCACCTTTCGTATTTAGACGGATCATCTTTAGTCAGATACCTTAGAAATATATTGGTGTCAATAAATTTTTTCATGACTTATCTTGATACTGCCTTTTTGGCAACCCTTTTTCTGACTTCTTCCCTGATTTTGCGAAATTTTACTGGTTTTTCATTCGAGGGTATACTGATTGAACCCCCTATATCGAGAATGCTTCCTCTTAACGGTTTAATAATGGCATGGTCATCCTCAATAATGATAGCAACCTTTTCAGATGGTTTTAAATTAAGAGCCCTCCTTATCTCTTTCGGTATTGTCACCTGCCCTTTCGACGTTAATACTGCAATTGGCATATTTCCCCCTTTTAATTATTTTCTTACATTATAAAATATTTCCTTCATAATTACAATTTTACTACATATTTTAATTTGCCGACCTTCGCTCATTATAAAACACCCCTTGCATATTAGCGTATTGAAAGCACCAAAGAAATTTTTATCCTTTATTGCCCACTCTTTCTTCGTCTTAGCCGGGGACAGTCCCGATTCTACGACTCCGCTTCGATCCGTCCGTAAATCTGGGACAGTCCCCTCGTGCTCCTCAAGCAGGTGCCATTCATCAGGTGTGCCATCTACACTATGTGCGTAAAACTTATGCATAAATAGTTTATGGAGTTACTGAGTTCATAGAGTTTATAGGTCTCAACTTTTCAACTTTCTTAAATAGCTGGAAAATCCCATTATCATTTTAGATGTTTCATCCGTCATTTTATAGAGTTTTTCAAATTGTTGCTGATTTATATAATTTTGATCAAGAGCGACATAAAGCGCCGACTGAACTTCTGCTGCAGAACCGTGAGCAATTACTAAAAATTGAGAAAACTCTCTATTCGTTTTTCTGGCAAATCCTTCGGCGATGTTTAGCATAATTGATACTGCAGCCCGTCTAATCCGCTCCCTCAAGCCAAAATCTTTTGCAAACCGCCCATCGTTAGTTACAGAATAAATCTCATTGACTAACTCCCTTGCCTTTTGCCATGCCTTAATATCCTCAAATCTCTCTATCTTTGCCATCCCAACTTCCCAACTCTATAACTCTCTAAACTCTCTGAACTCATCGACTCTCAACTCCCTCTACCTCTTCAAGTGGTAGTTACTCAACATATTCCCTGAAATACTTCAAAAATTCTCCCGGAGTGACGATTTTCAGGTTTGAGTGGACATGGATATTTTTGCCGATAAAATGTTTTCTGTCCCATGTGATAAGGAAATCAGCATCTGAGATCACCGCAGATGCAAGGATAGGCGCATCATCTGGATGAATTACTGTTAAAAATCTCTTGACATCCCTTGGAGAAGGGTCTTTAACCAACACAGGGGCAAGGAGATCAATGAATTCCCTGTATTCATTCAGCATCTCCGGCAGCTTCTCTCCAATATTCCTGTCTGCTTCAACAATAACCTGCCTTGAAACAAAGACTTCTATCAAACTTATTTCAGCAAGCTGTAATACCGCCCTTGCATCTCCCCTTGAAGATGCTATGCCTGTAATCAATGCGCTCGTGTCAAGAAAGACCTTAAGCCTTTGTTTTCGCATGTGTCTCTCTGGAGTATCTTCTTCTCTGTTCATTCAGGTTGTTGAGAAGATCCTGCAGTGTCAGTCCCTTTTTCTTCATTGTACTTTCGATTCTTCTCGACATGACATCTCCGGCAAGCTGCCTCGGCACAAGGATAAGCACATCGCCGATTTTTAAGACATTGAGCACGTCTTCTTTGCCAAGGCCGAGTTCTTTCCTGTATTCGTATGGAATAGTCAGTTGTCCCCTCTCTC